>JGI24710J26742_10004090_pt1 | contig 12140 bp, 12 predicted proteins | sample BioPla2DNA2_FD_26742 | JGI IMG/M metagenome (IMG submission 26742) | reverse complement strand
TTCCGTCGCGCCAAAAAGTTCATGGTCTAATGCTTTGATTTCAGAACCGCGATAAAGGCTTCCTGCGGAATGCCCACCTTGCCAAATTGCTTCATGCGCTTCTTTCCGGCCTTCTGCTTTTCAAGCAGTTTGCGCTTGCGGGTGATGTCGCCGCCATAGCATTTGGCCGTCACATCTTTGCGATAGGCCCGCACGGTGGTTCGCGCGATGATTTTAGCGCCGATGGCCGCCTGAATGGCAATGGCGAATTGCTGCGGCGGAATGATATCCACCAGCACTTCGCAAATTTGCCGCCCCCTCGCCTCCGCCTTGTCGCGGTGAACAATGCAGGAGAAAGCTTCGACCACCTCGCCGTGAACCAGAATGTCCAGCTTGACCAAGTCATCCTCGCGATAGCCGGCCGCTTCGTAATCCATCGAAGCATAGCCGCGCGAAAGACTTTTGAGCCGGTCATGGAAATCAATCAGGATTTCATTCAGCGGCATGGTGCAGGTCAGCATCACCCGCTTGGTATCCAGGCTCTCCGTGCGGTCAATCGTGCCGCGCTTGTCCATCACCAGCTTCATCATGTCGCCAATTTGCTCACCCAGACAAATGAGGAACAGCTTGACGATCGGCTCTTCAATGGCGGCAATTTCGGTTGGCTCCGGCAGNAAAACGGGATTNTCCACTTCCTTGACGGTGCCATCGTTCATCAGCACGCGATAGACAACCCCCGGATACGTCGCAATCATGTCGCAATCGTATTCGCGCCGCAAACGCTCCTGCACAATTTCCATGTGCAACAGGCCCAAAAATCCGCATCGGAAACCAAAGCCAAGCGCCACGCTTGATTCAGTCTGATACTGAAACGAGCTGTCGTTCAACGCCAGCTTTTCGAGGGAGTACTTCAGCTTTTCATAATCGTCGCCGTCAATCGGATACAACCCGGTAAACACCATCGGGTGCATGGCCTTGAAGCCGGGCAGCGGATGCTCTGTCGGATTGCGCGCCGTGGTGACCGTGTCGCCAATTTGAATTTCGGAGGTGGCTTTAATGTTCGCCAGAAAATACCCCACCTGCCCGGCCTGAAGCTGCTCCACCGGCTGAGGCTTCGGCGTGAAGATGCCCACTTCCTGCACTTCGTAGTCTTTGCCGGAGCCCATCAGCCGGATGCGATCGCCGCGCCGGATGGAGCCGTCAAAGATGCGCACATAAATCATGCCGCCGCGAAACGTGTCATACTCCGAGTCAAACACCAGCGCGCGCAAATCATTCGGATATGTGGACTGCGGCGGCGGAATACGCTCCACCAGAGCTTCCAATACGTCCGCGACTCCCGCGCCCGTCTTCGCGCTGATGGCCAAGCACTCCTCATGGGAAATGGCAAAGATATCTTCAATTTGCCGCCCGACCGTCTCCATGTCGGCCGCCGGCATGTCGGCCTTGTTCAAAACGGGGATAATTTTGATGTGCTGGTTAATGGCCAAAAAAGCGTTGGCCACCGTCTGCGCCTCCACCCCCTGGGTTGCATCCACCACCAGCAAGGCGCCCTCGCAAGCCGCCAGACTGCGGCTGACTTCATAGGAAAAATCCACGTGCCCCGGCGTATCAATGAAGTTGAATTCATAGACCTGCCCGTCTTTGGCAGTGTACTTCATCGTGACGGGATGCGCCTTGATGGTAATGCCCCGCTCGCGCTCCAAATCCATGTCATCCAGCAATTGGTCGCGCTGATCCCGCTTAGCCACCGCGCCCGTCAGCTCCAAAAGCCGATCCGACAGCGTTGTCTTGCCGTGGTCAATGTGAGCGATAATGCTGAAATTGCGGATGTGCGACAAATCCGGCGCATGAACAGCCTTCGCCTCCGCACGAGGCATCGCCTCGCGGGCCGTCAATTCTTCGTTTTCTTTGTAAAACTTCATCGGTCAGATTCGTTGAAAGGTTAGGATTTGCGGGCCGATTCAGCCTGCCAGCGCATCGCCGCAATGGCATCGCGCATGTCATCGGCGTGATACAACGACGAGCCGGCCAGCAGCACATTCGCGCCGGCAGCCGCGCAACGCGCCCCCGTATCTGCATTGATTCCCCCGTCCACGGAAATATCCAGCTCCGGCAACCATTCGGCGAGAGCGGCAATCTTCTCCACCCCATGCTCCAGAAACGCCTGCCCGCCAAACCCCGGATGAACCGTCATCACCAACACTTCATCCAGAAGCGCCTCATATCCCCGCAATGCCGTCACGGGGGTCTCCGGGTTCAAGGTCAGGCCCGCGCGCTTGCCAAGCTCGCGAATACTTTTAAGCGTGGCGGCCAAATCACACGGCGACTCCACATGAATCAGCACCGTATCAGCCCCCGCCGCGATAAATTGCGGCGCATACAAATCCGGCCGCATCACCATCAAATGCACACTCAAATACGCATTCGGAACCGCCGCCCGCACCGCACGCAGGATATCCGGCCCCATCGTCAGATTCGGCACAAAATGGCCATCCATGATGTCCACATGCAAACCATCCGCCCCGGCCTCCATGGCTCGTTGGCAGTCATCAGCCAAATATCCCATCCGGGCGGACAGGATCGAAGGCAAGACTTGGATTGGTTTCACAGACATTGAGACAAGAGTATAAGAGCGGAAGGCCCGTTGAGTCTAGGAGTTTTAGCGACGGCAAGGCCTTCGCGCCAGCCTCACGTCGGCCCATCGCCGTCACACGCCTTTTCTAAGGCTGGCGAGCCACCCCAGCGCGCCGCCCGTCAACAGGCCGGAAAAGTGCGCCGCATTGGCCGTAGGCCCCAGCACGCCAAAGACTCCCAGCCCCAGAAAAATCATCAAAATCCCGGCCATGGTAGGCGAAACAAACACGCGAAAATCAAAATCCCGGCGGCTGCGAATCCATAAATAGCCGAAAATGCCATACACCACCCCGCTCATGCCGCCGAAATTAGCGCCGCCGGCCACATACTGCGCCATGTTCGAAACCAGCGCCACCAGCAACACCACCCCGGCATAACGCCATGTGCCAATCCGCTCTTCCAGCACCATCCCCAAATCCTGCATCCACAGCAAATTGAACAGCAAATGCCAGAGCGAAAAATGCAAAAAAATCGGCGTCAGCAGTCGCCACACCTGCCCCTGCTCCACCTCCACCAGCGAAATCCCCAAACGCGATGGGTCCAGCACCGTTAAATTCGAGATTTGCAACCAGCGCACCCACGTGGCGTCTTCGCCCAAACGCGTCAAAAGCCCCACCACGATGCAACCGATTAAAAGCGCCGTTGTCAGGCTGGCTCGCCCCAACACGCCGCTCCAGGCACGCACGGGCTCCGCTCGAACAGCTTCGGCCTGCTCCTGCTTTTGCTCCCCTTGCCGGCGGGATTCAGCCGCCGCCGATGCCTGATAAAACTCCTCCGCATCCGGCATGCTGCGAAACCGCGAAAGCAGAGCCCGGCCCTCATCCACTTGATCTTCATCCACCACCCAGATGGTCCAGCCCTTATCCCCGGCCGACTCCACCTCCGCCGCAATCTCACGAATATACAGATAATCCGCGAATACCCGCGCCTGCTCCTCGCTTTCCAATTGTCCAATCGGTCTCATAAAAACTTACGGGAACTTACCCCGCCCACCGTCATCCCGCAATGAAATTACCGTTTTTACGCCTCCCCCGATAACGCGCTGCCCCCGGATGTTCCATCCGCGGGAAAGTATTTTTCCTTCTCCGCCTCGGGAATAAAACTCGCGGCGCAGGCGTCGCGATTGATTTGGGAAAAGTCCTCGGCCGTCAGCCCGTGTAAATCGGCCATCGCGCGATATTCATGATTCAGGTCATAATCAAACACGCCGGGGTCGTCCGCGTTAATGCTCACGCGAATGCCCGCCGCGCGAATGGCGTTAATGGGATATTTCGCCAGCGACTCAATGCAGCGGGTGCGAACATTGCTGGAAGGACACAGCTCCAGCAAAACGCCGCGCTCGGCCACCTCCGCCATCAGCGCCGGATCCCGATAAATTTGCACCCCGTGGCCGATGCGTTCGGCGCCCAGCTCATCCAAAGCGCTGCGGATGGATTGGCTGGACGTCGGAATCAGAGATTCGCCGGCATGCACCGTCAAACGCAGTCCGGCCTCGCGCGCCCGCCGGAACACCCCCGCAAAGGGACCGCTCGGAAAGTTGGCTTCATCATTCGCCAAATCCATCGCCAGGATGGTGTCCCGATTCGCAATAAAGAAATCCGTCACGCGGGAGGCGGTCGGCATGTCCCATTCGCGGCCCAAAATGCCAATCAGTCCCACCGCCAGCGGATACTGCTTTTGAGCGGCATGAATGCCATCCAAAATGGCCGCGTGGATGGCGTCAAAGCTCAATTCAGTTCGCTCCCCCTGAATGAAGATGGGCGAATAGCGCAATTCCAACACCCGCACCCCCTCAGCATACGCATCGGCACAGGCCTCAAAAGCCATTCGGNGGATACGCTCCGGCGAAGACAGNACGCGATGAATCAGGCTGAACTTTTCCAGAAAAACAGCCAANCCGTCCACCGGACGGGCAATCAGAATAAAGTCGCGGAATTGCTCTTCCGTGCTGTCCGCTGGCAACAAGCCATCGGCGACGACCCATTCTTTCATGGTTTCCAAACGAATCGCACCTTCAATATGCCGATGCAATTCCACCTTGAGAATGTTGTTCACTTGCATTTTTTTATTATGAGAGACNCCGGCCCCGCCTGTCAAAACTTTCGTTGCCTGTCACGCGGGAAGCGCTTATTCTGTCGCCATGAAACATGCCCACATGCGGAAAGCGGAATTTGATGTTCACTGGCCCGCGCCGCCCCTCCAAGTTGTTCTGGTGCACCCGGAAATTCCGCCCAATACCGGCAACATTGCGCGCCTTTGCGCCGCCACCGGCAGCCGTCTTCATTTAATTGAGCCGCTGGGCTTCAGCATCACCAACCCTCAGCTCCGGCGCGCGGGACTGGATTACTGGGATGCCATTCAGGTGCGCGTCCATGCGTCGTGGGCCGCATTCTTGGAGGCCNTCGCCCCGCCACGGATGTTCTTCTACAGCACCGGCAGCGCGCGACGCTACAACCACGCTTCGCACCACGCCGGCGACACGCTGGTGTTCGGCTGCGAAACGAAAGGCTTGCCCGATGCTTTGTTGGCCGAATATCCCGCCCAAGTCTATGGCATCCCCATCCAGACCCAGCACGTGCGCTCGCTCAACTTGTCCAGCGCCGTCGCGGTCGTCGTGTACGAGGCGCTCCGGCAAATCTCGCCATGACTGGCGCGCTTCAGGCGCGGGCGAAGGCCCGACCTACTCCGCCAACGACCAGTGTTTTTCCATTCCCCACGGGAAATCGTGNCGTTGATAGTTTTGCAGCCGCGCATGGCGTACGCTGAACGCCATGGGGTGCCCGCTCAGAATCCACGGACAATCCTCCAGCAATATCGCTTGCGCGGCCTGCGCGAGACGCTCCCGCTCCGGTGATTCNGGCAACGCAATGAGCTGTTGATACAAGCGATCAAACTCCGCGCTCTGGTAATTGGCGCGGTTGGGTCCCGGCGAAACATTCTGGCTGGCAAAAAGCTGCAAAAAATTCTGTGCGTCCGGATAGTCGCCCAGCCAAGTGAGCGTAAATAGCTGGGCTTGACGACGCTCCAATTTTTGCAAAAAAGCCGGCCAGTGATTATAGCTCAAATCCAGCACCACGCCGACCCGCTCAAAGAAACTGGCCATCAGCTCCGCCGCCTGCCGCGCTTCCTGATTGTCCGCCGTGCCCAGCTCCAACGTTAACTTCAGGCGACGGCCGGTCGCCGGATCCTTGCCACCCGCATACCCCGCTTCCGCCAAGAGTTTTTGGGCGCGCGCCAAATCAAACCCGTATGGCAACGGCTCCACGCAATGCCCTGCCACTCCGGGCGGCACCGGCCCATTAGGCGTCAAAACGCGCCCGTTCTGAAACTCCTGCCAGGCCTCGGCATCAAAGGCGCAAGAGAGCGCTTGCCGCAGCTTTTTATTGGCGCCCACGACAGGATCATCCATGTTGAACGCAACATACGTAATCGCCATCTGCGGGGATTGGTCCAAAACAATCCCGCGAGCCGCCAAATCCGGGCGCAATTCTTTTTCGGGGGTAATAATGCTGTCCCATTGCTCGCGGCTCACATCCACCAAATCCAGTTGCCCGGAAAGGAACATCAGCCAGGCCGTCGAAGGATCGCCCACCACCGAAGTCACAATGCGCCGAATCGCGGGCAACGGGCGGCCGGTGACGACCCATTGGGGATTGACCCGGTATTCATAGCGATAATTTTGCCGCGCGGAGGCAAGAATGTAAGGCCCGGAGCCGACGGGATGATTGGCGAATTGCTCGCCATAATATTCAACGGCCTCGCGGGGAACCACAAATGTGTACGGCATGGCCAACACCCACGGAAGCTGCGGATACGGCTCCGTCAGGCGAATTTCCAACTCGTGCGTTCCGATGGCGCGCAAGCCGGCAATGGGCAAATCGTAATCCGTTGGCTCCTCACCCAAACTGGCGGCCCGAAAATCATCAAGCCCCTCAATTTTTCCGCGCAAGGTCCAAAAACCGCTCGACCCCACTTGGGTGTCAGCAATCCGCATAATGGAATACACCACATCCGCCGCGACCAGCTCGCGCCCCTTGCCACCGCTGGCGGTAAAACAGCGGTCATCAACAAAATATATCCCCCGGCGCAACTCAAAGCGCCACGTCAGACCATCTTCCGAAACCGTCGGCATGGCGGCCGCCAGCAACGGTTCAAGACGATACGGGCGCTCCTTATGCGCATACTGCAACAGCCCCTCGTACAGGCGGCCCGTGGCGCGCACGGTGGGTTCATCCAGCGCATGCGCCGGGTCAAAGCCGCGAATCCGGCTGGTCGTAAGGCGCAAGGCCGGCTCGTCATTATCCACGGCTGACCGGCCACAGCCGCCCCCCAGCAATAACCCAATCAGACCAAACAAAATCCCCGCGCAGACACTGCGCGGGGATGAAATCATCATGACCAAACTCATTCGCCAGCGGGTTCAGCTTCCGCCTCGACAACCGGCGCGGCAGAATCAGCAACCGGCTCTTCCGGCGCGGGCGCAGGCGCGGGTTGCGGCTCCAGATTCACAGGAGCCTCCACCGGCGTGAGCTGGCCGCTTTCATCCATTTGCAGGGTGATCGGTTCCGAAGGCGCCACCATAGGCGCGGGAACTTCNTCCGGCATCATGGGNGCTTGCATCGGAGCCGGGGCAGCCGTCGGTGCCGGAGCAACCGGCGCCGCCGGAGCCATTGGAACCTGCCGATCCGCCTTGTCCATCACAGAACCGGACGCCCCCTCGCCGGTGCGCGAAAACAGAACGGCCAACACCATCGTCGTGACCATGAATACAGTGGCCAACGTGATGGTCAGGCGCGTCAGGACGTTGCCCGCCCGGCTNCCGAACAGGCTTTCGCCCATGCCGCTGCCAAACGCCATCCCCAGCCCTTGGTCTTTCGACTTTTGCGCCAGAATGACAACCACCAGCAAAAAGGCGGAAACAACTTCAATGANTAACAGAATACTTNTCAGAATGGACATGGATTTTGCTCCTAGTGATCAACCCAGCGCACGTTTTAGACTGCGGCACGCACAATGTCAATGAACGACTTGGCATCCAGCGCCGCGCCGCCAATCAAACCGCCATCAATATCCGGCATGCTGAACAGCTCTTTGGCATTGGACGGCTTGACGCTTCCGCCATATTGAATGCGAACGCCTTGTGCAACCGTCGCGTCATAGGCTTGGGTCANAATCTNGCGAATCAGCGCGTGAACCTCCTGCGCCTGATCGCTGGTGGCCGTTTTGCCGGTGCCAATGGCCCAAACAGGCTCATAGGCAATCACGGAATCCAGCAATTCCTTCGCGGAAAGGCCCGCCAAACTGCCCTGCACNTGCGTGGTGATGACTTCTTCCACCTTGCCCGCTTCGCGCTCTTGCAGCGTTTCGCCCACGCACACAATGGGATGCAGGCTGGAGGCCAACGCGGCTTGCGTCTTGCGATTCACGATGGCATCGGTTTCGCCAAAATACTGCCGCCGCTCGCTGTGGCCCAAAATCACATAGTGGCAATACAGTTCCCGGAGCATCCCCGCGCTGATTTCGCCCGTGTAAGCCCCGCTCTTTGCCCAGTGCATGTTTTGCGCGCCGAGATCCAAATGGGTGTCATGAACCAGCTCACTGACCGTGGCCAAAGCGGTAAAAGGCGGGCACAACACAACTTCCACATCGCGGAAATTGGCCAAATCCTCCTTCAACGCATTAACCAGTGCCGTGGCTTCCGCCGTGGTCATGTTCATCTTCCAATTGCCCGCAACAATCTTCTTACGCATGTCTGCTCCCTTTTTTAATAAAAATCACCTGTGCCGCTTGGCCTTCTCTTCTAGCACGCGGAGAACCGTTATCCCAGTTCCTATTTATCCGTCAGCGCGGCCACCCCCGGCAGCACCTTGCCTTCGAGGAACTCCAAACTCGCGCCGCCGCCGGTGCTGATGTGCGTCATTTTAGCGGCCAAGCCGCTTTGATTGACCGCGCTCACGCTGTCCCCGCCACCGATGATGCTAATGGCGCCGCTGTCCGCCACCGCGTGGCAAATGCCCAACGTGCCGGCCGCAAATGGCTTCATCTCGAAGCACCCCATCGGGCCATTCCACACAACCGTCTTTGCCTCATGAATGGCCGCGGTATAGGCTGCCACCGTTTGAGGGCCAATATCCAATGCCATCCAACCCTCTGGAATGTCATTGCCGACCACCTGGGTCGCCGCCGCCGCATCAAACTTGTCCGCGGCAACGTTGTCCACGGGAAGCAACAGGGTTTTGCCATTGGCTTTCGCCTTGGCCAGCATCTCGCGGGCGTAATCCAACTGATCCATTTCGCAAAGCGAATTGCCGACATCGTGACCCTGCGCCTTCAAGAACGTATAGGCCATTCCGCCGCCGATAATCAGCGTATCCACCTTGTCGAGCAGATTGTTCACCACGGCCAGCTTGTCACTGACTTTCGCGCCGCCCAAAATCGCGACAAAGGGCCGTTCCGGATTGTTCACCGCATTGCCCAAGTATTTGATTTCCTTTTCCAGCAGAAAACCGGCGACACTCACGCCAATATATTGGCAGACCACCGCCGTGGAGGCATGTGCGCGGTGCGCCGACCCAAAAGCGTCATTCACGAACACATCGCCATAAGACGCGAGCTTCTGGGCCATGCGCTTTTGCTTCTCTTTCAGCTCTGCCTTCTTGGCCTTGTACTCCTCATCGGTCATCTCATCCGTCTTGACCTTGGCTTCTTCCTCTTTGTAGAAGCGGGTGTTTTCCAACAGCAAAACGTCGCCGGGCTTCAACGCCGCAACTTGTTCATCTGCCGCCAGACAATCCGGCGCAAACGCCACCGGACGGCCCAAAACCTTGGCCAGATGCGCCGCCACCGGCTGAAGACTGAAAGCGGCCTCATAGCCCTTGCCCTTGGGACGGCCCAAGTGACTCATCAACGTCAGGCTGGCCCCTTGCTCAAGAATATAGCGGATGGAAGGCAGCGCGGCCTGAATGCGCGTGTCATCGCTGATGGCACCCTCTTGAATCGGGACATTGAAATCCACGCGCATAAGAATTCGTTTCCCGGTCAATTCGACATCGCGCAAGCTCTTCTTATTCATGAGGGACCACTCTTTTCTTTCTTTGCTGTTTACAAAACATTCCGCCAGCGCAAAGCCCTGGCGGAATGTTCATTCATGCCGTTCGTTTACTTGGAAGCCATGACGCGGACCATTTCCAACATCTTGTTGGAATAGGCCCACTCATTGTCATACCAGCTCACAACCTTGACGAAGGTCGGGTCCAACTGAATGCCGGCGCCCGCGTCAAACACGCTCGTCAGGGTTTCACCGATAAAGTCCGTGCTGACCACTTTCTCTTCGGTATAGCCAAGAACGCCCTTGAGTTCGCCTTCGCTGGCGGCCTTCATCGCGGCCTTGATTTCATCATAGGTGCAAGGGGTCTTCAAAACAACCGTCAGGTCCACCACCGAGACATTGCTCGTCGGAATGCGGAACGCCATGCCGGTCAGCTTCTTGTTCAGTTCAGGAATGACTTTTCCGACGGCCTTGGCCGCGCCCGTGCTGCTCGGGATAATGTTTTCCAGAATCCCGCGCCCGCCGCGCCAATCCTTCTTGGAGGGGCCATCCACCGTCTTTTGCGTCGCCGTGGCGGCATGAACCGTGGTCATCAGGCCTTTTTCAATCCCGAACTTGTCGTTCAACACCTTGGCAACCGGCCAGGCAGTTGGTCGTGCAACTGGCGTTGGAAATAATCGTCTCGCCGTTGTAAACCTTGTGATTCACGCCAAACACAAACATGGGCGTGTCGTCCTTCGACGGCGCGCTCAGCAACACCTTCTTGGCGCCCGCCTTGATGTGGGCTTCGGCCGTATCCTTGGTCAGGAACAACCCCGTGCATTCCACCACCACATCCGCGCCCACTTCGTTCCACTTGAGGGCCGCCGGGTCTTTTTCCGCCGTCAGGCGAATTTTTTGACCATTGACGATCAGCGTCGAGCCATCTACCTCAATCGTGCCCTGGAAGCGCCCATGAACGCTGTCAAACTTGAGCATGTACGCCAAGTAGTCCGGGTCCAGCAAATCGTTGATCCCGACCACCTCAATGTCCTTGAAATTTTCCAGCGCCGCACGGAACACCATGCGTCCGATGCGCCCAAACCCGTTAATACCAACTTTAATTGCCATAATCCGTAATCTCCATGTGTTTACAGTGAAAAACCCGTCGGCGGCCTACGCGCCCGCAATGCGGCGGAATTGCGCGGTACCATACCCCCCTCCCCCCGCCCCGTCAATGCTAGAAATGCACTTTTTCTCAAAAGAAAAACGGTTGACCTGCGGAGAGGAGCGGCTACGTTTTGGCGCTCCGCCCCACNTATTCCTCACGCAACGGCGCGCCCGATAAACCATCCACACCCCAAACGCCCCATGACGGGAGCAAAAAAATGGAGATCAAAACAGGATTTGCGCCTTGACCTGAAAATTAAAAAAAACTAACGAATTCTGTGTAAACCTAACCAAATTCAAAAATCAGTGTTTTTTTTAGAAAATCAATGTTAGAAGTTGCTGCCATTATCCCCACGTATAACTCTGAGAAATATATCGGAGAAGCCATTCGCTCTGTCCTGGCGCAGACGCATAGAGTCAGCGAAATTATTGTCGTTGATGACGGAAGCACCGACCAAACCCAAGCCGTGGTAAAAGCATTTGATTCAGATGTCAGGCTTTTGGTGAACCCCGTGAACAAAGGCCCCGGATTTTCTCGAAATTTGGGNGTGGCACACTCAACAGCCCCCATCATCGCATTTCTCGACTCCGATGATGTTTGGAATTCTGACCATATCGCACGGAAACATAAATTGTTGATTCGCTACCCTGAGATTCCGCTCGTTTTCGGCCCTCGAGTCGGGTTCGGCCTGAAGAGTGAAGTATGGCCCACAACGGAACTTGAACAGAAAAATGCTCCCTTTGATTTTCTGCCGGCTCAATTGGGCGGAGGTATCGTTCAAACATCCACGATTGTTATGCGGAAAAAAGCTTTCGAGGAGATTGGTGGTTTTGATGACATCGTTCGCTACCGGCACGGCCGCCGTGTTCAAGCAGAAGATCTGGACCTCACCCTCAAGCTCTCCTACCACTATCCGTTTGTTGCCGACGACATGGCCACCGTAAAGTATAGGCATCACGACGAACAATCGAGCACATTGGTTTTGGACCAACTTTTAATCAATTATGAGTACCGATTGCGCTTCCTAAAAACATTATCACCCCAACAGAGGCAGGCAGAAAGAGTTGGGCAAGGCGTTTCAAAAATGCTCCACCGATGGGAAAGAATGCTTCAGGGTTATTGGGATCAGCGCAAGTTGCAAGATCTGATCCAATCGCTCATATTTGGGCTAAAAAACAATCTCCTCCGGCGAGAAACCTTGCGGTTTGTCGGCAATCGTTTTCACTAAAGAAGACTGATTGTCCATCGTCCGGATTTTGCTTAATCTCCGTTTAAATCATGCTTCCGGCCGTTCGGCTTCGGCGAGCGGTTCCGCAAATGGCCCCA
>JGI24710J26742_10004089_pt1 | contig 12144 bp, 9 predicted proteins | sample BioPla2DNA2_FD_26742 | JGI IMG/M metagenome (IMG submission 26742) | reverse complement strand
TTTCCTCATAATATTTTTTTGACATGTCTTTCTCCTCCAATAATTTTATTATATCATGTTCGGAGAAAAACTGTCCTATTTAGTATAGCCTATCCACTTCCCTGATTACAGTAAAATTGTCCCATCGTACCTTCCTATCCGCAAACACTTAAAATATGAGTACTCTGTTTGCAAGGAGGATTTGATATCAGCTCCTCCTTGCACATACAACATTTCATTACATAAATAATCCGAGAATTGCAATCACTACACTTAATCCGCTTATAAGCATGAGAATTAAGGTCCTACTGTTTAATTGCTTTTTGAGTTGGATGTTTTGCTCATATAAATTTGAAATATTCATTTTTTCCAATGAATCTACAAATTCCTTATATTTAGCCGTTAACTGCTCCTCACACTTTTTTACACTATCTTGCGTTTCTTTCAATGAGGATATGTATCCAGTCTGTTCTTTAGCAAACTCCTCATTACGAACCTTTAGAATATTATCAAATTCTTTTCTCGCTTCCTCTTTTGCAGCAAGAACTTCATCTTTTATTACTCCATTGCTCTTAATATTTTCAGCCTCAATTGCCGCAATTACACTTTCAACTTTAGCTATAATCGTTTGTGTTTTTTCAGAATATATCTTTTCTTGTGCTTGTAGTTGCTCAATGTAATTCTGTATCTGCTGTTTTACAAGGCCAAGATTCTGAATATACTTGCCTTGTTCATCTGCAAATAACCCCAAACTCTTATCCATTTCTGTCGAAATATCAGCACGAATTTTCTCATTACTTGAAGAATTTGCATCTTCTACCGTCCCAGGTAGTTTATCAAGCCTATCTATAAGACTTTGTGCTTTTCCATCAAAATCCGAATTCTGTTGCTTAATCTGCTCAAGCATTTGCTTTAAGAGTTGTACGAGTTCTCCGGTTGCAGCAACATTATTCTGAAACTGCTCAATACTTTTTTCCATTTCTTCTATTGTTCCAAGCATATCTAACTACTCCTTACAAATTTTTTGAATATTTCGTTTGCCGTAGATGCCATGATTCCATAATATATAATATCTTTTTCTTTACCTTCATATATTCTATCAGCAAAACTTGAAAGCCTAATATCTGTGACATTCTTTGTATCATCCAAATATCGTAAACAACTTCCTTGTGCATCATCATTGCACTCCGGATAAACAGCTACTAACGTATCCATAAAGATTTTCTTTTCTGTCTCATTTAATTTATCCCAGAATCGTTCAATTCTAGTTACATCAAATCTGCCTAACCTATTCCAATTACCAATAAACAGCAAGAAATCCAGTTTATATGAATAACTGTTACTATTGATTCTTTCCAGATTGGTCAAGGTGTTCTTTCCTACGCCGGAAATAACTTGTTTAGATGCCTCTTCAAAGGTCATATTACTATAGTACTCTTCATCCTCTTTAATCTGGATAAATGGAAGAATAAAATAATCTTCTATTTCTTCTGTAATTTTTATAGAATCGCAAGCTTTGTTACTGGTTAGGAATTCAAAGAAATCCAGAAACTGCTCCTTATGATGATATAAAAATTTCTCATAGTACCATTTCACATAGACTCTAAATACTTCTTCCATACTTTGAGCCTTAGAAACATTGAACACGCTTTCTCTGTCATTTCCCATTGAGGTAAAATATGTTCTTGCAGTATTTTTCATTCTTTCAAGCATACTTGCATCATCTAATGCAACCACTGATGTCTTACCCGGAACCGTGCATACATCTACGATAATTTCTATTTTATCGTCCCCTTCTTCATTCAATGCTCTATATGCATACCAATCCTTAACATAACCGACTACAAATAGCATGTATAACAGTCTCTTATATGACTCTATAGAGCTAACAGGATAATGCATGATATATGCCGTCTTCTTTCCGGTATGGAAATCAGAATAAACATCAATTAGTCTGTCAAACAAAATATCACTTGTATCTGCGCCACAATTCAATTTCCGATATGCATCAGAATAATCATTATTCATAGAGTTAAGAATCTGTGGTAAATTGTCCACCACCGTCTCTCGTTTTAACAAATGCTGTGGAATATTACTCTCATCTGGCTTTAGATAAACAACGTAAGCAGTTACTTTTTCATCTGCTCTTCCAGCCCTACCAATTTCTTGCACAAACTCATTTTTTGAAACAGGCATACCAAAGTGAACCGTACAATTAACGTTTGGTAAATTAATTCCTATTCCAAGTTCTTCACTTGCAACTAAAATCTTACACGAACCTTCTGCAAACAAATTATATGAATCCGAATCATCTCTAGTAAAAACATCTGCTTCAAATCCAATTGCCTCGGCTACTTCCCTTGATATATCATCATTTTTCGTAAATACAATGGCTCTTTCTTCTCTGCGAACAATATCATCTGCAATTGTTTTTACTTGCTCTAGCATCTGCTCTCTATTATCTACTTCACGAAAATCGTATCTAATATTGTACTTTTCAAATAAAATCGGTGAGAAGAAGTTTTNAAACGGAATATTCAACTGTTTTTGAATATCCTGTGCAACCGTATAATTTGCTGTAGCCGTAAATCCTAAGAAACGGGCCGAGCCAAGATATTGATTCATATTTCTCGAAAGCATCAGATATTCCGGTCTGAAATCATGCCCCCAATTCGACAAGCAATGAATCTCATCTAAAACCACATATGAAATTTCTTTTTTCCAACGCTGAAATATTCCAAACAGATTTCTGTTTTGAAAAGTTGATGGTGTAAGAAATATCAAATTTGTTGCCATCTTGAAAAACGAAAAATCATTATCTGACTTTAAGTCCAGATGCGTAACATTATCAAAATGATGAAACTTTCTCAAGTTTCTAATCTGGTCCTTAATCAGAATATCTGTAGGCGATACCACAAATACCACCTGCGGTTGCAATAAGCATGCGAAGTAATAAATAAGGGATTTCCCGCTTCCTGTAGGCATTATACACACAGCATGTCCGTTGGCATTCATCATTGAACACAACGCATCAAACTGTCCTCTTTTGAAAGATTTAAACGGCGAAATCTCTCTTAATAAAAACTCAAGATCTTCCTTATCCTCTTTTCCGAGACGATAATTTACTCTTGTTCCATAACGAATCCTTCTTCTTAAGCCTCTGTCCGTATCAAAGTTTTCAACATAATAATCTGCCTCTGTTTCTGCGGATATGGTTTTTCCGTCTTCGCAATCAATAACAGACAAGCTACAATTTTCTGCTTTAATTAACCTTGCAAATACAGCCAGATATTGATTCAAGATATCCACTGCCGCCTTTAACTCATCTTTGTCTCCAATAACCTTTAATCGAAGTTCCGTATGTCCTGTCGGCTGCAATAAATCTAATAAAATCATCATGAAACGATACACTCTTCCATAATCAAGTTCATGATTAAAGAATTGTGTCTTCATGTATTCCGGATAATTCTCTCTTTTGATATTACTGTCCCTAATCAAGAAATTATAAACAAGTGCATGTAATGTAGGATATGGTTCTGTATTGTTAACATCTTCGGTACCCGTACCCTTTACAATAAAACCATAATCTCCATCTCCTACTCCGCAAGGAATTCCTCTTGCTTTACTTCCTTTANAATGGTCAAGATTCATATATCTTTCATAATTATCCGTACAAAAAACTATTTCATTTACTACAGCCTGTATCTGTTCTGCTTCTTGCTGTAATTTTTCTGCTTCCCTCTGCTTCTGCGTTTCCTCGTCTCTGAGTCTTTTTTCTTCTCTTTCAAGAGCTTCTCTCTGTTTTATATCTTCCGCTTCTTTTTGTTTTATATATACGAGATACGCATTTGCAACGCTCTTTATAATAATAGCAAACCACTCATCTACCGCTTCTTTTGCTTTGCCTTCTTGCATATCATAAACATTGACAATCCTATCAGTTAACTTTTGCTTACAAAAGTGCACTTCCTCTCCGCTCAAAATAGCGTCCAGGATTCCTACTTCGTAAGCAATCATCATCCTATTTGTCATAGAATTATTTCCTGCATAGAAATCTGCAAANAAACTTTTTAGTTTCTTTTCATCCGCAAGTATATCGGGTCTGTTTATTAACACTTCCGATAAATTCACATTAANCCTCCTCTGTGGAATCCTCTACTTTATCATCCTCAGATGCAATAGAAAGATATTCTCCTGCAATTTCATCCAAAGCTTTTTTCGTTATCATTTCCTGTTGTTCCACAATCGAAATTTTATTCTCAGCTACTGATATCGGAACACCTTCAATATTTTCTGTATTTTCCGGTATCTCACTTTCTAAACTATCTGCACCATTTTCCTCTGATACTTTGACTGCTTCAAAAGACTCTTGTTCAATATCAAATAATTCATCTTGGATTGCATCTGCAATTACTTTTCTTCTTTTTACGATATCTTCGAGTTCACATTCCATTTTATCAATCGCCGCAGCTAAATCATTTAAAACATAAGATGGTTTTGTGTCAACTTTAGGTCTCCCCAAATTAACCCATTTTCTATATTGACCCTCTGTCTGATTTTTTCTCTCGTTCATGACATCAATTTGGTGCTTCTTCTCACGCAATTCGTTATCGATTGCAAATAATTCTCCTTGCTTATCTAAAATATCAGCAAGTATCTTTAACCTATTCATATCAAGAATTAGTGCAACAGAAACATCATCACCGCTTCCTCTTCTGGATAAATTCGGTAGATAATCTTTTATTTCACTCATTCCCACTTCCGAACCATGTTCTATAAATATTTTGAGTATAGAACGATAAAGGGAATATAATTCTTCTGAGCTTGCATAGGAATCATCAATTCCATCCGAACCGCAAAAAACTGCTACCGGCATTCTATTAGTAACGAAAAATCTAAACTCATCACGAGCATCTCCATCACAAATAGATGTTGTAACATTCATTTGGCAATTTTCATCCCACGGAATGGGTTCGCTGAAATTACCTTCTTTATCCACTAGCACACATTTGCCATCGCCAATTTGTAAACCAAACGAATATTCATCCGTACAAACAAAAGCTATTAGTGTACATCCATATGCTTTTTCCACTTTTCGTTCATTTTCGTTTGATGACAAATATCTTTGCTTATACTTGTCTGTAACCTTTTCTAACTCTTGCTCTGTAAAAGGATTTTTCTTATAATCTGCATCTATCTTCTCATGCCAAATTCTTAAAATACTTGTAACTAATTGGAGCATAAGAGTATAATGATTTTTTTCGTCCGTTAATACATCTACCGAATTTGCCGTATTAACAAAATCAACGATGCATTCTATTGCAGCCTCTACTGCATATTCTGAACCACGATCCGTTCGCGGATAATTATCACTTCCATGTCCATCAGCCACAACACAGATACGCATTTTATCATCCATATAAAAGTCTGATGCATCTTCGCATCCTTTTTCTACTTTTAAATGATTGTATCCGGTTGCCGTTGAAGAAAACACTAAAATATTCTCTTTCACGATTACCTCCTTACAAAATAAGGACTGCCGCTAAAAGCAAGCAGTCCCATTACCAGTCACTAATCCCAACTGCCCCAATCATTGTCATCACTTGAAATAGGTGTGGTAGTATCTTGATCTACATCTTTTACTACCTCAGCAACAATACTCGCAGAATCCTCTTCGGGAGAAGTAATTACATCTGCGGACTGCTTACTATGGCTTTGGAATTCCGAAGCTCTTACACTAACCTTATGTATCATTTTCTTTAATGTAGCTGTATCCTTGGCATCTAATATTGCTTCTGGATTACCTGTAAATGCAGCTAATACTGACCTATCAGAACCGCTTTCGATGTCAATTGCAATTTTAATCGCATGCTTGAACCAGTTGTTCTGTTTAATCTGATTAAGTCCAGATTCCCAATTATCAGTAGGACCACCATCACTTAACAAAAGAATTACTGGAGCATATGCACCTGTTTGAGATTGCAAGTACTCATTTCTAGACAATTTCTTGTCTAGCTCTAAGAGAGCTCCTCCAAATTCTGTCATGCCACTTGCTTGTAAATCATTCCAAATAATATCATCAAGTCCAACTGGACCAGACGCAGGTGTTACCCAAGAACACCCACTTGAAAACTGTAATATTGCAACTTTAATTTCTGCATCATCGTTCGCCTGTGCAACTTCCTTAAGAAGAGGGATACACTGTTCCATTGCTGCATTAACCGTTCCAATTCTTGCGCCTCCCATACTTCCGGAAGTGTCTACCAAATAAAATAATGTCATTACCTTTCTAGGTGCCGGGCTGATATCATCTAATAATCCCATTTTTCTGTCCTCCTCTTAAATAATTGTTCCTGCATCTTTAGGATTGTTTGTACATTCCAATGTGAAATCAAGTTTTATCGGAACTACCGCACCGGATGCTAACGGTTTCTGTGTTCCATTCGGTAAATTAATCTTCCAATTCATAGTAGACATATTTTTTATACCGAATACTGTTGGGTCATTCGGATTGGCAACTACTTGTCCTAATACTGTTTCTGTGTCATTTTGCGACCAATCCACTAACCACATCATAATTTTTGTTCCCGGATACAACGGCACCGTAACCGTATTAAATCTGATTGCATTAGGAACATTTATTTTCTTTCTACACTCAATACAAGTATTTTCGCCCTTTTCATAAATAAAAGTTTCCTCTTTGCAATGAGGGCACTTAACAATACTTGCCTTAAACCTTATAAATACATCCAACCATTCTTTTTCCATAACTCGCGGAGCTTTATTCAGCATCACATCATGGCTGAATGCTCTTTCAAACAACTCTCTTATGTACTGCGGATAGATTGGCCAGAATGTTTTCAAATTTTTATCCGTTCCCGGAACCGGTCGGTTTCTATCATCATTAGGATCATATACAAATACAGGTTCTTCTCCATAGTATCTTCGTTCTAATTCCTTGGTCATACAAGGTGGAGTAGACCGCTTGCCTTCTAATGGATGATTGATAAACAATAACCTAAACAAAATAACTGCCATCGAAAATCTATCGGAATTCTTGTCTGGATTTCCACCTGTAACAATTTCCGGCGCCATATAGCGCTGCTTTCCTTGAATACCAGAATTCTCACCAAAAGGCGACACATTGTCATTATCACAAATTAAAACATCTCCATTATCAGGCTTAATGAAAAAGTTGCCGTTATTGATATCCTGGTAACTATATCCGTTATTATGCAATTCACGGAATGCTTGAATAATGTTAATCGCTGCATCCGCAATTGCACTGAATGATTTAAATCTAACTTGGCTTTGTTTCTTTGACCCCACAAAGAAATTTGTCAGTTCATAATATCCTTTGGGACGGATATCCATAATGTAGCCAAATACTCCATTATAAACATCTGTAATTCCAAGCGGCCACAAGAAATTACCAGTAGGTGCTCCCTTTTGAATATTATTTTCCAAATTTTTATAAAAGGCCTGTTCCTTACCACCAAATACACCTTTATGATACCATTTAAGTGCATATTCTTTTCCGTTATAAGAAACTTTATAAACAGTTCCTTGTCCACCTGAACCAAATTCAGCTAAAACCTTTACTTCTCCGCCGTATTTCATTTTGACAGTATCGCCTACTTTTAAAGTTGCCATAATGACTCTCCTTATGTATTTTATTTAGTTGACCATCTGTAATACCATTGCCATCAACTGCGCCTGTAGAAGCATTAGCGTTATAGTCTGACTTCCAAATTGAAGTGCAACAGCGTCAGTATATGGAACTACTGCTGTTAGATTTTTTATCTTCTTTTCAAATCCGTGCTCTGGAGCAACAAAGATAATTCTTTCATTTGTTACAAATATTACTCCATCTTTGAATTCATACCATTCTTGTTCCACTGGTCTTGTTGTGCTGCTAGAAGAATGTCCTGTGTAATTCTTGGTCCATTTATAACTGCCGCCTCTACGACTAGAATGATATACCCTTTCTTTCTCTTTCACCGCAAGAGAGGCCTTATCCATGAAATGACAGGTCTCATTTTTACCAAGCATAATCGTCGATGGTCTAAATGTAGGCAACTGCCCTGACATTATTTCATTTGAAATTCGCTGCGGAACTAAACTCTGCAATTCCGGTGCATCTTCACTCAGCCTTATTCCAAACAATGACGCAACAAATCTCTTTCCTTTGCTTGCCATATCAATCCCTCAATCCTGTTGTTTTTTTCTCCAATTCTTATATTCACCCGTCGTAACTCGTGCATCTTTTGGCTTCTCGGCATTCTCCGGAATTGCCCAATCCCTACCAAATTTTCTGGCTCCTTCGATTCTTCCATCCGCACACATACGTTGAACTCGTCTTGGTGTAACATCCCACTTTTCTGCGATTTCTTTAATAGTTAGATACCCTTCCATCCTCTGCCTCATTTGTTCAATTCTAAAAGTGCTTATCAACATCTATACTAAGCTCATATTAACACATAAATAAAATCCTTTTATATTTTATACTTTTTGACGAACTTTGTCAATATTTTGAACAATTTCTTGAGGTTAATTCTCATTTTTTTTCGGCATTTTTTATAATCATGCAATGTTATGTACATCTTCCAATTCAATCATACACAATTCTGTGTCAGTCAAATTCGCTCTACCAAATAATCTATCTGCTTGATTCATTATGGATGTTTCTAAATAATTTCTTACCAAACGTGCATTAGCAAAATTTTCCTCTCGTCCTACATAGGACTCCTCAAAGAACTCTTCTGCATGCTCCAACGCAGCATCCGTTACTGTAAAGCCAAAATCCATTACCATCTTCTTATATATTTCAAACAATTCTGCTCCATCATAATCTTTAAAGTTGATAAATCTATTAAACCTGGATTTCAGTCCCGGATTAGAATCTATAAACTGTGCCATTCTTTCCGGATATCCAGCAACAATAACAACTAAGTCCTCACGATTGTCCTCCATCGCCTTAATTAAAGTATCTACTGCTTCCCATCCAAAATCATTTTCCGAACGTCTATAGGTAAGAGCATAAGCCTCGTCAATGAATAAGACACCTCCCATTGCTTCCTTAACCACATCTTTTACCTTTAATGCAGTGTGCCCCTACATAACCAGCGACTAACCCAGAACGATCAACCTCTACTAAATGTCCTTTAGACAGTATGCCTAACTTGTGATAAATCTTAGCAATTAGTCTTGCAACTGTAGTTTTTCCGGTTCCGGGATTTCCATAGAATACCATGTGCATTGTCATAGGTATTCTATCAAGTCCTCTTTCGCTTCTAATCTGTTTGACTGCATTGAAATGAATTAACTGATTCACTGTATTTTTCACATTGTTCATTCCAATTAAACCATTCAATTCAGCTAACAATTCTTNCAACGATTCTTCTTCCTCTACAACCGCATTCCCCTTGCTCTTCTTTTTCTGATTACGTACCGTATCTACTGACTTCTCTACTATTTCAATGTGTCCCTTTTTAGTAGCTACTTCCGGACCTTTATAATTTGCGTTGTAAAAACTTCGCATATTACCAATATAGGTTGCAATATCATCCTTTTCACTTTGGGAAATTTCATGGTCACATGAGGCAAATTCTCGGCCAAGCATTTCGTATAAACAAATATACTTTTCCGCCTTGGACTCATCTAATGTTCCTTGCACTTCATTGATAGCATTATCCAACTTAACTAACTTCTTAAGAACCAAGGGAACCTTTTGTTCAAAAGATGCACTGTACAGATTATCCTCTTCGATCCTCTGGCAGATTTCCTCTGGCGAGATTTGTTCCGTTATTCTCAATTGCGTGAAGCTTCTGGTGCGCCATTTCATGGATTGCCGTTTTTACCGTCTGCGCCTCACTCATACCTTCCTGGATAGCAATGTGTTTTTCTGTCTGGCTATAAAATCCCTTAGCCCCACCTTCAATATCTTCAAAAGTGATAGGCACCGGACAAACCTCTTTTAACACTTCCAAGAAAGTTCCATATCCATCCACACCGCCAGTTAATTCATCCACACCAAGAGAAGGTAATTCCTTACCGTCTGTCTGGCTGACATCAAAGGTACTTACCACCTTAAATGCATTCACTTTAATCTCAACGCTTTCCATAATAGGCTCATCTATAACATAAATGATTTTCAAGGTATCTTCTGAATCAAAATTAACTGCTAACCCATTACTATATGTAACTGCGTTTATGGCATCATATAATTTCCCTTCTCCATAAAGCATATTTGTATCACTTACATTTTGACCAATTAAGGTTATCATATCATCTTCGTTAATCGAACTATCCAAGCCAAAGGCTTTGCTTATAATATAGCATCCAAACAAAATACTAATGACCCAGATCCATTTTTTCTTTTTAGAGGATATAGGATTTTTAACAATTGATTTTTCATTAATCGTTTGGATCACTTTATTTGACTTCTCATTAACAACCTTAGCAGTATCACTAACAAATTTATCGGCATTTTTTATTTGTTCGTTTAACAGTTTCATACCTTTTTCAATGCCTTTGTTTGCTTCTTCCTGCAAATTCTTTCTATCCTCAGTTTGGAAAACTTCTTCCTTTCCAGATTCTGTTTCGTTTCGAACAATTTGAATTTTACTTAAACATTTTTTACAAATTATAGGATTATCACCTGATTCCTGATCGCATATGACACAGGTATGATTTGGTTCTTCTCCATGATATATTTTTTCTAATCTTTTTAAATAATTGTTTCCAATACTAGTCTTTAAAATTTTTCTTTCTGTTAATGCTTCATAGATTTCTTTTACCTTAGTCCTGTTTGAATAATCGATTTGCAGGCTTATTTTTGTAACCATAATAACATCATTTTTCATCAGTTCTTTATCCGATTCTATCATAACTTTTCTCCCTCCTGTACCTGATTTACTGAGAAATAAATTCTTCACCATCTTCTAAATAGGAAATCCGCTGTTTTAATTCTTCCGAAATTTTCATATCTGCAAATCCTCCCCTATTCTCGGTATGAATAGGAATAATTGCTTTTTGTGGATTGATAGCGATAATTACGTCCTCTATGCATTTTGTGGTAGCATGTCCGCTTGTATGTAATTTGTATAATTGCTCTTGTTCATAAGGTTTTAGAAATTCAGCTAGTTCCTTATTATATGCTTTAGAATTTGGATCAAGATATCCTTCCCACATAGAATAAATAATTTTAGGTTTTAAATCTGCAAACCGCTCCAACCACTTTTTGTATTTTTCTCCTTCTTTAATCACAATAACAAAACCTTTTTCTCGCATAAACTCTTCCTGTGTCATATTCACAGTCTTCAACGGATAACTCCAGTTAACTGGATACACCGTTTTAAACTGATACAAACTCTTTGCCCTAGCTCCAGCATACTTCATGAAATTCTGTAATTGATTATATACATATCCGTTACCATAAAATCTCATTCCATTTCTTTCTGCCGCTTTATAAAACGACCATAAACTATCCAGGTTAGTTGAGGAACACAGTAAAAATATGTACTTATTTTCTTTAAAATAATTGGCAGCAATCTGTTGCATTTCTTGCTCTGTCATTACTTTTTCACTCTGACGGCTCATCATGGTCCCCTCTGTTATAAGAACGTCTATCTTACGTTTTCCATTATTCGTGATATAAGTTTGAATCATATCTAAGAGTCTGTGTCCCCTATAACCATGATTTCTATAATCGCCTGTGTGGAGTATTGCTAAACCCGGCGTTTCTATTAGAAACATATATGCATCATAAGCTGAATGATCCACTGAAAACGGAGTCACTTTAATGTCCCCACATAGAACAGTTACCTTTTCAACAATTGGATGTATTCTATTTTTATCTCGTAGTATTTCTATCGTCTCATTATCCTGTAATGTTTTATAGATTGTCAGCATGACTTGTCTGGCACACTCTCCCATATATAATGGTACATTCTTTTGAATCGTTTGAAACATCCCAACATGGTCACCATGATAATGTGTAAAGAATACTCCATCACACTTTTTTCCTTCATAGTTTAAGCCTTCAATTTTCAAATCATGTGCATCACTTTCTGTTCCCGGAAGTTCCTCGCCAAAATCAATGAATATCCTATGATTCTCTGTTTTAATTTCTGTTACACAGCCACCAATTTGATTTGTTCCCCT
>JGI24710J26742_10004088_pt1 | contig 12146 bp, 10 predicted proteins | sample BioPla2DNA2_FD_26742 | JGI IMG/M metagenome (IMG submission 26742) | reverse complement strand
ACGGTCTTTACCAATGCCCAACTGCCTCAGACCATCTATCTCGAAGGCGACGGCTGCGGAATGGGCGAGGCATCATTTGCCGTTGTCGGCCTCTCCGACTGCGTGACGAATACCCCCCTGCAAATCTTCGGCGCGAATGCTACCCTTGCGGGGGTGGCCGAAGCTGATGAAGAATCCCCCGGCGGATTCATCGCCGACCGCACCGTCCACACCAACGCCCCCCGCACCATGCTCACGCTGGAAGCTTGCGGCCCATACGGCTCGCCGGGCAATCTGATTTTGACCTGGGATTCTTCCGTTGTGAAAATCTACACGGCCCCGTCCGGCGGAACTGCCTTGACGCAATTCGTTACCCCCTTCCACGGGTTTAATGGCACGAATCTTTACGTTGAAGGCATCGCGCCCGGCACCACTACCCTAAACTGGCCCTATTCCGCACAGACCAACTGCACCGACAACATTCAGGTGAGTGTTATTAAAGTGGAGTCCATTCTCCCTAATATTGGGCAGGAGGTTGACGATGGCGACGGGAATAACCAAACAAAAGTATTTGTGATTTCGGTAACAAACACCAGCGACGTTACCGTTACTGCAACACTCAATCCATTGATGGTGGAGTCCGCCCTCCCAAGTGGCTGGACAATTAATGGAGGCCAAGGCTCGGGAAAATTACAGAGAACTTGCAGTACGGATTCCGCATCAAAGACGGAGTTTACTTTCACATGTGACGGGACGGATTCCGGTTTGAAAACCACGATTTATGTCTACGACACCCAACTGGGTTTGTATGCCGATGAGGGCAATGCGGCCCAAGACAAGTATGGGCACAGCTGGTGGAAATTCACCGCTGACAGCGATATCGAAGATTTGGTCCGCAGTCTGAATCCTGATGTTGATGACAACAAGTACTTCGGAGTTGCTGGTTGGTGGCCGAATACGCAACATCCTGACGCCAAGTTTGATCCTGTTCACGATTGGTGTACTGAGGCTCCCGGAGAAGTCAGATTTGGCACTCGCGGTAGCGGTGGACATACGGCAACCGGATTTAAAGTGTGGGATATTGGTTTTGATGACCTCGTCGGAGGCGTGACTTACGTTCACGACCTTGAGACTTCCGGACAGGATTGGACGGTTCTCTGGGACAACTGTACAGACGAGGCTATCATAGTTGGAAATGAAGCGGGAGTGGACACAATTTCATATCATGGGATTACGTCCCCTGCGGATCTGTCTGACTGGTTGAACGCGAACTGAGGAGAATCAAATGAGTACTAGATTTATACACGCATTACTGCTTTTGACTACGATATGTAGTGTTGAAGGCGAGTCGAAAATGAGGAAAGAGAAATACATACCCTACGAAGCCACATCGCACGAAATTGCCGCCACAAATGGTGTCAATCATGTTGATCTTGGCGGCACATACGAAGTGCCGGCTGACAAGGTGCTTGGTAAACATCTTGATCGTGCGCTACGCGTGGCGGAAGACGAGGTTGCCCGAATTCGCAACATGCTGGCAAAAGGGTTGGTCAAGAAGGAATACTGGAATGGCACCTTTACAGGATCAGTCATAATAAAGGACGAAAAGGTTGTTTATCACCTCATTTTTGACGGGAACGGGAATAAAGTGGGTCAAGTTAACAAGACCGTTTTCGAAGATGAACCCTATGGAAAGAAGGTAAAGGATAAGTGTTGCACGTTGGTGTTTCACGATGCAGTTGACAGCATAAGCAGCTTTAGTTGTGGTGAAAGTTCTGCCAAGATCTGCCTCAACTTTTATCAGGATCGAAGCTTGGCAAGTTGTGGAATAGCTTTCGACGGGATGTATTATCGCGCCAAATGGGCGAATGACGGCAAACTTACTTCCCAGAGCAAAAGAGATTTGGCTCACTGAATAGAATCGGGCCGCACCATGCTCACCCTGGAGGCCTGCGGTCCATACGGCTCACCGGGCAATCTGGTTTTGACTTGGGATTCTCCCGCTGTGAACATCTACACGGCCCCGTCCGGCGGAAGCGCCTTGACGCAATTCGTTACCCCCTTCCACGGCTTCAACGGCACGAATCTCTACGTAGAAGGCATCTCCCCCGGCACCACCACCCTGAGCTGGAGCTACTCCGGACAACCCAACTGCATCGACAACATTCAGGTGAGCGTTATTAAGGTGGAGATCACAAACCTTGACGGGGTGCCTCTGGCACAGAACGTTCGCACAGTACCGGGCAGAAAAATTGCGCTAAAGGGGAAGGTCACTCCGAGCAACCTCGAAGTTTCAGGCCATCAATGGACGATCGGCGGCAATCGAATCAAGAATTATACTCAATCGCTTAATGAGGGGAGCAAGATCGCCCTTGAGGTCAGCGATTTGACTGACGATACAGTGACTTTTTATTGGATTGATGGGGGAGAAAATATTGGTGTTGCATACGAGGCTTCCATTCATGGGCTTCCCTTTGCAGCTGCGGTGAATTGTGACGTGGAGAGGCCAGACGCTGCATTGACATCTGTTACGACGCCCTTGAATCCTCCGATCTCTGTGCGCTTCGGTTACATGCGCTATGGCAGTTCCGCGCCCAATGAGCAAGGTATTCGATGGGATGCAGAGGTTTCCGCTCCCGATATTGGTGCCGGCCAAATAGCATTCTTACAGTTAGTCAATGTGTATCGAACTCGGACGTTAAAAGATTTGAGCAATACCGTCGAAGTATGGACATCCAACGGCCAGTATTATCTGGATACAATTGGGAGCACCCCCCTTTATGGCGACGATGCAACGACCATCGGAGGAGGAGCTACGCAGGTGCATAGCAAAACAGATACTCCAGGATCGCCGCTGAGCACCATCTATCAGAGACGTTCAGCCGCCGACGAATTTCAGCTATATCTTATGTACAGGCCGAGCGGCGTAGACAGCATCTGGGTGACGCTTCGTCGCTTGGATTGGTTTTGGAGCGGAGCAGCCGTGCGGGATGGAAATGACGAATGGATCATGGAGTCGGGGCAGGCATCGTCCCAGAATCCCGGCAGTGTTAACTCCGTCGCGCTTCCCCTGTGGCCGGGTCGTGCGCAGGACATAGAATGGATTGTGGAAGATTGAGGGAGGAACAGATGAGTATGTATCGGTTAACACTCGTTGCGGCAATGACACTTGGACTTGTGTGTTTTGCGCATTCTGACCTGAAGGGAGAAGGGGATGTGGCAATTGAACGGGGGGCCTTGATGCAAGGTTGTCGCATATCCATTGGGACGGATCGGGAGGCGTTTCATATCAGCCAGCCCGTTTGCGTTCGATTGCTTCTCGAGAACCGTGGGGAGCATCCTGTGCGCGTTCTTGTAGCGAGTCCTTTGGAAGCATATCAGCTTGATGTTCGCACTCCGACAGGAAATGCCGCTGCCCTCACTCCAAGCGGCGCGCGAAATGCGGAGAGCATTTCGACCCACCTGCAGGTGGTGGCGCCGGGGGAATCTATCAGCGATTCGATTCCCGACTTGAGCCGGCTATTTGAGATGACATTGCTCGGGGAGTACACGATTACGGTTCGTTGCAATGTGCTTGTCGCTGACGATGGTCACACTTGGACGGAGATTGAATCCAATACGGTCAAGGTCCGTATTCATGGTGATGACGTATTTGAAAAAGGCCCGATTATTCCAAGCCATCCAGAGAATGACGGTCTCCCCGCGAAAGACGATGATAGTAACATCCAACTGGATGAACACGGTCGCATTATTGCGTTCTAAATCATCGCCGTCCCTTCGTTCAGGGCTGGATTGAGGCGCCCCATTTATTTGTGGAATTATCTCGCCCTTGTCCGTCAGCTTCGGGCTTGTCCGTGCGTTCAAGTCGCCGTAGAATGTCCATGAATAATGAATAAAGGAATTGCGATGAAATTGATTGAAACCGACCAAGCCCCCGCCGCCATTGGCCCTTACTCTCAAGCCCTTTCAAAAAATGGCTTCGTCTTTATCTCCGGACAACTCGGAATTGACCCCGCCACGGGTGAGCTGGTCGCCGGAACCGAAGCGCAAACCCGGCTGGCGCTCAAGCATCTGGTGGCCATTCTCGACGCGGCCGGCCTCACCCCCGCCAATGTCCTTAAAGCCACCATTTATGTCGCCAGCATGGATGACTTCGCCTTGGTCAACAAACTTTACGCTGAAGTTTTCGCCCCGCCGTATCCCGCGCGCGAAGTCGTTCAAGTCGCGCGTCTGCCCAAGGATGGGCGTGTCGAAATTTCAGCGATTGCCGCGCAATGATTATTATCGAGCCCCATATTCACATGTTGTCGCGGACCACCGACGACTACACCGCCATGTACAACGCCGGCATCCGCTGCGTGGTGGAGCCATCCTTTTGGCAAGGCTCCAACCGCCGTCACGCCGGCACGTTTTTCGATTACTTCCGCCTCTCGCTCGAATTCGAGCACACTCGCGCCGAACGCTATGGCATTGACCATTGGTCGTGCATTTCCGTGAATCCCAAGGAGGCCGAAGACCTTGCTCTGGCCCGCGAAACACTCGCGGGCATGGCGCCTTATCTCGACCATCCCCGCTGCGTGGCCGTTGGCGAAATCGGCTTCAACCTGATTACCCCCAACGAGGAGGAAGTTTTTCAGGCGCAGCTCGAAATGGCCAAGGCCCACGCGCTGCCCGTGCTGATTCATACGCCGCACGACACCCCGCGGGTCAGCAAAAAGAAAGGCACCGAGCGCATTCTCGATATTTTGCGTGAATTCGCTTATGACCCCGGCCTCATTATTGTGGACCACAACACCGAAGACACCATGCCCCTGACCCGCAAAACCGACTACTGGGCCGGGCTGACCGTTTATCCTTATTCCAAGCTCAATCCTCGTCGCGTGGTGGATATTCTGCGCCAATGGGGGCTGGAGCGCGTGCTCGTCAATTCGTCCGCCGACTGGGGCGTGTCCGACCCCTGCTCGCTGGCGAAAACCGCCACCTTCATGGGCGAACAAGGTTTCACCCAACCCCAGATTCAGCAGATTATGCACGACAATCCGCTGGCGTTTTATTCTCAAACCCCCAAATTCAACCCCCGTCTGGACCTGCCCTATATTGACCCCGCCACCTACCAACGCTAACCCTCCGCCGCCCGGCGAATCCCTTTGGGCGCGCGCCCGCCAACGGGTCATTGTCTTCTATTATTCCTACGAAGACCTCTTCCCGCGCTTCGCCCGCCGCGTGGCCCTCGCTTGGCTGCAACTCCTGCGCCTGCCCAACCTCCTGACCCTGCCCGGCGATGTCCTTGCCGGCTTCCTGCTGAGTTCCGCCGCCGGCCCACAAGCCTGGCTGCGCCTCCTCCTCGCGCTTCCCGCCAGCCTGCTCTTCTATGCCGCCGGCCTCATCCTGAACGACCTTTTCGACTACGCCGAAGACCTGCGCGAACGCCCAACCCGCCCCCTCCCGGCGCGCCTCATCTCCCGCGAGGCCGCCACCGCCTGCGCGCTAATTTTCCTGTGGGTCGCTGTCTTTTTCGCCGCCTTCTTCAACGCCCTGCGCATCGCCGTCCCGCTCGTGCTGGCCATCGTGCTCTACAACATCGGCCTCAAGCGCCACCGCTACGCCGGCCCCTTGCTGATGGGCGCTTGCCGCGCCGGCAACCTTCTGCTTGGCGCGGCCGCCGCCACCAACGGCGCGTCGCCAACGTGGGCCCCCGTGACCGGCGCGCTCCTCCTTGGAAGCTACATTGCCCTCGTCACCTGGTTTGCGCGCGAAGAAATGGAACCGAACGCCCTGCTCAGACCCCACCAAATCGGCCACCTACTCGGGCTGCTCATCCCCATCCAAGCGACCCTTTGCGCGGTAGCCATTCACCGCTTCCCGGCGAATTTCCTAGGCTTCGCGCTGCTCGCTCTGCTACCGCTGCACCATCGGCTCTCCCTCCGCTTCCCGCCCAGTTGACGCGCCCCGCGCTGGACTTCTCGCGCTTCGCTTGCTAGCCTTGCCCGTCCCATGTCAAGCCAGCGTCCCGCCATTTTGCTTCTCCTTCTGACCCTCTGCCACGCCGCCCCCGCCATCGCCCCCGCCACCCCGCGCCTCACCCACACCATCACGGTCGCCACCGCCAACCTTTCCGACAACACCACCCAGGCCTACTCCGACCCCGGCATCCGCATCCTCCAAGCCCTGCGCCCCGACATCATCGCCATTCAGGAATTCAACTACAAACTCGGCACCTCCCACGACCTTGCCCGCCGCATCATGGGCCCCGGTAGCTACTTCGCCCGCGAAACCGGCGGCGTCCGCCTTCCCAACGGCGTCATCAGCCGCTACCCCATCATCGCCCACGGCCAATGGGACGACCCCTACGTCCTCAACCGCCGCTTCTTCTGGGCCACCATTGCCATCCCCGGCCCCAAGCCCCTGCACGTCATCAGCGTACACCTCGTCCAAAACCGCGCCGCCCGCCGCACCCCCGAAGCCCGCCACCTCCACACCCTCATCCGCGAAACATTCGCCCCCGACGACTACGTCCTCCTCTGCGGCGACTTCAACGTCACCTCCCGCGGCACCGCCGCCTTCAACGAACTCACCCGCTGGCTGGTAGACGACCACCATCCCGCCGACCAGGAAGGCAACCCCAACACCAACTTCGCCCGCAACCGCCCCTACGACTTCATCCTTCCCAGCCCCGCCCTCGCCCCCCACCACGCCCCCACCATCCTCGCCGGCCAAACATTCCCGCACGGACTCGTCTTCGACACCCGCCTATGGAACCCGCCCCCACCGCCCGCCGAATGGGAAGACACCGCCGGCAACATGCAGCACCTGCCCGTCATGAAAACCTACCGCATCCCCATCCGCTAAAAAAAAAACGCCCGCCGCCCGCCACCCCCCCCCCTTGAAAATTAAACCTTTCCTTTTCGCCCCGCTGTGAAACAATCCCGCCACGCAAATTTTCCACACTGTGGAAAATAATTTTCCATAGCGTGGAAAAATGGCGTAAAACTTTTCCATACCGTGGAAAAACCGGCCCATTTTTTCCATACTGTGGAAAAAACTTTTCCATAGCATGGAAAAACGGAGAAAAACTTTTCCATAGCGTGGAAAAATGGCATGAAACGTTTCCACACCGTGGAAAACACTAATTTGGAGCAAACCGATGATGACATCCAGTGAAATCCGCCAATCGTTCCTCGACTTCTTCGCCGAGCGCGGCCACGAAATCGTGCCCTCCTCCCCCGTCGTGCTCCCCACCGACCCCACGCTGCTCTTCGCCAACGCCGGCATGAACCAGTTCAAAGAAATATTCCTCGGCGCCCGCAAATCCTCCTGGAAACGCGTCGCCAACACCCAAAAATGCATCCGCGTCTCCGGCAAACACAACGACCTCGAAGAAGTCGGCCGCGACACCTACCACCACACCTTCTTCGAAATGCTCGGCAACTGGTCCTTCGGCGACTACTACAAACGCGAAGCCATCACCTGGGCCTGGGAACTGCTCACCCAAGTCTGGAAGCTCCCCAAAAATCGCCTCTGGGTCACCGTCTACACCACCGACGACGAAGCCGCCGACATTTGGCGCACCTGCACCGACGTAGACCCCGCCCACATCCTGCGCTTCGGCGAAAAAGACAACTTCTGGGAAATGGGCGACACCGGCCCCTGCGGCCCCTGCTCCGAAATTCACTTCGACCTCACCCCCAACGGCTGCACCCCGGACATGGTCAACGCCGGCACCCCCGACGTCATCGAAATCTGGAACAACGTCTTCATGCAATACAACCGCAAATCCGACGGCACCCTCGACGATCTGCCCGCCAAATGCGTGGACACCGGCATGGGCTTCGAACGCATCGTCGCCGTCATTCAAGGCAAAAAATCCAATTACGACACCGACGTCTTCACCCCCCTCATCCAAGCCATTTCCCAACGCTCCGGCCAACCCTACACCGACGGCGAAAACGCCGTAGCCATGCGCGTCATCGCCGACCACCTCCGCGCGCTATCCTTCGCCATCGCCGATGGCGTCATGCCCTCCAACGACGGCCGCGGCTACGTCCTGCGCCGCCTCCTGCGCCGCGCCGCCCGCTTCGGCCGCAACCTCGGCCTCAACAAACCCTTCCTCTGCGAACTCTTCCCCGTCCTCGAAAAACAAATGGGCGGCTTTTTCCCCGAACTCACCGCGCGCCGCGCCGAAATTATCCGCGCCCTCCGCGCCGAAGAAGAATCCTTCGCCCACACCCTCGACCGCGGCATCGCCCTGTTCGACGAAACCGTCGCCGAACTCCAGCAAAACAAAGCCACCATCTTCCCCGGCGACCAAGCCTTCAAGCTGTACGACACCTACGGCTTCCCCTACGACCTCACCGTCCTGATGGCCGGCGAAAAAAATCTCACCGTGGACCAGGCCGCCTTCGACGAATGCATGGCCGCCCAGCGCGCCCGCGCCCGCGCCGCCCGCAAAAACGATGCCGCCGCCACCAACGACATGATAGCCCAGTTTGTCGCCCAAGGCATCAAATCCACCTTCATCGGCTATACCGCCCTCACCGCCGACACCGAAATCCTCGCCATCCTCGCCGACGGCCACCCCGTCCCCTCGCTCGCCGCCGGGCAGCACGCCGATATTCTGCTCCAGCAAACCCCCTTCTACGCCGAATCCGGCGGCCAAATCGGCGACACCGGAACCATCACCACCCCCCAAGGCGCGCGCTTTGAAGTCACCGACACCCAAAAACCCGCCGACGGCATCATCCTCCACAAAGGCCAATTAACCGCCGGCGCGCTCACCAAAGGCGACACCGTCTCCGCCAGCGTGGACGCCACCCGCCGCGCCGCCATCCGCCGACACCACACCGCCACCCATCTGCTCAACGCCGCCCTTCGCAAAGTCCTCGCCACCGACTCCATCAAACAAGCCGGCTCCTACGTAGCCCCCGACCGCCTCCGCTTCGACTTCACCTGGTTCGAAGCTCTCACCCCCGCGCAAATCGCCGACATCGAAAATCTGGTCACGGAATACATCATCGCGAATAAACCCGTCACAAGCTACGAAATGGACCTCAAGGACGTCCCCGGCTCCGGCATCATCGCCGTCTTCGACGAAAAATACGGCGACACCGTCCGCGTGGTCGAAACCGAAGGCATCTCCCGCGAACTATGCGGCGGCACCCATGTCGAGCGCAGCGGCGACATCGGCCCCTTCCGCATCATCGCCGAAACCTCCATCGCCGCCGGCATCCGGCGCATCGAAGCCCAAACCGGCCTGTCCGCCAGCGCGCACACCCTGCACGAGCACTCCCTTCTGGCCGCCGCCGCCCACCAGCTCTCCATTTCCCCCGCGGAACTCCCCGAACGCATCACCGCCCTCGTCGAGCAAGTCCACCGACTGGAAAAAGAGCTGAAAGCCGCCGCCGAAAAAGGCGCCCTGGAAAAAGGAGCCGCGCTAGCCAACCAGTTTGCGCCCATCAACGGCATCCCCGTTCTGATTGAATCCGTCGGCGAACTATCCGCCGACCCCCTGCGCGCCCTGGTCGAAAGCCTGCGCAAACAAACTCCCGACAGCGTCATCCTGCTCGCCGCCACAGCGGACGGCAAAGCAACCTTTATCCTGAACGCCGGCCCCGCCGCGCAAGCCAAAGGCCTGCACGCAGGCAAACTCGTTGGCGCCATCGCCAAAGTCGCCGGCGGCGGCGGCGGCGGCAAGCCCGATAAAGCCCAGGCCGGCGGCAAAAATCCCGATAAACTCCCCGACGCCCTCGCCACCGCCCGCGAGCTGATTACCCAAGCCCTGACCTGATTCGTCCCCGCCAGCTCACACAAGCTCAAGCAAGCACGTGGCAAGCGGCGACTTGCCCGGCCTCAGCTGCCAGCGACGCTCCGACTTTTCCATTTCAATCCAGCCAGTCTCCCGGAGGAGACTCATGTGGTGCCAAAACGACTGAAACCCCATGCGCGATTGGGCCTTGAGCTCGCTGTCACCCAGAGGACCATTTTTCAGCAGGCGAATAATTCCTTCGCGCCGCGGATGCGTCAACCCGAGCGCGTACTTTTGCGCCAAATCCATAGCATTCCGGTTGCTGCTTTCGACAACCCGCTTCATCGCCTCTAAAATTGGTTTCGCCGAAGCCACCAACGGGTCCGATTCAGGATAATAGCGCACATACCGCAAGATGCGCTCAACACGCACCAGCCCCCGCGATTGAAGCCGGCGCAACTCCTGACTCGCACGCCCCAAGCTGATACCCTCGGCAGCCGCCAAGTCGCTGACACATAACCCCGGAGAGCGAATAATCCGCTGCAACAAAGACAGCCGCGTAGTGCCCGATAACACACGACACGTTCGCCACAATGTAGGACTCAAAGCCATGCCAACCTCCTTGATTTATCCAATGGTTAATTAACCATTAGAATTCTTTTTAGGCAAGAAAAAAGTAAAATTTCCTAGGAAATTCGATAATTTGATAAAAAATTATCTAATGGTTAATTAACTATAGAATATTACGACATGAAACATGCGATTTTATTGGTTATTTTGAAGGTATAATCCATTTTAATACTTAACAAACTTTTTAATATTTTGCTATAACTTTATGTGCCAGAGTAAGTTATACAAAAACAAATTTTTGTCAAAAAGTCTGGCGGTTTCCGACTTCGTACATAGGCCGTTTGGAGGGCCTCCAGAAGCGGAATTTGGAGGGGGCTAGGGGGGGCGGGACGCTATTTTTTGGGGGGTGTGCCGGGGTCGGGGACGGCTTGCTGGGCGTGGCCGAATAAGAAGCGGAGCCAATGGGGAGTCATGCGCGCCCAGGCTTCTTCGTTGTGTTCGGCCCAGCTTTCAATGCGGACGGTGAGGTCCTTTTCGGGGAAGCCCACGCGGCGCAGCAAATCGGCCATCTGGAGGGTGCCTTCGAGGAGCTCGGCTTCCATGCCGGGCGCGCCGCCGCAAGAGAGGAAGAGCTTGATGTCGGGCAAGTTGTCCTCGCTGGCGCTGACCATGGGGAAACATTCCTTGCCGTAGCGTTCGACAAAGGCGGGCGAGAGGCAGGCCGCGCCGAAATAGACATCGGGGTGCTTCCAGACGGCGTAAAAGGAAATCAGTCCGCCGAGGCTGGCGCCGGCAATGGCGGTGCGCTCAGGGGCGGTGCGCCATTCGGCGTCTATCCGGGGCTTGAGTTCTTCAATCAGAAAGCGCAGGTAGTCGTCGCCTTTGTGCGCGGGTGAATANTCNTCGCTGCGGGCGTCGGTGCAGTCCACGGCGACCACGATGAAGGGTTCGAGTTCGCCGGTGAGAATCATGTTCTGCGCGTGTTCGTCCACTTGCCAGTCTTTGCCCCAGGTGGAGGTGGTGGGGTCGAACACCTGGCGGCCATCGTGCATGTAGAGCACCGGATAGCGGCGGGAGGGGCGGGCGTCGTAGCCGGGCGGCAGCCATACAATCACGTCGCGGTCGTGTTCAAGAAAGCGGGAATGGACTTGCGGCATCATGTGATAGTCGCCGACAATTTGCGGGCCGGCGGGGGCGGGGCGGCGGTCGAGCCAATCGGCGACTTCCAGCGTGAGGGTATCGCCTTCGGCGGGGCTCCAGGTTCGGTTGGGCGGGATGACGCCGTTGGCGTCCACTTCTTCGGTGGCCCAGCTTCCGCGAGTGATTTTGAATTCGATGGGCGAGGGGGTGGGCACGTTCAGCCAGGTTTCCCAGCGGTTTTCATCGGTGCGGGTCAAGGGTACGGCGGCGGGGTTCCAGCGGCCTAATTCATCGCTGGAGCCGGTGAGGAAAACTTGTTCGCCAACTTCCAGAGCCAGGGCGGTGTGTACCACAATGAGAATGCGCATCATGAGTGTCTCCGTTTACAGAATGATAGCCATACGTCGCGTCTATTCTTAGCGGATTTCCGGGCGGGTGTAAACGCATGGAATAAATGGCCGGTGGCGGGGGGGGGGCGGGGGGCGGAGGTTCGCATTGCCGGGATTCGGCGGCTGCGCTAGGATGCCGGCAATTATTCAGGAGAACTGTTGATGATTCATCCGACTGCCATTGTTGAGTCCGGCGCGCAACTGGGCGCGGACGTGAAGATTGGGCCGTATGCTTTTGTGGGCGCGAAGGCCCGGCTGGGCGATGGTTGCGTGCTGGCGCCGCATGCCGTGGTGCTTGATTACGCCACGCTGGGCGCGCGGTGCCG
>JGI24710J26742_10004087_pt1 | contig 12147 bp, 22 predicted proteins | sample BioPla2DNA2_FD_26742 | JGI IMG/M metagenome (IMG submission 26742) | reverse complement strand
ACCACTGTATCATTCAATGATGTACAAAGAGTGGCGGGAAAACCGTTATATCCCTTAAAAGCGGGAACCGCACCATTATCGCGAATGAAACTCTCGGCGATAGAATCCAGATAAGATGTTGTAATTCCCGGTTCAATGTGTTTCGCCAATTCAGCCAAAGCCATTGAAACCAAAAGATTACTCTTTCTGAGAAGTTCTACCTCTTTTTCATTCTTAAAGCGTAACATTACAAAGAACAATCATTTTATGCCCTGCCGGAGCGACCTTTAATTCTGCCCGATTTCATCAGACCATCATAATGGCGCATCAACAAATGGCTTTCAATTTGCTGGAGAGTATCCAATACTACTCCTACAAGGATCAACAAGGAGGTTCCTCCATAAAACTGGGCAAATTCCGGCGAAACACCCGCCTTGACAGCGATTGCCGGCAGAATAGCGATTATCGCCAGAAATATTGAGCCGGGTAGTGTAATCTTCGACATTATGTCGTCAAAAAACTCAACCGTCTTCCTTCCTGGTTTGACTCCGGGAATAAAACCTCCGTTTTTCTTCATATCATCGGCCATCTGAACCGGGTTAATGGTAATAGCCGTATAAAAATATGTAAACAATATGATAAGTATGGCGGTGACCAAATTATACCAGAATCCGTACATATTTGTAAATGCCAGCATAAATCCGGAACCGGTATTTGAATAACCGGCAATAATTATTGGCAGCATCATAATTGCCTGCGCGAAAATGATGGGCATTACTCCGGCCGCNTTGACCTTTAACGGAATATACTGGCGNACTCCACCATATTGTTTGTTTCCTACAATTCTTCGAGCATATTGTACAGGTATCCTCCGAGTTCCCTGAACAAGCAAAATAGTTCCCAGAATTATCGCGTACAGAATTACCAGTTCAACTATCAAAGCTATCATTCCGCCCGCACCGTTCATTCTGGTACCAGCCTCAAATATGAAACTCTGTGGCAATCTGGCTATAATTCCGATCATTATAATAAGGGAAATACCGTTCCCTATACCCTTATCGGTTATTCTCTCTCCAAGCCACATTACAAACATAGTTCCTGCCGTGAGAATAATTATTGATGATATTTTGAAAAAGGTACCTGACAGGATAAATGCCGAAGCGGGAAGTTGTGATGTCAGGTTAACAAGATAACTTGGTGCCTGCAACGCGAGAATTAAAATAGTGATATAACGTGTGTACTGATTCAGTTTGCGGCGACCGCTCTCCCCCTCTCTCTGCAGTTTCTGGAAATAGGGGAAAATTATTCCCATTAACTGCACGACAATCGAAGCGGAGATATAAGGCATAATTCCCAAAGCAAAAACCGAAGCCTGTGAAAAAGCACCTCCCGAGAACATATCGAGTAAGCCCATTATACCGGAAGAGGTTTGTCTTCTAAGGTTCTCAAGTTGTAAAGGATCAATTCCGGGCAAAGTGACATATTTACCGAAACGGTAAACAAGGATTATCATCAGGGTAAAACCGAGACGTGCCTTAAGATCTTCTATCTTTAAAATGTTCTTTATTGTCTGAATCAGTCGTTTCATCAGAATATAGTTAGTTTTAATTGTCTGATGGAACCCATCTGTACCCGGTCTGTTCCAAAAAACTTGGGATATATTGTTTTACATTTGGGTTTCATAATAATTTTTATCCGCAATTCATTCTGCACATCCACAAATCGAATATTCGTTCAATTCGGAATATGGATCAAAATAGGTGCTATAATATAACCACCGTACCTTCCCTGGCCTCTATGGCTTCAACCGCTGTTTTACTGAACGCATGAGCGGAAACTTCAAGTTTCTTCTCAAGTGTTCCTTTGCCTAAAATCTTTACTTTGGATTTTTTGTTTACCAACCCGGCAGCGATCAGGGTATCTACATCGATTTTTTCCAGATTGTTCGATTCAGCCAATTTCTGGAGAGTACCGAGGTTTATCCCCTTGTATTCAACCCGGTTTATATTCTTAAAACCAAATTTTGGAACTCTTCTCTGAAGCGGCATCTGGCCACCCTCAAAGCCTATCTTTTTGCTGTAGCCTGAACGCGATTTCGCTCCTTTATGTCCCCTGGTGGAGGTGCCACCTCTACCGGAACCTTGGCCGCGACCAAGACGTACACCTTTTTTTACTGAACCCTTGGCGGGTTTTAAACTGCTTAAATCCATTACTTTATATCTGTAATACGTTTATTCCTTAAATATTTTCAACGACAACCAAGTGCCTAACTTTTTCTACCATTCCCAAAATTTGAGGAGTAGCCTCATGTTCAACACTATGATTTAACTTACGGATACCTAAGGCTTCCAGAGTTTTTTTCTGGACTCCAGGCCTTCTGATCTTGCTTTTAACTTGGGTTATACGAATTTTTGCCATAGTAATCACTGTTTTCTAACCATTAAATACTTTGTCCATAGTAACACCTCTCTGTTGTGCTACAGCGATAGGGTCGCGCATTTCGGTAAGGGCAGCGAAAGTAGCTTTAACAAGGTTGTGGGGGTTTGATGAACCCTTTGACTTGGCCAAAACATCGCGTACGCCAACGCTCTCAAGAACAGCGCGCATAGCACCACCTGCTTTAACTCCCGTACCGGGTAAGGCAGGTTTCAAAAGAACCCGGGCGCCACCATACTTAGCCTCCTGTTCGTGAGGAATTGTACCATTGATAACAGGTACCCTGATAAGGCTTTTCTTGGCATCTTCAATTCCCTTTGAAATAGCTGTGGTAACCTCGCCAGCTTTCCCCAGGCCATAGCCTACAATGCCATCTTCGTTTCCAACGACCACGATTGCCGAGAAACTAAACGTACGACCTCCCTTGGTCACTTTTGTAACCCTTTGTATGCTTACCAGCCTGTCCTTAAGTTCAAGATCGCTGGTTTTTACTCTTCTTATACCTTCTGCCATAATTCAATTAAAATTTAAGACCGCCTTCACGGGCACCGTCAGCCAATGATTTTACCCTACCATGATACTTATATCCGCTTCTATCGAAGACTATCTTCTCAATACCTTTTTCCTTACATTTTGAAGCTATGAGTTTCCCTACCAGATTAGCCTGCTCAGTTTTGTTCACCGCGCCTTTGTCGGTAATCTCCTTTTCTTTGGAGGAGGCCGATATAATGGTAACTCCGTTTAGATCGTCAATTGCTTGAACGTAAATCTGTTTATTGCTGCGAAAAACCGCAAGCCTCGGAATATCAGCCGAGCCTCTTATTTTTTTACGGATCCTAAGTTTGATCCTTTTTCTTCTTTCTAATTTTGTTAAGGCCATTTTTTTGTTTTTTACCGGGACGGCCAATTTACCGCCTCCTCTATTATTAAAACCAATACTTCCTATTCAATGTAACCTATCTGTTATTTTGAAGCGGCTGACTTACCAGCTTTTCTTCTAAGGGTCTCACCAACAAACTTGATACCTTTACCCTTATAAGGCTCAGGAGGACGAAGTGATCTGATCTTGGCGGCTACATGACCTATCAATTGCTTATCAACACTGGAGAGAGTTATTATTGGGTTGCTCCTTCTTTCTGTTTTGGTTTCAACCTTAACCTCAACCGGCAATTCAATTACAATATCATGTGAATAACCTAGACTCATTTCAAGTAATTGTCCTTTAGCCTCGGCTCTATAACCAACACCCACAAGTTCGAGCTCTTTTTTATACCCTTCAGATACTCCTGATACCATATTGGCAATAAGAGCCCTATAAAGACCGTGCAATGATTTGTGATTTTTAGAATCCGACGGCCTAGTAATTATAATCTGGTTGTCTTTAACTTCAACCTTCAGGTCAGCGTCCACTTTTTGGCTCAATTCCCCTAAAGGTCCTTTCACGCTGACCAAATTTGTATCACTGATATCAACAGTGACACCTTTTGGCAGGTTTACAGGTAATTTTCCTATCCTTGACATTCCGTTTCCCTCCTAAATTAGTATACGTAACACAACACTTCTCCACCGACATTCTCTTTTTTTGCCTCTTTATCGGTCATAAGACCTTTGGAAGTAGAAATTATGGCTATACCCAANCCGTTAAGAACCCTGGGCATATTTTCCACTCCTACNTAGTTTCTAAGACCGGGGCGGCTAACTCTTCCTAGAGCCTTTATCGCGGGCATTTTTGTTTTTGGGTTATATTTGAGAGCTATCTTTAATACCGGAAAAGTTCCTTCATCCTCAACGACCTTATAACTCAAAATATAGCCTTTCTCAAAAAGTATCCTGGCGATCTCTTTCTTCAGTTTTGACGATGGTACCTCGACAACTTTATGACCCGCCATAATGGCATTTCTTATTCTGGTCAGTAAATCTGCAATTGGATCAGTCATCTCTATTTTATATTATATAGTGCATAATTCTAATTAATATTACCAACTGGCCTTTTTAACCCCAGGAATCAATCCTGACGAAGCCATCTCCCGGAAGGTTATCCTGCTTATGCCAAATTGTCTCATATACCCTTTTGGACGACCNGTAAGCTTGCACCTNTTGTGTTGCCTTATTGGGTTAGAATTCCTAGGTAAGCGGCTAAGNCCCACATAGTCGCCTTCCGCTTTTAACTGAGCCCTTTTCGCAGCATATTTTTTAGCCATTCTTTCGCGTTTAATTTCGCGGGCCTTCATTGATTCTTTTGCCATAAAATCAGTTTTTAGATGTTTTGAACGGTAAACCAAAATATTTCAATAAGGCATAAGCCTCTTCATCAGTGTTCGCGGATGTCACGAAAGTAATCTGCAAACCCATAATTTTCTCTATTTTATCGAGATCGATCTCAGGAAAAATAATCTGTTCGGCAATACCTAAAGTATAATTTCCTCTTCCGTCGAGTTTTGAGTTGATACCCTTAAAGTCGCGGATACGCGGAAGGGCCACCGATATAAGTCGTTCAAGAAACTCGTACATCCTCTCTTTCCTTAAGGTAACCATTATGCCAATTGGCATATTTTTCCTCAATTTAAAGTTTGAGATATCTTTTGTAGAATAAGTCAGAACAGCTTTCTGTCCGGCTATATCCGTCAACTCTTTTACCCCTGTTTCAAGGAGTTTTTTATCGGCTATTGCCTGGCCAACTCCCTGGTTAATCACTATTTTTTCAAGTCTCGGAACCTGCATAACAGTTTTATAACCAAAATCTTTGGTCATCGCGGGAACAATCTCCTCCGAATACTTCTTACTTAGCGTGGTTACATACATTATTTTATCTCCTCCCCTGATTTTTTTGAGTAACGTACCAATTTATTCTTTTCGTTCAGTCTCTTGCCAACTCTGGTAGGAATTCCTGAAGCAGGATCCAAAAGCATAATATTTGAAATATGTATGGGGGCTTCCTGTTTGATAATTCCACCCTGCGGAGCTTTAGCGTTCGGTTTGGTATGTCTTGATACCATGTTAATTCCCTCAACCAAAGCTCTATCCTTGCTACGGATAACTTTCAATACACGCCCTTTTTGTCCTTTGGATTCACCGGTTATAACCATAACCGTATCTCCTCTTTTGATATTTATCTTCTTCTGCATTGTTCTCTATTTAAGCATTACAAAACCTCGGGCGCCAATGATACAATTTTCATGTACCCATCCCTTAGTTCCCTGGCTACCGGACCAAATATACGAGTCCCCCGTACTTCATCCTGGTTGTTCAACAATACGACCGCATTGTCATCAAATCTTATATAAGAACCGTCAGCGCGACGAATCTCTTTTTTTGTTCTGACCACGACCGCTTTACTTACCGATCCTTTTTTCGCATCTCCTGATGGAAGGGCCGATTTAATGCTTACAACGATCTTATCGCCTACTGTAGCGTATCTTTTTCTGCTACCTCCCAGCACCCTGATGCACAATACCTCTTTGGCTCCCGAATTATCGGCTACTGCCAGTCTTGTTTCTTGCTGTATCATGATTACTTAGCTCTTTCGATGATTTCTACTAATCTCCAGGCTTTGTTTTTACTCAGGGGCCTGGTTTCCGCTACACGTACCGTATCGCCAATGTTGCAAGAATTCGTCTCATCGTGCGCCATCAACTTTTTGGTCTTGTTAATGAACTTGCCATACATGGGGTGTTTCTCCTTCCACTTTATGGCAACTGTAATCGATTTGTCCATTTTATTGCTGACAACGACACCAATGCGTTCTTTTCTAAGATTCCTTTCTTCCATTGTATTCGGCTATTTAGATTTCTGGTTCAACTCCCTTGAACGTAATTCTGTTAAAAGACGGGCTATGGTTTTCCTCGACTCTTTAATTTTCTGAGGGTTATCCAGCGGTGTTATCGCATGATTGAGTTTCATACGGGTATAGGTAATCTTCTCTGTGTCGAGTCTCGCGAGAAGATCCGCTGTGCTTAATTCCCTTATTTCTGTATTCTTCATTGATATTCAATTATTATATTACTCAACGTAATCGCGCCTTACAATAAATTTTGTGAGAATAGGCAATTTTTGAGCTCCAAGACGCAACGCCTCCTTGGCTACCTCATATGGAACACCTTCAGCCTCCACAATAATCCTGCCCGGTGTAACCGGTACAACAAATCCTTCAGGAGCGCCCTTGCCTTTACCCATACGGACTTCAGCAGGTTTTTTAGTTATCGGTTTATCGGGAAAAACCCTGATCCATAACTGACCCTCACGTTTCATATGACGGGTTACTGCCTGACGAAGAGCCTCTATCTGTCTACCGGTTATCCAACATTCTTCCATTGCCTTAATGCCAAAAGACCCAAAAACCAACTGATTGCCCCTTTGGGCATTGCCTTTCATTTTTCCCTTTTGGGATCTTCTGTAAACGGTCCTTTTAGGTTGTAACATGACTAATCTATGTTGTTATAATGTTTCAATACTCTTATTTACTNCTTTTACGGCCTCTTCTGAGATTCTTCGGTCTTGAACTTTTTGCGCCAATATTCGGGCTCAAATCTCTCTTGCCATAAACCTCGCCGTTGCATATCCAGACTTTAATTCCGATAAGACCAACTTTGGTATGGGCTTCCGCCAAAGCGTAATCTATATCGGCGCGAAATGTATGAAGTGGAATCCGGCCATCCTTGTAGGTTTCCGTCCTTGCCATCTCAACACCGCCAACACGACCGGAGATAAGAACCTTAATACCTTCTGCCCCCATTCTCATTGTCGAAGCGATAGCCATTTTTATGGCACGTCGGTAAGATATCTTGCCCTCTATCTGACGGGCAATATTGTTAGCAACGATACAGGCATCAAGTTCCGGGCGTTTAACTTCGAAAATATTGATCTGCACCTCTTTCTTGGTGATCTTTTTCAACTCTTCCTTGAGCTTGTCAACCTCTTGGCCACCTTTTCCAATAATGATACCCGGACGGGCAGTATTAACGGTCACGGTAATCAACTTAAGGGTTCTTTCTATGACAATTTTCGAAATACTCGCCTTGGCGAGCCTTGCGCCGAGATATTTCCTGATCTTGGCATCTTCAACCAATTTTCCCGAGAAATCATCGCCACCATACCAATTGGAATCCCATCCTCTGATTATTCCCAACCTGTTGGCTATCGGATTAACTTTTTGTCCCATATTCTAGTCTATCTTTTCAACTTCTTTGTTTAAACTATCAAGTACCAAGGTCACATGGTTAGATCTTTTTCTAATTCTATAAGCCCTTCCCTGTGGAGCTGTCCTCAGCCTCTTCAATGAACGACCACCATCAACCATAATCGTTTTAACATATAGATTGCTCTTTTCAATCCTAACATCTTCGTTTTTAGCTTGCCAGTTAGCAATAGCCGACATTAACAATTTCTCCAGTTTTCTGGCGGCGAATTGCGGACTGAATTTGAGAATATCAAGAGCCCTGTTCACCTCTTGCCCCCTGATGAGATCAGCCACTATACGCATTTTCCTCGGGGAACTGGGACAGTTTCTCAGTACGGCCCGATAATCTGTCTTTGCGGCCTCTTTTCTCTGCTCAGCTTTATTTCTTTTTCTTGCACCCATTTTTCAACTGTTTTTCAATATTCACACTACAGATTATTTATTGCCGGAGTGTCCCCTGAAAGTACGGGTTGGGGAAAACTCACCAAGTTTGTGGCCAACCATATTTTCTGTGATATATACAGGGATAAACTTATTCCCGTTATGTACCGCAATCGTGTGTCCTACAAAGTCCGGAGAGATAACAGACCTTCTGGACCAGGTCTTTATTACCGTTTTCTTCCCGCTCTCGTTCATATCAATAACTCTCTTTTCGAGTTTATAATCTATAAAAGGGCCTTTTTTGATCGATCTGCTCATATTAAATCAGTTATTTTTTCCTTCTTTCGACAATATGTTGATCAGAATACTTTTTCCTGTTTCTGGTCCTGTATCCTTTAGCGGGGATACCTTTACGACTACGAGGGTGTCCTCCCGAAGCTTTACCTTCACCACCGCCCATCGGGTGATCAACCGGGTTCATAGCAACGCCTCTAACCCTGGGACGACGACCCTGCCAACGGGAACGACCTGCTTTGCCGGATTTTTCAAGACTATGATCTCCATTGGAGACAACACCAATAGTAGCACGACAGGTAACAAGTATCAACCTCGTCTCGCCCGAAGGAAGCTTAACAGTAACATATTTTCCTTCATGAGCGGATAATTGAGCATAAGATCCGGCGCTGCGGGCCAATGCCGCTCCCTTGCCCGGTTTAAGTTCAATGTTGTGGATCAAGGTTCCCAGAGGGATATCTGACAGGAAAAGCGTATTGCCAATTTCAGGAGCAGCGTTGCTGCCGGAACTGATTGTCTGACCTACCTGCAAACCTTCAGGTGCGATAATATATCTCTTCTCTCCATCTCCGTATACAACCAAAGCGATCCTAGCTGATCTGTTGGGATCGTATTCAATTGTTTTAACCGTTGCGCTATAGTTATCCTTATTCCTAAGAAAATCTATAACCCTATACATCCTCTTGTGACCGCCACCGATGTATCTCATAGTTCTGCGGCCGTTAACATTCCTTCCTCCTGTTTTTTTCAGCGGTTTGAGCAAGGATTTCTCCGGCGTGGCGCATGTAATCGTGTCAAATGCGCTAATTGTTTTGTGTCTCTGACCTGGTGTTACAGGTTTGATCTTTCTTACTGCCATTATTAAATATTGCTATAGAAATCAATTACATTTCCTTCAGCCAAGGTAACTATCGCTTTTTTTGTCGCTTTTGTTTTACCTGTCAGAAGTCCCGATTTTGTATTGCGGGAAACTACCTTACCGCCATACCTCATCGTATTGACCGAGTCAACAGTTACACCGTAAAGATCCTCTACCGCCTTCTTGATCTGAAGTTTATTGGCTCTTTTATCTACGTAAAAGCCATAGCGGTTGAACTTTTCGCCCTGTTCGGTCATTTTTTCCGTTACTATTGGTTTAAGTAAAATATTCATTACTAGAAGTATGTTAATTTTCAAAAGTTGCCTGCAAAACGTCAATCGCACTCTCCGCAAATATTAAAGTTGAGGCCTTCATAATGTCGTAAGTAGTTAACTCTGTTGCATTTATAACCTCAACACCTTGTATATTTCGGGAAGACAAATATACGTTTTTATTTCTTTCCGCTAAAACAAACAGCAAATTTTTATTTTCGTTTACCAAATTATTGCTGATCCTGATCATTTCCTTTGTTTTTGGCACTTCCAACGAGAAGTCTTCCAGGACAATGATTTTGTTGTTTGAAGCTTTGTATGAAAGGGCTGATTTTCTGGCCAACTGTTTCATTTTTTTATTCAGCTTGAAGCCGTAATTTCTCGGTTTGGGACCGAACACCCTTCCACCTCCCCTGAACAGAGGATTTTTGATGCTGCCGGCGCGGGCCGTACCCGTACCTTTCTGTCTTTTGAGTTTTCTGGTACTACCTGACACTTCGCCGCGCTCTTTCGACTTGTGGGTACCCTGGCGTCGATTTGCCATGTACTGTTTCGCATCGAGATAAATAGCGTGGTCATTCGGTTCAATACCAAAAACTGAGTCGTTAAGGTTTACCTTTCTCCCGGTTTCTTTACCTTCTATATTAAGAACTGCTATTTCCATCATTTTGAAATTATTACGTAACCACCTTTAGGACCGGGAACCGATCCTTTAACTAAAATTAAATTGTTCTCGGGCATGATCTTAACAATAAGAGAATGAGTCTCAACTTTGTTCCCACCTGTTCTCCCGGCCATTTTCGTTCCGGGAAATACCCTTGAAGGGGATGAAGACGCGCCCAATGAACCAATAGCTCTGACCCTATTGTGCTGACCGTGGGACCGATCGCCTACTCCACTGTATCCATGGCGTTTGACAACGCCCTGAAAACCCTTACCTTTTGCCCATCCGCGAACGGATACCCAAGTTGAATCCTTGAAAAGTTCCGAAGTAACGACCTCTCCCTCTTTCAACTCTGTTCCGAAATTGGAAAATTCCATCAATTTCTTTTTTGGTGTGGTATTGGCCTTTTTGAAATGGCCCATTTCAGCTTTAGTACTGTTTTTTTCCTTTTTCTCNTCAAATCCTAGCTGTACGGCNTCATAACCGTCCCTCTCCTTGGTCTTTATCTGTGTAACNACACAAGGTCCGGCCTGCAATACGGTACATGGGATATATTTTCCGTTTTCATCGAACACGGAGGTCATCCCTATTTTTTTTCCTATTAATCCCTGCATTTCTTTAATCTTTAACTGTTTCACACTTTAATTTCCACTTCTACTCCGCTTGGAAGTTCAAGTTTCATCAGGGCATCGATCGTCTTTGGTGTTGAACTGTAAATGTCAAGTAACCTTTTGTACGATGACAGTTCAAATTGTTCCCTTGCTTTCTTGTTGACGAACGGGGATCTCAGAACCGTGTAAATCCTTTTGTGGGTCGGCAACGGAATAGGTCCGCTTACCACCGCACCAGTAGATTTAACCGTTTTTACGATCTTCTCGGCCGACTTGTCGACGAGATTATGATCGTAAGATTTCAGTTTGATACGAATTTTTTGACTCATCTTGTTAATAATTTTCCTTTTGAAATTTCGACTATTTTTATTGCTATTGATGCGGGCACCTCTTCATAGTGGGAGAACTCCATCGATGATGTGGCTCTACCTGAGGTAAGGGTACGAAGTACGGTAACATAGCCGAATTTTTCTGCCAGAGGTACTTTTGCTCTGATTACCCTGGAACCCGCTTTCGATTCCATACCTTCCACCTTCCCCCTTCTCCTGTTGAAATCGGCTATAACATCTCCAACATACTCTTCGGGCGTAACCACTTCAGCGGTCATGATAGGTTCCATAAGCACTGGTTTACATTTCCCGGCATAATTTCTGAAGGCCTGTTTAGCGGCGATCTCAAACGAAAGAGAATCGGAGTCCACTGGATGGTACGAACCGTCTTTGAGAATTATTTTGAGACTATCAAGGGCAAAACCCGCGAGAGGACCATTTGACATAGCTTCCTGGAATCCCTTCTCAACCGATGGGATATACTCTTTTGGAATATTGCCGCCCTTAACCTCGTTGATGAACTGCAACCCTTTGAAACCTTCATCCGCGGGACCCATCGCAAAAATAATATCAGCGAATTTGCCCTTGCCTCCTGTCTGTTTCTTGAACACTTCGCGGAAATCGCCCGAGGAGGTTATTGCCTCTTTATAGGCCACCTGGGGCGCTCCCTGGTTACATTCAACATTAAATTCCCTTTTAAGACGGTCAATTAATATTTCCAAGTGAAGTTCGCCCATTCCGCTGATAACGGTCTGACCGCTATCGGAATCGACTCTTACCTGGAATGTTGGATCTTCTTCCGCCAACTTACCGAGCGCCAACGACATCTTGTCAATGTCTGCCTGTGTTTTAGGCTCTACGGCTATACCGATAACGGGATCGGGAAAATCCATAGTTTCCAATAAAATTGGTTTATTGATCGCACAGATAGTGTCGCCTGTCTTCATATCCTTGAACCCCACCCCGGCGCAAATATCTCCGGCGAAGATACTCTCTTTGATATCGTGTTTGTTCGCGTGTATCTGGAACAGGCGATTTATTCTTTCTCTCTTGCCTGAACGTACGTTCAATACCGTGTCTCCCGCGTTCAGTGTACCGGAATATACCCTGAGAAATACCAGACGGCCCACAAAGGGATCAGTAGCC
>JGI24710J26742_10004086_pt1 | contig 12147 bp, 11 predicted proteins | sample BioPla2DNA2_FD_26742 | JGI IMG/M metagenome (IMG submission 26742) | reverse complement strand
AATATTAAATAACAGGCTTGGCGTACTTCCGGTACTTTCGGGTTAATTTTAACACTTGACAATCATCTTCATAATGCTATAATTAACTTCAATTAAATAAAATGTAACACGTTGATGAGACGAGTACTATGTGGAGGTCTGCAGAGAGAGGTGCATTTGGTGGAAGTACCTTATTCTGAAGCATAGGAAGACTACCTCGGAGTGGCTCTAATCCGGTCCGGTGATTCCGTTATAATCTAATGAAGCGGGTGCTTTAGCATTTTGCACCAACAAGGGTGGAACCGCGATGTATTGATATGTACCTCGTCCCTTTCGATTTTTCAAATCGAAAGAGACGAGTTTTTTTGGTGTCTGTAATGGTGTCAGGCACCATTAAGAAAGTATTAAATAAATTTAACAATTTTGTAATGGTGCCTGACACCATTACAAAATTGTTACAAGAAAGGAGTTTGTTATGAAAATTACCCTAAAGGATGGCTCCGTAAAGGAGTATCAAGGAAAAATGACCGTATATGATATAGCGAAGGATATCAGCGAGGGTCTTGCAAGGGTGGCTTGTGCTGCTGAGATTGACGGAAATGTTGTGGATCTTCGTACTGAAGTTGATAAAGATTGCGAGTTGAATATTTTGACTTTTGACAGTGAGGCGGGGAAGGCTGCCTATCGGCATACTGCTTCACATGTTCTGGCACAGGCTGTAAANAGGCTTTATCCTGACGCTAAGCTTGCGATTGGACCGGCTATTGAGAATGGGTTCTATTATGATTTTGATATTGCTCCCTTTGACAGGGCAGCTCTTGATGAGTTGGAGAAGGAAATGAAGAAAATCATCAAGGAGGGAGCTGAGATTACCCGATTTAGTCTGCCGAGAAATGAAGCTATTGAATTTATGAAATCTAAGGATGAGCCATATAAGGTGGAGCTTATTGAGGAACTGCCTGATGATGAGGAGATTTCTTTCTATCAGCAGGGAGATTTTGTGGATCTGTGTGCAGGTCCGCATCTGATGAGTACAAAATATATCAAGGCAATTAAGCTTGTTTCTTCTTCAGGTGCCTATTGGAGAGGTTCGGAGAAGAATAAGATGCTGACCAGAGTATACGGTACGGCNTATACGAAGAATGCTGATTTGGAAGCACATCTTGCACATCTTGAGGATATTAAGAAACGCGACCATAATAAGCTGGGGCGTGAGATGGAGCTGTTTACGACTGTTGATGTTATCGGTCAGGGACTTCCGCTTCTTATGCCAAAGGGGACTAAAATTATTCAGACTTTGCAGCGCTGGATTGAGGATGAAGAGGAACGCAGAGGTTATATGAGGACCAAGACGCCGTTTATGGCTAAGAAGGACTTATATATTATATCTGATCATTGGCAGAAGTATAAGGAAGGAATGTTTGTATTGGGTGATGAAGACGATGAGGATTCAGAGGTATTTGCCCTGCGTCCTATGACTTGCCCGTTCCAGTATTACATTTACAAGCAAAGTCAGAAGAGCTACCGGGATCTGCCTTGTCGGTACGGTGAGACTTCTGTATTATTCAGAAATGAAGATTCCGGTGAAATGCATGGTCTTACGAGAGTAAGGCAGTTTACCATATCGGAGGGGCATTTGATTGTAACTCCCGAGCAGGTGGAAGAGGAATTCGCAGGCTGTTTGGACCTTGCTATATACTGCCTTAAAACTCTGGGACTTGACGGGGATGTAACTTATCGCCTGTCAAAATGGGATCCGAACAATAAGGAGAAATATCTCGGCAATGAGCAGGACTGGGAGAATATGCAGAACAAGATGCGTGAAATGCTTATTAAACACGGCGTGAATTTCACCGAAGCCGATGGTGAAGCAGCATTTTACGGTCCGAAGCTTGATATTCAGGCTAAAAATGTATACGGTAAAGAGGATACTATGATTACTCTTCAGCTGGATTTTGTATTAGCTGAGCGGTTTGATATGACTTATGTGGATGCGGATGGAGAAAAGAAGAGACCGTATATTATTCATAGAACAAGTATTGGCTGCTATGAGAGGACATTGGCATGGCTTATCGAGAAATATGCCGGGATGTTCCCCACCTGGCTATGTCCTGAGCAGGTGAGGGTTCTTCCCATATCTGAAAAATATCATGATTATGCGAATAAGGTAAAGGATGAGCTTCAGAAAAACGGTGTGCTTGTAACTGTGGATGAGAGAGCGGAGAAGATCGGATACAAGATTAGAGAAGCCAGACTTGAACGTATTCCTTATATGCTTATTGTCGGTCAAAAGGAAGAGGATGAAGGTGTGGTATCAGTAAGAAGCCGCTTCTTAGGCGATGAAGGGCAGAAGCCCTTGGATGTATTCATAAATGACATATGTAAGGAAATAAGGACAAAAGAAATCAGAAAGATTGAAGTTGCCGACAAGGATAAATAGATAAATAATTCTGTGAAGCAAATCTTTATGATGACAGGAAAATGACAGAAAAATGACAAAAAAGCGGAGCAGTATCATAATAAAGGGTCGTATCAGAATATCCGGACACATTTATGTGTTGGAGAAACAGATACGACCCTTCTTTACTGTGATACGGCATTTATCAATATTTAGTATTTACAAATAATGGTAAATGTAATATAATACCATATATATGAATTTAATATTATCTTTATTAACTATTGATCTTATATGAATAAGAGGCGAGATATGAATACTAATATTATTTTAGAGGCATTTCATGGAACCGATATTCGCTGTGTAGATAGTATAATAAAAACAGGATTCATATGCAAACCAAATAAGCATCATTGGTTAGGCAATGGTATATATTTTTATTTGGATTATTATTTGGCCAAGTGGTGGACTACGAATCCGACTGACAAATTCGGCGTTAATATTTTAAATGCAGCGATAATCAAGTGCAGGATAGCGACGAAAAATAATTATGTGCTTGATTTGCGAAGATTGAAAGATTATACTAAATTTGTAGATATTTATAGGGAGGAATTCTTGCCGCTGTTATTCCACGGCGAATTGATTTCCACGAATAATGAGTTAATCGACACGAAGACATTGCGGTGTACATATTGTGATTACCTGAATATAAAGTACAAATATAAAATGATTATTGGAACATTTTATATACCGACACAGCCGTATATGCCTACAGATTATGGTGAATTTTTTCATACTTTTAACATATCATATATTGAAAGCCAATTATGCGTATTTGATAATAGTATAATAACAAGCAAAGAATTAATTACGATGAATAGGAGACGTTAGCAGAATGATGGATAGTATTAAGTCAAAAAATGTGAGAGCACTTAAGGAAGCCGCCAAAAGGAACAATTTGATATATAAAAAGCATGAAAAAGGAATTGTAAATGAGTCTGTTAAGCTTCTGGACGAGAATGGTAAATGCTTTCAACTGAATAAAGACCTTACCATTAAGAAATGCGATGATGACGATAATGAAAATGAATTGGCCGCAGCTAAGGATGCTGCGTTAAAAAAGAAGACAAAGTCTGTTTCACAGAAAAAAACATCATATAAAATGCAAAAAGGTTTGCTGAAGGCGTAAAAGATTTATTGAGAAGCCATAGAAGAGCAGTGCATTCTGTTTTGTAAGATCATTATTCGGACTTAAGTTCGGTTATACCTTACAAAGCNGGGTGCATTTTCTTAGGTCTACTTTTTAGGTATTATCTTAAGCCTGCATTTTGCAGGTGCATTTTCTTGAGCCTGCTTTTTTGCTTGACATTAATATATATTCGATATATGATGACAGAAAATATTTATTCGAGAGGAGGATAAAGATATGAGTAATTATCATATTGATACAAAATGCATTCAATCCGGATATCAGCCTAAGAATGGTGAGGCAAGAGTTCTTCCGATTTATCAGAGCACGACATTCAAATATGATTCGGCTGAGCATGTGGGAAAGCTTTTTGATTTGGAAGCCGAGGGTTTCTTTTATACAAGGCTTGCCAATCCTACGGTGGATTGTGTTGAGAGAAAAATTGCCGAGCTGGAAGGTGGTATCGGAGCAATGTGTACTTCCTCCGGTCAGGCTGCCCTTATGGCTGCTGTTCTTAATCTTTGCAGTGCGGGTGATCATATTGTTTCTTCCGGTTCAATATACGGCGGAACCATTAACTTGTTTGCAGTAACTTTTGCCAAGATGGGTATTGAATGCACATTTGTTGATATTGATGAATCTGCAGATGAGCTTCAGAAAAAGATTAAAGAAAATACCAAGCTGATATTTGCAGAGACAATTGCAAATCCTTCCTTGGTGGTGGCCGATATTGAGAAGCTGGCCAAGCTGGCTCATTCTAATGGTATTCCTTTATTGATAGATAATACATTTGCAACGCCGATTAATTGCAGACCTATTGAACATGGGGCAGATTTAGTGATTCACTCAACCTCAAAATATATGGACGGACATGCGGTGGCACTTGGCGGTGTTGTTGTTGACAGCGGTAATTTTAATTGGGATAACGGGAAATTCCCGGGACTGTCTACNCCCGATGAATCCTATCACGGCATGGTATATACAAGAGACTGCGNCAGGGCGGCCTATATAACAAAGGCAAGGGTTCAGTTAATGAGAGACATGGGAATGGCACCATCTCCTAATAATGCATTTTTGCTGAATCTCGGTCTCGAGACTTTGCATCTTAGAATGGAGCGACACTGCCGAAATGCCCTGGCAGTAGCTCAATATCTTGAGAAACATAAACAGGTCAGTTGGGTAAATTATCCCGGTTTACCGAGTAATAAATATTATGAGCTGGCACAAAAATATCTTCCTAACGGAACCTGCGGTGTAATATCATTTGGTATAAAGGGAGGCAGAGAGGCAGCCATAAAATTCATAGACAGTCTTAAGCTTGCTGCTTTGGTGGTTCATGTGGCTGATGCCAGAACCGGTGTACTGCACCCGGCAAGCACCACACACAGACAGCTTTCCGACCGGCAGCTTCTTGAGTGCGGCATAACCCCTGATATGATTCGTATGTCCGTAGGAATCGAAAATGTAAATGATATCATAGCTGATATTGAACAGGCGTTTTAATGGTGCCTGTCACCATTACGAAATTGTTAACTGAAGTTAATATTTTTGTAATGGTGACAGGCACTGTTAACAAGAATAAATCATTGCTTTTTTCACATAATAATATGGAAGTTTGCAAAAAATCATGATGAAGGAGCAATATATGCAAAGCGCTGCGTGTAAAGAAGATTTTAAGGATGATGGTAATCAGGGCAAAAAGAATGATAAGGATGCTCAGGAAAAAGAAAAGGTAAAGAAGGAAAATGAAGACCTCAAGGACAAAAAAATATCCGAATACGGTCAGACTCTTCTTGATAATAATAGAAAAGACCATAAGATACATCTGCTGTCGATAATCGGTGAGATTGAAGGTCATGAATGTCTGCCTCAACATAATAAGACCACAAAATATGAGCATGTTCTTCCGCAGCTTGCCGCTATTGAAGACAGTACCGAGATTGACGGTCTTCTTATACTTATTAATACGGTTGGAGGAGATGTGGAGGCAGGGCTTGCCATTGCTGAGATGATAGCCTCGCTAAGTAAGCCGACTGTGTCACTGGTATTGGGCGGCAGTCACTCGATTGGAGTTCCGTTGGCTGTGTCAGCAGATTACAGCTTTATCGTGCCTACCGCAACAATGATTATACATCCGGTGCGGATGAACGGTACGGTAATCGGGGTTACCCAGACATTTGAATATATCGAGAAGATCCAGCATCGGATTATTAAGTTTGTTGTGGAGCATTCGGGCATAACATACCCGGATTTTAAGAATCTGATGCTTGATACCAATCAGCTTGCCAAGGATGTGGGGTCAATTTTAGTTGGTGAAGAGACTGTCGAGCATAAGATAATAAATGAAGTGGGAGGCATCAAGGAAGCATTGGCTAAGATAAATGAGATGATTGATGCGGGTAATCGGAAATAGGAAATGATTTTATTAAGAAAGGTAAGTGTGATATGTTATATACAGCAAAGCCGCTTGAGCGTGTATATGTTGACCAAAGGGCGAAGAAACAGCCTGCAGCACAGGAAACGGAGCCGGAATACAAGGAGGTTATGCTAAAGCACGGGAGGATAGTAGCACGACGTGACGGTGAAAATTATGTCGTGCAGAAGATAAATACAACTGATATGAGCGATTATTTGAATGAAGAGTATATGCCGGGTAAAATTATCAAGCCGCTTGCATAACAACAACCTAATGGGTATAATATTATTTGGAAGATCAGCAATATGTATAAGGGGGATGACGGATGGCTTCCAAAAAAAAGACAAGCAGGAAGAGTGCAGGCAAAAAAAAGACGAATGTTACTCGGAAGAACCGAAATGAAACAGCAAAGCAAAATGGAGCTGTACAGGATGAAATTATTCTGATCATTGCTATAGTAATTTCTGTTCTTCTGTTTTTGAGTTATTTTGATTTAAGTGGTATAGCAGGGAAATATGTCAGCGGTTTTTTGTTTGGAATGATTGGGCTATTGGCATATGTCCTGCCTTTCTTGTTGTTTTTTGGAACGGCCTTCTATATATCGAATCTCGGTAATCGTGCCGCAAGCAGGAAGATGATGAGTGCAGCCGTGTTTTTGATTGCATTGGCAGCATTTGTCCAGCTTGTCACCGTACCGTATGATTCAACTATGAAGATTTATGAATATTATACCGATTCAAGCGGCAGCAGAATGGGCGGCGGAATTATCGGAGGCATTCTTGTAATGGTGTTGTGCGGAGTGTTCGACGTTACCGCCACATACATAATCCTGATAGCGATGATGCTTATATCCCTAATAGTTATTACAGGTAAAGCACTTATTTTATATATTGCAAAAAAGAGCAAGCACTCTATGGAAGAAAGACGAATAAACAGGCAACTTAAGAGAGAACAGATGGAGCAGGAAATGCTTCAGGAACATGGAGGGAAAAAACCCGGAGGCAGGTCCTGGAAGGCATTTGATATCAGTAGCAGCAAGCAAAATGCCAAGGATTCGGCAGATGATTCTAATGTGGTAAGTATTAATAAAAAGAGAAATAAATCATATGATGATATTGATGATCTTCCGTTAGTTAATCTGGATCATTTATTCCCGCCGGAAGAGGCACACCCATATACAACAGCACGTTCAATTAATGAAAATGAAAAAGTTCCTACATATGAAGACGAGCTTAAGGAGAAGTTCGGAAAAGAGCGTGCTGTATCTGAAAATGATGATAATAGAGAATCTGCATATAATGCAGCGAGTGAAACTACAGGCGTAGCAAAAACAAATTTCAAGACGGCAAATGATTCTACAGATGTAGAGAATATAAATATCGACCAAATGGATGAGATAGAGTATGTATTTCCTCCGATGAAGCTCCTGAGTGCCCCGAGGTCTAGGTCAGGAAGAGGGCAAATGACAGAAAGAAATATAAAAGAAACCGCTGTTAAGCTTCAGAACACCTTAGAGAGCTTCGGTGTGCATGTTACTGTTACTAATGTAAGCTGCGGTCCGGCTGTTACAAGGTATGAATTACAGCCTGAGCAGGGTGTAAAGGTTAAAAGCATTACCAGCCTAGCAGATGATATTAAGCTAAATCTTGCAGCTTCTGAGGTTAGGATTGAAGCACCTATACCGGGAAAATCGGCGGTAGGTATAGAAGTGCCAAACAAGGAAAACTATGTTGTTACATTAAGAGAGATGCTTGAAAGTAAGGAATTTACCGAGCATCCCTCTGATATTGCATTTGCTGTCGGTAGGGATATCGGCGGACAGATTATTGTTACAGATATTGCGAAGATGCCGCATCTTCTTATTGCCGGTGCTACAGGTTCCGGTAAGTCAGTATGTATTAATACCCTGATAATCAGTATTTTGTACAAGTCCGGTCCTGCCGATGTTCGAATGATCATGATTGATCCGAAGGTTGTTGAGTTGAATGTGTATAATGGTATTCCGCATTTGCTGATTCCGGTCGTCACGGATCCTAAGAAGGCTGCAGCGGCACTTAATTGGGCTGTTGCTGAGATGACTAACCGTTATAAGAAGTTTGCTGAAGCCGGTGTGCGTGATTTGGTGGGATATAATGAGAAAGCAAGAGAGCAGGCTTATCTGAATGNTGAGAAATACCAGAAGATGCCTCAGATCGTTATAATTATAGATGAGTTATCCGATCTTATGATGGTTGCTCCCGGTGAGGTTGAGGATTCAATCTGTCGTCTGGCACAGATGGCCAGAGCGGCAGGAATACATTTGATTATTGCTACGCAGAGACCATCGGTTAATGTTATTACCGGACTGATTAAGGCAAATATTCCATCCAGAATAGCATTTGCAGTGTCTTCTGCAGTNGATTCAAGAACGATAATAGATGGTTCCGGGGCAGAAAAGCTCCTCGGAAAGGGAGATATGCTGTTCTTCCCGTCCGGATATCCAAAACCTGTGAGAATTCAGGGATCTTATGTGTCGGATAAAGAGGTTAGCTCGGTTGTTGATTTCTTAATAAAAAATAACAGTAATCCGAACTACAGTGAAGAAATAAAAGAAACAATAGCGAATATACGGACGGCTGAGGCGGCTGCTGTTGCTGCAAATGAACGGGATGATTATTTTGTTGAAGCCGGAAGATTTATTATTGAGAAGGACAAGGCTTCCATCGGCATGCTGCAAAGAGTATATAAGATTGGCTTTAACCGTGCAGCGAGAATAATGGATCAGCTGGCAGAGGTAGGAGTGGTTGGACCTGAAGAGGGAACCAAGCCAAGAAAGATTCTAATGACCGCGGAGGAATATGAACAGTTTTTGATTGATAATAATTTGGTTTGATTTATATAGTTTATTTAGATTATTTAGAGATAATAATGTCTAAATAAATATACCCCGGTTTACAGTGTCGGTATCGCATACAGCAGCAGTCCGACAGTATCGTAAACCGGGGTATATGTAGTTATATATAGTTATATAGTATTGTAGTATGCTGTGTTAAGATTATAGTTAACAGTTTATTTTAACGATTATGTCCGAAAATGATTATAAAGGGTTAATTTAAAATCATATTAATGACAGTAATTCTTTAGGCTCGTCTATCAGATAATCTGCACCTTCATTTTTTAATGTTTCCCTAGTGCGAAACCCCCAAGTCACACCAACGCATGGTATGCCGGCATTTTTCGCTGTTTGTACGTCTGTTTCAGAATCTCCTACATATAAGGATTTATTTTTATCCGAACCCAGAAGTCTAATCGCTGTAAGGATACTGTCCGGAGCAGGTTTTCTTTTTACATCGGGAGATTCTCCGATAGCAACACTAATCAAATCATCAAAATAGTGTTTTGCCAGCTCTTTTACTGCGGAATCGAATTTATTTGATACAATGGCGAGCTTGTAATTATTTTTGTCCAGATACTGAAGAAGCTCCATAATTCCGTCATAGGGTCCGGTTTTATTCTGCATGTTAGTTTTATAATGTGAAGTAAATGTGGCAAGACATTTTTCGACTTCTTCCTCGGTGCTGTGTATGGGAAGAGCTCGCCGCATCAGCATTTTCACACCATTTCCGACAAAGCTTTTCACTTCTTCTGACGTTCTTGGCTTATGACCATGCTTTGTTAATGCATAGTTCAGACTGTCTTTTAAATCATCCAATGTGTTTAACAGTGTTCCGTCAAGATCAAATATAATCGTATCGTATTTCATTTTAATCCTTTCTATTTGCAAATTATTCGACAATAGTAATTGTTGGCTGCACATCTTGGATTATAACAAATAACATTCATTATGCCAAGTATTTAGCCTGTTTGCCATTTTTATCTTGACCTTAATATCTCTTGTGCTAAAATAATTTTATGATAAATATGCGGAAAGGTTGGGTATAAAGATGAAAACTGATATTCAAATAGCTCAGGAAGCAAAATTAAGTCATATTAGTGATGTTGCAAAGAAGCTGTCTATATCGGAGGATGATTTGGAGCTTTACGGGAGGTATAAGGCAAAGCTGTCTGATGAGTTATGGGATAATATAAAGGATCGGCCTGATGGTAAGCTTGTGCTTGTTACAGCTATAAATCCAACGCCCGCCGGTGAAGGAAAAACCACGACAACAGTTGGGTTGGGACAGGCACTGGATCTTTTGAATGTGAATTGTGTTATTACACTCAGGGAGCCTTCTCTTGGTCCTTGCTTTGGAGTTAAGGGAGGAGCAGCAGGCGGCGGATATGCTCAGGTGGTACCGATGGAGGATTTGAATCTGCATTTTACAGGGGATTTTCATGCTGTTACATCTGCTAATAACCTTCTGGCAGCTATGTTGGATAATCATATTCATCATGGGAATTCTCTATCTGTAGACCCCAACCGTATTGTATGGAAACGTTGTGTCGATATGAATGACAGGGCACTACGCAATATTGTTGTAGGTCTTGGCAAGAAATCTGACGGAGTCGTAAGAGAGGATCATTTTGTAATAACAGTTGCATCTGAAATAATGGCTGTGTTGTGCCTTGCCGAGGATATGGAAGATTTAAAAAGAAGGCTTGGCAGAATAGTGGTGGCATATACCTATGACGGAAAGCCTGTTACAGCAGCGGATCTTAATGCTGTGGGCTCCATGGCTGCACTTCTTAAGGATGCAATGAAACCAAATCTGATACAGACAGTCGAGAATACACCGGCTATTGTTCATGGCGGACCATTTGCCAATATTGCTCATGGCTGCAACAGTGTCCGAGCCACAAAGATGGCTCTTAAGCTGGCTGATGTGGTGATAACGGAGGCCGGATTCGGTGCTGACCTTGGTGCTGAGAAGTTCTTCGACATCAAATGCAGGATGGCACAGCTTAAACCGGATGCAGTAGTCCTGGTAGCTACAATCCGTGCATTAAAATACAACGGCGGACTTGGTATGGATGAATTGTCCGCTGAGAATCCGGATGCTCTCAAATCAGGGATAGCAAATCTTGAAAAGCATATCGAGAATGTGCAGAGGTTTGGCGTACCTGTCGTAGTGGCATTAAACCGCTTTACCACCGATACCGATGCAGAGATAGAATATGTTAAGCAGTTTTGCTTGGAGAGGGATTGTGAATTCTCCTTGTGTGAGGTATGGAATAAAGGCGGCCAGGGTGGCATAGACCTTGCAAATAAGCTCCTTAAGACCATGGAAGAGAAACAGAGTAACTATAAGCCCCTTTACGAACTGAACCTTTCCATAAAAGAAAAGATAGAGACAATCGCCAAAGAAATATATGGTGCTGATAAAGTCACCTATGATCCGGCAGCTAATTCCGCTATACGGAAAATTACCGAGTTAGGCTTCGGAAATCTGCCTGTCTGCATGGCGAAAAATCAATATTCTCTGTCCGATGATCCAAAGAAGCTTGGCAGACCAACCGGATTTACCGTAAACATCAGAGAAGTTTACGTATCCGCAGGTGCAGGTTTTGTTGTCGCAATTACAGGTACGATGATGACCATGCCTGGTCTTCCCAAAGTACCCGCTGCGGAAAGAATTGACGTAAACGAAGAAGGAAGAATAGTTGGGTTGTTTTAATATTTTTGTAATGGTGTATCGTAATGCTCCATTACGATACACCATTACAGAACGCCATTACATGCGGTCGGCTACTGATTTGGAGGACTGCTCGCAGTAGACGCAGCGGTAGATGCCTTTTTCCCTGTCGGTAAGCTTGAAGGAGTGAGGGACGTTTTCTACGGAGGTTATGCATCTGGGATTTTTGCATTTTAGTACATTGTCGACAAGCTCGGGAAGTGTGGGATTCTTTTTTTCTATGATTACACCATTTTCTATGATGTTTATGGTGATTTTGTGATCCAGTGCACCGAGGATGTCGAGGTTTATGCCGTCTAACGTTCCTTCTATTTTTATGATGTCTTTTCGTCCCATCTTATTGCTTCGTGCGTTTTTTATAATGGCTACGCTGACATCGATATTCTCTAAGTCAAGATACTTGTATATTTTCATTGCTCCGCCTACCTGTATGTGGTCGATTACGATGCCGTGATTTAATACTCCGATGTTTAGCATATGGACCTCCCTTCACATTCTTGCAGCAGCAGTATTATTAGTGCCATTCTGACGTATACTCCGAACTTGGCCTGTT
>JGI24710J26742_10004083_pt1 | contig 12153 bp, 12 predicted proteins | sample BioPla2DNA2_FD_26742 | JGI IMG/M metagenome (IMG submission 26742) | reverse complement strand
CAATTAACATTATACAGGATGATTTATGTATATGGGAGATATCTTCGGATATCTCCTAATTATTTACTTGTCTTGCCAACTATAATTATACTCTAAGAATAAAATATAGGCATCTACAATTTGCTTCACAATGTTTCTTCTTCCATATTTTTCTTCACTTAAATAATATATACCTATAAAACACATAAGGAAAAGGCTCATTTTTTTGTAAAAAACGAGCCTTTTCCGGTAATATCTATTTTCCAGTCATTTTTTTATTTAACAAGCCTTATGGTTTCTCTAGCAATTTCAAGCTCTTCATTGGTAGGAATAACCAGCGTTTTTACGGTTGCATCGGGACTACTTATATCCATTTCCTTACCTCTTACCAAATTCTTCTCCAAATCAATCTTTATTCCAAGGAAATCCATATCACTTAAGATCTCTTTTCTCACATAATCGTTGTTCTCTCCGATACCGGCAGTAAAGACTACTGCATCAACACCATTCATAATGGCGGCGTAGTCACCAATAAACCTTTTGACCCTGTAGCAGAAAATGTCTAAAGACAGCTTTGCCCTGTCATCCCCGTTTTTTGCCGCCTCCTCAATATCTCTGAAATCACTGCTTACGCCGGAAATTCCAAGAACTCCGGACTTTCTATTGAGAAAATCGCTTACATCCTTGACGGTCATTTTTTCCTTTTCCATCAAGAAGGTAATAACCGCCGGGTCAATGGTACCGCTTCGTGTCCCCATACACAGTCCTTGAAGAGGAGTAAATCCCATTGACGTCTCTACGGATTTGCCATTTTTAACCGCACATATGCTTGCACCGTTTCCTAGGTGGCAGGTTATTATCTTCAAACTCTCAATAGGTTTTCCCAACATCTGAGCCGCTCTTTCGGATACATACCTATGGGATGTGCCATGGAATCCATACCTTCTCAGTTTATACTTTTCATATATTTCATAGGGAAGGGCATAAATATATGCGTGCCTCGGCATGGTCTGATGAAAGGCCGTATCAAATACTGCAACCATCGGTACATTGGGCATTATAGATTTGCAGGCTTCAATTCCTATTATATTTGCCGGGTTGTGCAGCGGAGCAAGCTCTGAACATTCTCTAATGACCCCTACAACCTCTTCGTCTATTATAACCGATTCTTTAAACTTTTCGCCCCCGTGAACAATGCGGTGTCCTACGGCTGAAATCTCCGACATACTCTTTATAACACCATGTTTTTCATGGATAAGAGCTGCAATAACTTCCTGAATTGCAATCTTGTGGTTGTATAGATCCTTTTCAATAACTACAGAATCACTTCCCACCTTTGAGTGTTTCAGAAAAGAATGCTCGAGACCGATCCTGTCACATACCCCTTTTGCAAGCACTGACTCGTTTGTCATGTCAATCATCTGGTATTTCAAGGACGAACTACCCGTATTAATAACCAGTACGTTCATTTAACATCTACACTCCTGTTCCTATAATTTTTTTGTCATACTATAAAAACTGTGAAACCCTAATTACTCAAATAGAGTTTCACAGGTAAAAACTATATATTCTGAGCCTGTACAGCAGTTATGGCAGCAACACCAACAATGTCCTCAGCACTGCATCCCCGGGACAGGTCATTAACCGGCCTTGCTATTCCCTGGGTTATCGGACCGTAAGCCTCAGCCTTTGCCAGCCTTTGGGTAAGCTTGTAGGCAATGTTCCCGCAATCAAGATTGGGGAAAACAAGGACATTGGCTTTACCAGCCACATTGCTTCCCGGAGCTTTGGATTTTGCTATTTCGGGAACCAGTGCCGCATCTCCCTGAAGCTCTCCGTCCAGTGCCAGACCTGGTGCCTTTTCCTTCGCCAGCTCAACAGCCTTTACAACCTTTTGTGTAAGCTCGCTTTTGGCACTGCCGTAGGAAGAATAAGAAAGCATGGCCACTTGGGGCTGTGCATCCACAAGCAATTTAAAGGAACCCGCAGAAGCAATTGCAATTTCGGACAACTGATCTGCATCGGGATTTTCCACCAGACCGCAATCAGCATAAACAAAGGTTCCGTTATGCCCATATTCACAGTTGGGTACCACCATAACAAAAAATGCCGATACCAATTTTGTGCCCGGTGCCGTCTTTAAAATCTGCAGTGCAGGTCTTAAAGTATCGGCCGTAGAGTTTACAGCACCTGCCACCATTCCATCGGCTTCACCCTTCTTAACCATCATAACACCAAAATAAAGAGGATTCTTTATTGTCTCCCTTGCAGTTTCAATAGTCATCCCCTTTGATTTTCTGAGTTCATATAATGCATTTGTATAATCCTCAACCTTTTCGGAGCTTAGTGGGTCTTCAATTCTAACTCCGGAAAGGTCAATATCCCCCGCCAACTCCCTTATATCATCTTTATTGCCCACAAGCACAACCTTTGCAATTCCCTGCTTCTGAATCATTGAAGCTGCCTTAATAACCCTCAAATCTGTGCTCTCGGGCAAAACAATAGTTTTTACATTTGATTTTGCCCTTTCAATAATTTGTTCCAAAAAACCCATGACTTTTCCCCTTTCATTATTTAGATACAATTAAAATAAACCTTATTTATTACCAGGTAATAATACCTGGTGACCATACCCATTCATATCACTACATTTCGGCAACTTTAATTATATACAAATTGTTTATTGTATACAAGATTATATACAACACTTTTAAAGCATTAATCTCCTATAGACGAAATTTACACCTTTATATATCGTTTTTTCTAATAATTAAGGGTTCATGGATATTAAATGCTCCAATTCCTTAAGATGGCTGTTTAACTCTTCCTCTGTAAAATTACTCAGAAATGACAATTTGTAATTTTTAGCTTTATTGGCAATTTCAAATGCTTCTTTTATCCGTCCCATGTCTTTTTTTACACAGCTATAGTTATAGTAAGCCTCCGGGAAGGAGGGATTAAGGCTCATTAGCTTTTCATATATTTCTTCCGCCCTCTTTTTATTGCCTATTTTATAATAGGTATAGCCTAAATTATCAAGTATAACGGGATCCGAATCATTGTATTCATAAGCTTCTTTATTGAACTGTAGAGCCCTGTTGAGATCACCGGTCAAAATAAGCAGGTAACCAAGGCTTCCATATATTGTTGTGTTTTTATAATGGGCAAAAACCTCTTCGAGCATTTTTACCCCCTCTTCCAATTGACCCTTTTTCCATAAAACCAATGCATAATTGGATTGTGCCTTCATTTTGCTGTTTTTGTCAATATTCGAGTTCAGCAAATCAACAAATACCTCTTCCGATTCTTTGACATTGCCTGTCTTAAGCAGCAAATACCCATACAAAATAGCCGTTCCCGGTTTGTTCTTAGAAGCCAGGTAGGCTTTTTTTAGCCACTTTAATGACTTTTGTAAATCGCCCTTTTTATAATAACGATTTGTTAAAATTATATAGAAAGCACTTCTTTCCATAAATGAAATGTATAGTACAAAGGCAATAAAAAGCATATATCCCAGTAAGCTGTTGTAGGATAAAACAAGCAAAAAAAGCAATATCATTATTGCATATATAATCAATGGACTTTTTTTCATATTCAACCTCCACATAACAGTCTAAAAGTCAGGGACATCAAATCCTCTCCCTTTTTGTTTAACCTATCGTTTGTACAAACTTCCAACAATACCAAAGCATCACGTCATACCGTTTTTAGCCAATTCACTTGGTCAACCCCACTAAATAATATCACGAATTGTCCACTTCCCCAAGCTTTTCTTTTAATATTCCCTTTATTATCTGAGGATTAGCTTTCCCGCCGCTTTCTTTCATTGCCTGTCCCATTAAAAACCCAAAGACCTTGTCCTTTCCCCCTCTATAGTCCCGAACCAATTGGGGATTTTTGCGGATTACTTCCATTACTACCTCCAATAGGGCTTTCTCATCACTGATAACCTCGAGTCCTTCCTCCTTGACAATAATCTTTGGGTCTTTGCCTGTATAAAACATTTTTTCAAACACTTTTTTGGCAATTGTTCCGCTAATAACTCCTCTGTCCATTAGGAATACCAGTTTTGCAAGGTATTCTGCCGGAAAGGGTATCTCATCGGTCTCCATGCCCTTCTCCTTTAATAACCTTAAAAGCTCCCCCATAATAAGATTGCTTACAGCCTTTGCATTTTTACTTATTACCGCCGCTTCCTCAAAAAAATCCGCAAGAGCCTTTGAGCCGGTAATTATTGAAGCATCATACCCGGGTATGGCAAACTGGTCTATATACCTTTTTTTTCTTGCTTCCGGAAGTTCCGGCAAGCTGTTTTTTAATTCATCCTTCCATTTTTTATCCACAACAATCGGCATGAGATCGGGGTCGGGAAAAAACCTGTAATCATGGGCTTCTCCCTTGCTTCTCATAGAGTAGCTTAGACCCTGTTGCTCATCCCAGCGTCGGGTTTCCTGAATAATAGTTCCCCCATTATTCAGGACTTCTATCTGCCTTGCAGCCTCACCCTCAATAGCCCTTACCATTGATCTGAAGGAGCCCAGATTTTTCATCTCGGTTCTTGTTCCAAACCTTTGCTCTCCTTTCGGCCGTACCGAAAGGTTCACATCAACCCTTAAAGAACCCTCCTGCATCTTGCAATCGGAAACATCAATATACTGAAGTATTGCCTTAAGACTCTCCATAAAAGCCCTTGCTTCCTGTGCCGAACGCACATCAGGCTCGGTAACGATTTCAATAAGCGGCACACCACACCGGTTATAATCAACCAGCGACCCCGCATCATCTTCATCGTGCATGAGTTTTCCCGCATCATCCTCAATATGTATCCGCGTAATCCCAATCCTCTTTGCTCTTCCTTCCACCTCAATATCAATATAGCCGCTCTCACACAATGGAAGGTCATTTTGCGAGATCTGATACGCTTTGGGTTGATCGGGATAAAAGTAGTTTTTCCTGTCTTGCTTACTGTACTCTGCTATACTGCAGTTTGTGGCAAGTCCAGCCTTTACTGCATACTCCACCACTTTCTTATTGAGCACCGGCAAAGTTCCCGGCATCCCGACACAGATCGGACATGTTTGAGTATTAACATCTCCCCCAAAACGAGTGGCACAAGAGCAGTATATTTTTGATTTTGTCGAGAGCTCTGCATGAACTTCCAATCCTATCACCATTTCATATTCCATTTAAGCCCTCACCCCTGTCTTTATTTTATGAAACCCGGTATTTTGTTCAAAGGCATAACTCACACGCAGCAGCGTTTTTTCATCAAAATGCCTTCCAATAAGCTGAAGACCTATAGGAAGGTTGTTGCTGTCAAAACCGCAAGGTATACTGAGTGCTGGCAATCCCGCTATATTTGCCGACACCGTATATGTATCCCCAAGATACATTTTTAAAGGGTTGTCCCTTTTCTCACCTATTTTAAACGCAGTGGTGGGTGTCGTCGGACCCAGCACCACATCGTATTTTTTGAAGGCATCGTCAAAGTCCTTCCGGATTAATGTCCTCACCTTTAAAGCCTTTTTATAATAGGCGTCATAATACCCCTCACTCAAGAAATAGGTTCCCAGTATTATCCTTCTCTTAACTTCTGTTCCGAATCCTTCGCTCCTGGTCTTTTTATATAAATCCAAAAGATTGGAATAGTTCTCTGCCCTGTATCCATACCTTATTCCATCGTATCGGGCAAAGTTTGAACTGGCTTCAGCCGACGAAATAATATAATAGGCAGGGATAGCGTATTCGGTCATAGGAAGGGAAAACTCCTCACACTCTGCCCCCAGCCTCCTTAATATCTCTACCGCATCTAAAACCGCCTTTTTAACCTCGGGATTTGTTCCCTGACCAATATACTCCTTCGGTATACCCACCTTTATTCCTCTAACATCATTTATTAATGCCCCGGTATAGTCCGGGTATTCAACCTTTGCGGAAGTAGAATCCATTGAGTCATAGCCGGTAATGGTATTTAGCACGAGGGCACAGTCGGTCACATCCCGGGCAACAGCCCCAATCTGATCAAGGGAAGACGCAAAGGCCACCAACCCAAAGCGTGACACCGCACCATAAGTAGGTTTTATACCTACAACACCACAAAATGCCGCCGACTGCCTAATAGATCCCCCAGTATCGGAACCTAAGGCAAACCCGGTCAATCCGGCTGCCACCGCTGCAGCATCTCCACCGCTTGAGCCCCCCGAAACCCGTTCAAGATCCCAAGGATTTCGTGTAATCTTTAAATACGAATTTTCTGTAGAACTTCCCATGGCAAACTCGTCCATATTCAGTTTGCCTAAAAGTACACTATCCTCAAGATAAAGCTTTTTTACAACTGTTGCATCGTAAGGAGGAACAAAATTTTCAAGCATTTTCGAAGCACAAGTGGTTTTTATGCCCCGGGTGCATATATTATCTTTCACAGCCATGGGCACAGCTGAAAGGGCTGATTTTGCTTTACCCTTATCAATTCTCTCCTGCACTTCTCTTGCCCTCATTAAGGCCTCATCCTTAAGAAGCGTTATGTAACTGTTAATCTTCCAGTCAATTTCTGCGATTCTATCAAACATTGCCTGTGTAAGCTCTACAGCACTAACTTTTTTATCCTTTATCAGTCCCCTCATCTCGCGAACCGTTAATTTGTGAATTTCCAACCCTAAGCCTCCTTAATCAATTGACAATCTCTTTTTAAATATTGACCTGTCTATCAACTTTCCACTAAACTTTTCTTTCAAAAAAACACTACTCCATTATTTTCGGAACCTTAAAGCATCCCTTTTCTTTAGACGGAGCATTCATCAGCATCATTTCCCGGTCATAAGAATTACAAACTTTATCATCACGAAAAACATTGGTTATCGGTATTACATGCTCAGTTGGCTTAATTTCTGACGTATCAAGATTACTCAATTTATCAAAGTATGAAATGATTTTTTCCATGTCAAGTATAAATCTTTCCTTTTCTTCCTCTATGAGTTCAAGCCTTGCAAGGTTTGCAACATGGTTCACAGTATCTTTTGAAATCTTCATACCCTCTCCTCCTCGCTTAATGCCTCAATGCAATATTATATAAAAAAAGCGATCTTTGCAAGACCGCACCCTCCCATCAAGGGAAAAAACATATGTTAACAAGTTTAAGTGTACATACAAAACTATAATGGCAAATATATGTAATGTCAACCATAAAAAACTATATGTGTATATTAAATAAATGTGAAGAAAAATAATATACACCCAAACTATACAATAAAGACCTTAAACTTCAAGTTTTCTTTTAAGACCATTAAATTAAATAGCATATGTATCTTTCTAGTATTTGCATCTTTCCAGAAGATTCATAATGACAATTCCCAGTTCAATATCCCCTGCTTCTTTGTTCAAAACCTTCTCATAGCCCCGGAAATTTAAACTGTAAGATCCGTCCGGTGCCCTTCTCGTTGTATTAAACACCAATCCCAGCTTGGCTTTGTAGTAAACGAAAATATTTCTTTTCTTATAGGAAAATTCACTCCAGTCCTTACATTTAAGGCTATTCATAAGCTTGTCATTTGGGTAAATTCTACTCTTTTTACACAAAGACATTGATGATCTTACAGTCTGTCCAAGGGTCAAAGGCTGATATGGGGCCTTCAAAAACACCGGTCTTCCAACAGGTCTTCCAACACCATGCTTATCTTTTGTATAGGGTATAACAGTAACATTGTTTTCCTCATCGAAAAAAACGCTTACACTACCGTATTCAATACGAGGCATCACTGCCTTTCTTTTCTTTTTTTTCTTTTTTAAGGTTAACAAGGCAACGATGAGAAAAAGCACAGCCACTATTGCAGCTCCAATAACCAAATACAATAAAATATTATCCATAGCCAACCTCCCTTTTCTCTAACCGCCAAAACAAAGGGAAGGCTGTATGAGATAGGTAAACCTGTTGTACCTGTAATAATAGTCTTTATACTCACCCCTTCTTTGTCTGATCCCTTCTGAACAAATGTTTTCACTAATACCAGTCTTCATCATTTTTCTACTTCCCCCCATAAAAATTTTAATATATTAATAATAAAAATTAATAATTAACACCATAAAAATCTATAATATAAGTTCACTCTCTATTTTATCATTTCTATAAACCTGTCTTCATTAATTACCGGAATTCCAAGAGCCATAGCCTTATCAAGCTTGCTTCCTGCCTCATCTCCCGCCAGAACAAAGTCTGTCTTTTTTGATACACTTGCGGAAGTCTTGCCCCCAAAGTTCTTTATTATTTCCTCAGCCTCTTTTCTTGTAAAACCTCGAAGTGTTCCGGTAAGCACAAAAGTTTTTCCATCAAAACGGCTATCGTTTATTTTTCTTTTTCCATCACTTAATATATTGACACCGACAGCTTTCAACTTCTCAATAATGTCTTTAGTCTGCTTCTGATTAAAAAACACTACAACGCTTTCAGCCATCTTATCACCAAATTCAGGTATACTTTTGATGTCCTCAAGTGAAGCCTCCATTAAGGCGTCTAAAGATTCAAAATTTTCGCTCAACAGCTGTGCAGCCCGAATACCAATATGTCTTATTCCAAAGCCAAAAATAAGTCTGTCAATATTATTACTTTTTGATTTTTCAATAGATGCCAATAAATTCGCAACAGATTTTTCTCCCATCCTCTCCATGTCAATGAGACTGTCTTTTTCTTTATGTAAATAATATAAGTCAGCTATTCCTTTAATAATGCCCTTTGATAAAAGCATATCGATAATTGCCGGACCAAGCCCTTCAATATTCATAGCATCCCGTGATGCAAAGTGAACAATACTCCTGTATAGCTGTGCAGAACAATCAATTCCAGTACACCGGTAAGCTGCCTCTCCCATTTCCCTAACAACATCTGCACTGCAAACAGGGCATTTTCCCGGCATTCTAAACTCCACTTCATTTCCGCTGCGCTTTTCAAAAACCACCTCTACAACCTCAGGTATTATATCTCCAGCTTTTCTAATTGATACAGTATCACCAATCCTTATATCCTTTTCCTTTATATAATCCACATTATGGAGTGTTGCTCTTCCCACCGTACTACCGGCCAGTCTTACAGGATCTAAAATAGCAATCGGAGTCAAAACTCCAGTTCTTCCCACATTAATCTGTATATCCTTTAACACAGTTTGTTTTACTTCCGCAGGGTATTTATAAGCTACCGCCCACCTCGGCGTTTTCGTTGTGCTGCCCAAAATTTCTCTGTGTCTTAAAGAGTTTACCTTTACCACTGCTCCGTCAATCTCAAAACTCATATCTTCCCGTTCGTCGCCGATATGCCTTATTTCATCCCAAACTTCGTTAATATCCCTGCAAACTTTATATCCGGGACTAACCTTAAATCCAAGTTCCCGCAAATACTCAAGGGTCTGTGAATGCTTGTCAAAGCTTTCTTCCTCAATTCTTTGTATATTAAAAATAAAAATATCAAGTTTTCTTAAATTTGCTATCTTTGGGTCAAGCTGTCTTAATGAGCCTGCAGCAGCATTTCTAGGATTAGCAAAAAGCTGCTGCCCTGCTTTCTCCTGTTCCTCATTAATGCTCATAAAATCCTTTTTGGAAATAAAGACCTCTCCCCTTACCTCTAAAAGCGGCAAACTCTTTTTTAATTTGAGAGGAATTGATTTAATAGTTCTTAAATTCTGCGTGACATCCTCTCCTATCAAACCATCTCCCCGGGTTGCTCCCCGTATAAATATACCGTTTTCATATAAAAGCGAAACTGAAAGCCCGTCAATTTTCTTCTCAACAACATACTCAATATCCTTTCCTACAGCTTCCCTCACTCTTTTATCAAAAGCATAAAGTTCGCCTTCGCTGAACGCATCGGCAAGACTTTGCATCTGTACTGCATGTATAACCTTTTCAAATCCCTCAAGGAGCTTATCCCCTACCCTTTGAGTCGGAGAATCCGGTGTTATAAGATCCGGTCTCATCTCTTCAAGCTTCTCAAGCTTCCTATAAAGAGCATCATATTCATAATCACTTATTTCTGGTGCATCCTCAACATAATACTTGTGGCTGTGGTAATTTAGAATCTCCCTTAGCTCACATATTCTCTTTTTAATCTCCACCCACTATTCCCCTCCGCTAAACATTTGTAAATACTTATTATTGTATTCCTATCAAATTAAAACTAAATCTCTTATCTTTTCTTAAGATTTGAACCCTTAAATATCACCAAATTCAATACAAGCACAGACAATATAAGCCATATAACAGCCCACAACACCTGTGGTATACCTGTCGCATTGCTCATCCTGACTATATCCTCGGGAATTCTTAAATTCCATTCCCTTATAATTGAAAACTGCTGGTTAATCTTTAATAAAATTGTTGCAACAAACGTATCAAATATAATATATGCAATAGCGGATATGCCTATTACATCTATTACCAACTCTTCTATGCCTTCCCTGTGTATCATAAACAAAACAATAATAATTGATGCAAAGATAACGGAGTATACAACCGCTTGCCTCAAGCCAGGATTGCTTATTGTGATAAGTAAATATATTATAGACAGACATCCCAGTACATATTTTTTAGCCTTTGTCTTTTTTAAATACATTATTATTACAAAAAACAATACACTCCCTATATAACCGCCACTCGTGATTATAAGTGACGGCAGCCAGCCTTTTGCATTTATTATTGTATCACCCATTCCACCAAACACAGCCCTAAAAGAATCCGTTCCAAAACCACTAAAGAAAGCAGCCAAAGCATGTCCTGTTTTATGGAAGAATATCGAAAGTATTTTCACCGGCCTCAGTATTGCCTGATTCCATAATAAAACTGTAATAACAAGAATAAATAAGTATCTCCACAATGCTCTCATAATTACTCCTAAATTCTATAAATAAAACAAACCAAAATATTCCCTATATTAAAATTATACCTTTAACTGACGAAAAAAAAAAGAGAGTTCCCCTCTTTTTTATATTACTGCATATTAATCCTCTATTATCACGAAGGCTCCCTTTTCATCTTTCACCGCCCCCATCTCATCGAGAGCCTTTACTACAGCATCCGCAAGAGCCGTAGCAGCTTTTTTTCTAAAGGATGCATCAGCCAGTTTTGCTTTGTCCGACGAATTTGATATATATGCAATTTCAGCTATTATTGCCGGCATTTTTGTTCTTCTCAAAACTGCAAGGTTCGGACGTTCAATTATTCCATTATCCACAGTTCCCAAGGCCTTTATCAGTTCCTTTTGAACAATTAAGGCAAGCTTTTTTCCATTCATTTTACTGTACCTGGGATTTTCAGGAGGAGGACAATAAAGGGTTTCCGTCCCTCTATAGTCTGGATAATCCTCTATTGAATTGCTGTGGACACTGATAAAAAGGGTAGCATCCAGTTCATTTGCAAAGTCAGCCCTTGGTGCAGGATCAATGAAGACATCTGTATCCCTTGTATACACTACACTGACCCCCAACTCATCAAGAATTTCCCCAAGCTGCAAAGATATATCAAGGTTTATATCCTTTTCACAAAGGGTTCCATTACATGCTCCCAAGTCCTCCCCACCATGACCTGGATCAATCACAACAATTACCTCTTTTGGCTTTTTTTCTTCCTGATGACCTGTACCATCTGAATCTTCAACACCGCCAGCATCAATATTATTGTTATTATTTGTTAAATGGTCACTGTTACCGGGCTCTCTTTTTGTTTTATCACAATTAACCCCAACACCGATTGCAACCGCCACAGCCAAAACAAAAAATATTATCCATATTTTAAGAGGCAATCTTAATATTTTCTTTATAAGATTCTTCAAACTCACACACTTCCCCATTTTAATTTCTATTACAAAACTTAAAAACACCAAGTCTTTTGTTTTAAAGCTATCCTTTTAAGTCTTTGGCTAAAAGCTCGGAGACAATCGAACCTTCTTGCTTTTGACCCTTTCAATATAAAAAACTGCACTAACAAAATCATACTACTAGCTCGTGGTTAATTCAACTTAAAATGATTCATAAAACAAAATAAAATATTACTTTTTGTTGTTTCACTTCATGAACTGCCAGAAAAAACTGTTTTTATACCATAATAATATAAAAACAGTCTCTTCAATTTAAATATTCCCATCCCAATTCTTTTGAACTAAAAAAGCAGCGTATTTTGTAATAATGAAAGCAGTAT
>JGI24710J26742_10004082_pt1 | contig 12154 bp, 8 predicted proteins | sample BioPla2DNA2_FD_26742 | JGI IMG/M metagenome (IMG submission 26742) | reverse complement strand
TCTTTCTAATGCGGGCTTAGGTTCAAAGGGGAGTAAATTATAATTGAGTGCGAATAAGCAAAGCTATAATTTTATGAATATAAAAAAGAGCAACCTGCAGTAATGCAGAGTTGCTCTTTTTTTATAATAGCTAACCATTCATACTAGTAGCCGCATAAAAATGTTCAGTATAATAAGTAGTAGTAATATCTACTTCTGCTACAACATCTCCTACGCTAAGACAGGCTATCATTTTACCATTTCCGATATATATTCCCCCAAAATCAGGAGAAGATGAATCGTCGGACCAAAAGAAAACTAAGTCGCCTGATTGCATTTTATCTTTTGAAACTCTAGTTCCTATTTTTACCTGTTCTTCAACAACACGTGGAAAACTGATAACATTATTCTGTTTTAAAACATAGTAAATAAAGCCTGAATTATCAAAGCCATTTACAGGGTCGGCACTGTTCATTGTAAAAGGAACACCTAATAGAGATTTTGCAGTAGTAGTGATTCTATACGCTAAATCACGATTAATATTCGGAGGGGTTGTAGTAACAATTGTAGTATCCGCAACTGTTGTAATAGAGGTAGTTTGCTGCATTGTGCTAGTGCTTGACTGAGAAACAGAGGTGTTAATATCATCATTAGAAGAGCTATTATCATCATCCTTGCAGGCTGAAAGCACAAAGCTGAATATTACAATAAAAGCTATTGGTATAATTTGTTTTTTTGTCACCACTTACTCCTTTCTTTGTTAAAGGTTAAAGTGAATTAATTTACAAAAGTTTTCGTCTTTATTATACAACTAATTTTTGTAAACGTCAAGTAATAAAAGATTACAATACAATTGCAAAAGTGTATCATTATAAGATGATTTTTTTACTTATTCTTCACCATTTTTAATAAATTTAAACCAGCTAAAATCAAAATTACTTCCCGGCAGGAACACAAAGCTTATATCTGCTCTGCCGCTAAGCATATTAAGGTCAAATTCTCGTTCAACATAATCAGCACTTTGATTAAATTCAAGTACTTGAGTCATTCTTGTACCATTATCGCAGACATATCTTAGCTGTATTGTATTTTTTTCATTAGGTGTACGTCCACAAATAATTATTTTACTTGTTCCGGCACCAAAATTCATTTCCCCAAAGGATATGGTAACATTGTTTCCTATCCTTTCGATATTATTACCTGATATTTCAAAATTATCGCCGTACAATTCAATATTGTTTGTGGCAAGGTTTTTTTCGTACGCCTTGTTTATTTCTTTAAACTCAAATCCACCAAATATTATTCTATCCTTTATAACAAAGCAAATATCATGAACACCAATTATTTTTTCTGGTAAAGCGAATTTTACAGGTGAAAATCCATCCCATCTTCCATTGTGCGGGAAATTAGCAGTAATAATATGCTTGCCACCATTATCACAATCTCCAAGCCATAATTCAATAGGCACATCACCTTGTGTTGTGTTACCTATGTGTAAAATTAACTCGTTTGTACCATTTCCAAAATCATAGCTTTTATATAGTATTGAAGAACGCCCTTCAAATCCACCTAAAGCACCGTTTTCAATAATTTTTAAAGCAGAATTTGAATAGTCAAAAAAGCTTGCACTAATAAAATCATAGGGCATTTTAACTGCCGAGCCTAAACCGCTAGCTGTAAATGTCATTTCCGAAATGACTCTTGGATGGTAAGCACCGTTGTTTGCCATCACACGCAATCTGAAATTACCGTCACCCAAAGCCTTTACAACGATTTTATCCTTTTCCGGCATAATAAGCTCTGCAATGGCACTTGTGCATACTACTCCATTTTCTTTTACAACCTTTACGCTAATATCATTATAGGTAGCATTTTTGGGATAAACATCAATTTTTACTAGTGCCTCGGGAAATTTTTCATTTAAATTTTTACTATCACAGCTAAGCTTAAGAGTTCTTATAGGCACTTCCTCGGTATATTCTGTCTGAAGTGTTGGATAAGCTCCTTTGCTTTTTGCATTGACAACAGAAATACCACAAGTATTTGATAAATCGGCTTTCCCTGAGTAAAGCTCTAGCATAGCACTTTCGAGGCCTATTCCTTCAGCTGATATTTGAATTTTACCACCACGAAGCTTTGATTGAAGTATAGCTACAAGCTTACCACTGAACAATCTTCTATTATCCCCTTTATAGCTGTCATAATCTGTGCTATCTCCATTATCCAATCCTACTAGTCTGGCAGCACCATTTACTTCAACCTTTACTCTGTTTACAGCGTTATCAACAGGGTTTCCATCTTTATCAATAGCGGATATTTCCACAAATATTAGATCTCTTCCATCGGCAAGCATAGCTTCCTTATTAGGCTTGAGAACAAGCTTTACTGCATCAGTGAAGGAATGTTTAAAGTCACTTGCTGCCATTATTCCATCTTTATTATAAGCTCGTGCCTCAAGTGTGCCTTTTTCATAGGGAACCTTCCACTTTGCGTGTAAAGTTTCACCTTTTTTATGATCAATCAGCTTTTCACCAAGAGAAATGCCATTTAAAAATAATTCAACTCTATCTAAATTTGAGTATACAATTACATCTATTATTTCACCCTCATTCCAATCCCAATAAGGAGAAATATGTACCATAGGGGATTTTTCAGGGTCTGTCCAGACGCTTTGGTAAAAATAATAAGCCTCTTTAGGAAGTCCCGCAGTGTCCACAGCACCAAAAAATGAATTTTTACTTTTATATGGAGTAGGTTCACCGATATAATCAATACCCGTCCAAACAAATTGTCCAAGGCAATATTTTCTATCCCTATCCATTTGCCATGCTTTTTCATATAAAGCTCCCCAAGCGACAACTGAGTTGCCTAAAGATGAGCATTGCATATCATCATGCGTAAGAGCCGGCACATCAGCAGGAAAATGATATATCCCTCTGCTTGAAACTGTGGAGGCAGTTTCACTTCCATAAATTATCCAATCAGGATGGTTTTTATGATGTTCATCATAAAGTCCTTCAGCATAATTGTATCCAGCAAGCTTTACTTCATTCGCACATTTTTGTGCATTTTCCCATTGCATAAAGTTTGAGCCAATGGTACATTTTGCATTTTCATAAGGGTCATGAGCTAAAACTACATCTCTTAGCATTTTTGTGACTTCAAGTCCTCTTTCACTAAAATGTGTGTCGTATATTTCGTTTCCAAGACTCCACATAATCACGCTAGGATGATTTCGGTCACGTTTTATCCAGCTTTCTACATCTTTCTTATACCATTCGGGAAAAAATCTAGCATAATCANATGGATTTTTCGGCTTTTCCCATATATCAAATGCCTCATTAACAACTAAAAAGCCCATTTCATCGCATAAATCTAAAAATTCTGATGCGGGCATATTATGAGAAGTGCGAATAGCATTTACTCCCATGCTTTTCATAATGCTTAACTGACGCTTGGCGGCTTCTGTATTAAAAGCAGCACCTAAAGCACCTAAGTCATGATGCAAGCATACACCCTTAAGCTTATGATATTTATTATTCAAGAAGAAGCCTTCATCAGCGTTGAATTCAATATCTCTAAATCCAAAGCTAACACATTCTCTATCCATCATTCTTCCACCGGAAAATACACTAGCCTCTATAAAGTAAAGATTGGGATTTTCCAAGCTCCATAACTGAGGATTATCTATATATAGGTTTTGAGAAGAATAGTCAATTGAATTTTCGAGTATGCAATATTCTTCACGAGAAGTGGCGATTTCAGCTCCGTTATAGTCAAATAGTTTTAAGATAATTTCGCCATTTGCTTCCCTGTTAAAATTATTGAAAATCTCACATTCAACATGAACCTTGCCCTTTTCACCATCAGTGGTAATATAAATTCCATTAGGTGCAAAATGAGTTCTTCTAGATTGTTTTAGCCACACATTGCGATAAATCCCCGCACCTGAATACCAACGAGAATTAGGATTTTGATGAAGNACTTCAACAACTATTTCATTTTCGCCTCTGGAAACAAACTTAGTAATATTGAGATTATAGGCAGAATAGCCATACTTCCATTCGCCAACTTTTTTTCCGTTTACATATACCTTATAGTCCATGTAAACGCCATCAAAGCATATGTAAAACTCATTTTCACGGCGCTCTTCAATAATAAATGATTTTTTATACCAACCCTTGCTGGTTTCATATAGATTGTTAGTATCATTTATAAGCCAATCATGTGGAATTTCTATATCATACCACTTTGTTCTAATATTTAATACATCCTTTAATCTGGCATTAATATCAGTTTTTATAAACTGCCAATCATCATTAAAAAGCATACGATTTGTTCTGCTATTTTTGCAAAAAACACTCATAAATACTCTCCTTAAAATTTTTGTATAAGCTGCTGCTTATCCACAAACCTTTATTTAATATAGCATAAAACCTACTTGTTTTCAAGCTTTTTGTCGGTTTTTTTATAATCTTTGTACTTTATCTCATTTCCTTTATCATCAAGCACGTAGATATTATCAAGATTTGCCGAAAGGCTTGCTTTAAAAGCAGCACGATAGGCATTTCTGAGATTATTTTGTTCTTGCTTTTCTTCATCAGTTAGTCCTTGTGACTTTGATTTCCTAGCAAGAAAATTTATTCTTTCAATTTGCGTTTTAGTTATCGGTTTAAAATTATTATTAGCCATATAATCTCCTATTCATATATGAATTATATATTTTTTTCACAAAACTTATTGACAAAAGCATATTATAAATATATACTTAAAATAAGCTGAAATTAGCTTTGTATAAATTTCAGAAGAAAGGATATAATTATGAAAAAATATGATTTTGATAAAGTAGTAGACAGAAAAAATACATTATCTTTAAAATATGATTTTGCAGTACAAAGGGGAAGACCCGCTGATATACTGCCTCTATGGGTGGCAGATATGGATTTTCAAGCACCAGATGAGGTTGTAAAGGTGCTTACATCACGTTCTACACATGGTATTTTTGGTTATTCAGAGCCTGATGATACTTATTTTAATACAATTAAAGCATGGTATGAGAGGCGTTTTTCATATTCTCCTAAAAAAGAATGGTTTATCACAGCACCGGGAATTGTATATTCCTTAGCTATGGTTGTACGTGCCTTGACACAAGAAAATGATGGTGTTTTAATACAAACGCCTGTATACTATCCCTTTTATTCAGTAATTAAAGATAATAATAGGAGGGTAGTGAGAAATCCTTTAAAATTCAATGGTGAATCATATGAAATGGATTTTGATGATTTCGAAGAAAAGCTAGTAAAAAATAATGTAAAATTGTTTATACTATGCTCACCTCATAATCCTGTCGGCAGAGTATGGACAAAGGATGAGCTAAATCAAGTAGGCAATATTTGCAAAAAGCATAATGTTTATATTGCGTGCGATGAAATTCATGCTGATTTTGTGTACAAGGGAAACAATCATCATGTCTTTTCAACTGTCAATGAGGATTTTAGAAAATTCACTGTTATCTTAACTTCGCCAAGCAAAACCTTTAATCTAGCGGGCTTACAGTTATCAAACCTATTTATTGAAAATGATGATATTCGCTCAAAAATAAATATGGAGATAAGAAAGACGGGATATTCTCAATGTAATATTATGGGGATTATCTCTGCGCAAGCAGCATATCAGTATGGTGAAGGTTGGTTAGAGCAGCTTTTAGACTATCTACAAAATAATATAAACAAATTTACAAGCTTTATTAATGAAAAGCTGCCAATGCTGAAAGTAATAAAGCCGCAAGGTACATATTTACTTTGGGTTGACTTTAAAGGACTTGGAATAAGCGAAAACCAAAGACAGGATTTAATTGTAAATAAGGCAAGGCTTTGGCTTGATAAAGGTACAATGTTTGGGGCTGAAGGTGAGGGCTTTGAAAGGTTTAATATTGCTTGCCCTTGGAGTACGCTTGAAAAAGCATTGATTCAGTTGCAAGCAGCCATTAATAATTATAACAAGAAAGTGTGAAATTTTCATGAATATCAAAGAAAATTATCATAAAATAATGCTTGATAAGCTTTCTGATATAAAAGGTCAGGAGAAAATTCCGTCTTTACTTTTACATTCCTGCTGTGCCCCATGCTCTAGCTATGTTTTGGAGGTATTAAGCAATTATTTTAGGATAACAATCAGCTACTATAATCCTAATATATATCCAAAACAAGAGTTTTCAAGACGTTTTAATGAGCTAAAAAAGTTTGTAAAATCATTTCCTTTGAAAAATGAAGTTGAGGTATTGGAGCTGNCTTATATACCTGATGAATTTTATTCTGCTGTAAGGGGCATGGAAAATGAAAGAGAAGGGGGAGAAAGATGCTTTAAGTGCTATGAATTACGCCTTGAAAAAGCGGCAATAATAGCTAAACAGATGAGTTTTGACTGGTTTACAACAGCACTATCAATTTCTCCTCATAAAAATGCACAGAAAATAAATGAAATAGGATATAAGCTTGAGAAAAAGTATAATGTAAAATATTTGCCTGCTGATTTTAAAAAGAACAATGGCTTTAAGCGTTCCATAGAAATATCAAGGGAATATGATTTATATAGACAAGATTATTGTGGGTGCGTTTTTAGTAAAAATAATTAAATTATTGACCGTGCTTTACAAGTCCTGCAAAGCGTCTTGGCACATTAGCCTTAAATATCATTTCCTTACCTGTAATAGGATGTTTTATAATCAAAGTATCTGCGTGTAAGCATAATCTTTTTAATGGATTTGTGCTTGCACCATATTTTTTATCACCGGCAATAGGGCAGTGTTTGTCATACATATGAACACGAATTTGATTTTTTCTTCCTGTCATCAGCTCAAATTTTACAAGTGAATATTCCTCGCCATCACGTATTACTTCATATTTTGTAACAGCTTCCTTTCCATCTCCAAAGCTGTATGAAGAGTACACCTTGTGAATGGAATTTTCCTTTAGCCATGAGCGAATAATGCCGCTCTTTTCGCTTAAATGCCCCTCAATCACTGCGGTATAACAACGCTTTAAGGCACATTTTTCCCAGTTATCCTGTAAAAGCGTTTTTGTTTCTTCATTTTTAGCGAAAATCAGTACGCCTGAGGTGGCTTTATCCAGCCTATGAATAGAATAAATACGGTTTTTCAGATTTTTGCTCTGGACATATTCATATACTAGATGATAGGCGGTAGCTTCATTTTCCTTTCCTGTTGATATGGATAAAAGACCGGCAGGCTTATTTATTGCTATAATTTCGCTATCTTCATAAATAATATCAAGCTTTGTATCCGTCTTTTTATATACATAGCCGATTTTTGTGATAACAATCTCTTGCCCCTTTATCACATCGGTTGAAAAATGAGTTTTAACAATAGAATCGACTTTGATCTGACCGTTTTTAAGCATGGTTTTTACACGTTTTTTAGGGCTGTCCTTATATATGGAAAATAAAAGGTCAATCAGCTTACCATCTTCCTGTACTTTTAAGGTTTTTAGTATATTATTTTTCATTATTCTCCTTTGGAAATTTTCTACTAACTAATTTCCTTTTCTAAAAAGCTGCCGTCACTTTGCCTTTTATAGCTTTGATCTTTTTCTAAATCAGGAATCACCAGCTTTTCGATTATTTTACCATCTTCATCGCTTAATATAAGTGTTTCACCTGCTTTTAGATTAAAATTTGCTTGTATTTTTAGCAGTGAAGATGAATCTTTATTATTCTTACACACAATTGTTAAGGCTTCATTTGCTTTAATAGTTGTGGTAGGAATTTTAAATCTTTTTAAATTATTATTATCATCGCTCAAAAAGAGATTTTCTATCTCTATATCAAAATCATTAGGGTTATAAAGCTTTATCCAGTCTGCTTTTCCAGCTGTATAGACTTCATCAATCTGCAAATTAGAAAATTCATCTGATTTTTCTAAAACAAGCTCTACATTCACTTGGTTGTTTTGTGCTTGATTTACATTTATCTCAGTTTCATTTTCGTAAACCTTTTCACCATTTATAAGCCAGTAAGAAAACTTATATCCACTGTAAGCCTCAGCCTTTATAGGCACGCTATGTTCCACAAAATATTCATTGCTAATTGTATTTTTATCAAGTGCAGAAAGGGTATTAAGCCATACCTTAGCACCGTTTTCGCCGGTAATATTTATTGTGTAAAACTCCTTTGAAAGATTAAAGTTTTTAGCTAGATCGTTTATTACAACATCCTTTCTGTTTTTAGCAAACTGTCTAATATGGTTTCTGCTTTCATCAAAGGTGCTTTCATTTGCCCATGTGGAGGTATATCCTCTTTTTAAGGCATAGCTTTGTTCAAGCTGACTTTCAGCAATCTTTTCTTCTAAAACCTTCAGCACATTTTCTTCGCTAAAGGAATGATTAGCTAAATCCATAATCTGATTAGAAAACTTTTCCTGCATATCTTCTCTCTTAAAAAGTGAAGCCATAAACAAGCTTTGCCCAGACTGATGCTTCCCGTTAATCAGCTCAGTTAATGAATTGTGCTTATATGTATTCCCATATAAGCTCCACGCAAATTCAACATCAAATAATAAAAATCTCCATCTTCCATCCTGCCACTGAGTTAAGTTTTCCTCGTTTTCAGAAGGGTAGTATCTCCAAGCTTTAAAATTATTTCCCGGCCAATCTAGGTTATCAATATACACCTGAATAGCTGAATACATTGTCCAATTGTCAAGGTCAACCATGCTATTGAGCTTTTTAAAGTTTTCTTCAACTGTCATATCATTTTTCAGAAAATTATACATCTCCATATAATCGGATAATGCTTTTTCATCACCTTCTTCAGGCAGTTCCTTGTTTTGCACTATTTGATAATTATCTTTTTGTCCTCCAAATTGAGTTTCAAGATAATCTTCATTATAATTTTCATGCAACCATGAAAATCCATAGTACTCACCATTTAAAAACACAGCAGTGGGAACAGTGTTTTGCACACTTGCAAAGCCTGCTTGTCTAGCAAGCTCCTGCGAAAGCTCGTCACGAACACCTGCAAATTCACGGTCATTTGCACCGTTTCTTAAAACCAATCTATCAAATTCAGTGATTAATGTACCATCAGAAGTCTTAGCATTTTCAAAAAAAGGATATTTAAACTTTCCATTTTCAGCATCATAGCTTTTTCTAGCGATTAGCTTAAGTGATTTTTGCTCAACAGCCCTTGAAACACCTCCGGCAACCTTTACTCCAGCATTTTGAGAAATTACTTTTTCTCCATTAGTAGTAAATACCTCGACATAAATATCACGCTCCCACTCTTTACCTGTCATGAAATAATTTGCCGGAGCGTCATAGGGAATTTCGCCGCCTTCATATTCATTTTCCAGCCATAGGTCATAGATTTTGCCCTTTGTAGCAATTCCTTTTTCATAGTCATAAAAATTATCAGGGTCTGTTGATAGAACGAAAATTAAGGTTTCATCTGAAAATCTCGAGTTAAAATCAGAGCAAAGCACATAGGATTTTGTGATGACATCTGAAAAAGCATTTTTACTTTTTACAGCAGCTTTAATAGTATGGGCGGCAGCATCTCTGCCTACCTTAAGCTTTATTGCTGAAGTATATAGCTTTCCATCGGTAGTCGGATTTTCACCGTTTATAGTATAATAGATTTGTGCATTTTTATCAGCAGTAAAAAGCTCAACATTAATATCTTCATCATAAAAATTCTCATTATGTGAAAATGAAACTGCTGTATTTTCTGCTGATTGTGTGGAAAGCCGATTATTATCCGGAAAATACTTCATTCCAATAATACTTAAAATACCAACTATCAATACTATAATAGTAAAAAAATATCTTTTCATAAATCACCTTTTAAATGCTTATTTTATACTTGCTTTTCACAGTTTTCCCGTACGTTCAACAGATATTACACCAGTTACCTTTTGCAGCTTTTGGATAATGTTTTTCAAGTGGTCAAGCCCTGCTAATCCTACTGACACGACAATATTAGCATTACCATTTTTTAAGGTGTGAGCATTAACCTCATATATCGGCACCTTATTGCCTGCAAGAGTAACTGTTACATCAGCGATAAGAGCAGTTCTATCCTCAGCGATAATATCAAGTGTTGCTTTAAAAATATTATTTGTAGTATCTGCCCAATATGCTTTTACCCAGCGAGCTTTATTTTCATCATGCTTGATAGAACTTATATAGTTTGCACAATCCTTTTTATGCACAGATACACCAAATCCCCTTGTGATAAAGCCAACAACCTCATCGCCTGGTAGAGGATTACAGCATTGAGCATATTTAACAAGGCAATTATCAATTCCCTCAATCACAACACCGTCTCTTTGAATACGCTTTGTTGCTTTATTAACCTCTTCTTCAGGCTGAATGTTTATTTCAGCAGGCTTTACAATACGCTGATATTCTCCCTTTATTCTAGGCATTATTTTTGATAGGGAAACACCCCCGTATCCTATTGCCGCATAGAAATCATCAATATTTTCAAATCTTTGTCTAAGTGCTATTTCCTGTATAAAATCATCGTTTATAGCTATAAAGTTGCGTTTAAACTCACGCTCAAGGTATTGCTTGCCTTCTTCAATATTTTCTTCTCTGCGTTCTCTTTTAAACCATGAGCGAATTTTTGCTTTTGCTTCATTAGTCCTTGCAATTTCAAGCCAGTTTCTTTTAGGACCTGCATTTTGAGAATTACTTGTAATAATTTCTACAATATCGCCTGTTCTTAGCACAGTATCAAGCTTAACCATTCTGCCGCCGACCTTAGCACCTGTCATTCTATGACCTACTTGAGTATGAATTGCATATGCAAAGTCAATTACTGTCGAGCCAGTGGCAAGGGTGATTACATCTCCTTTAGGAGTAAAAATATATACTTCATCAGGGGTAAGATCAATTTTTATAGCTTCAGTAATATGCTCAACATCATCAGCCTCTTGCTGCTGCTCTAGGATTTGTCTTATCCAGTCAAAACGCTTCTCTCCTGCGACAGAACCTGAAATTCCTGCTTTGTACTTCCAGTGGGCAGCCACACCATATTGTGCAGTGTTATGCATTTCCACTGTTCTTATCTGTACTTCAAAAGGGATTCCTTCTCTACTTATTACAGTTGTATGAAGTGATTGGTATCTATTTGGTTTTGGAGTAGAAATATAATCCTTGAATCTATAAGGAATAGGTCTAAACATATCATGTACTATTCCTAAAACATTATAGCATTCAAAAACAGTGGTGACAATTACACGTACTGCATATACATCATATATTTCATCAAAATTTTTACCCTTTACATACACCTTTTTATATATAGAATAAATTGATTTAACCCTGCCTTCAATAATAGGAGGCGGCTGAATATCTGAAATTCTATCTCTAATTCTAGCTTTAATAATATCGATGAAATTTTCCCTTTGCTCTTTATGAATATCAAGCATATTCTCTATTTCTTTAAATCCAAAGGGGTCTAGATACCTTAATGCAAGGTCCTCCATCTCTTCTTTTACAGAATACATACCGAGTCTATGAGCTATCGGTGCATAAAAACTCATAGTTTCCACAGAGGTTTTTCTTTGCTTTTCAGGAGGACGAGAGGCAAGTGTACGCATATTATGGAGTCTGTCTGCAAGCTTTATAATTATTACTCTAATATCCTTTGACATTGCCATAAGGATTTTACGAATATTTTCAGCGTGCTGCTCTTCCTTTGTATTTAGTGGCACAAGACCGATTTTTGTTACACCATCAACAAGGTTTGCCACATCTTCTCCGAATTGCTTTTTTATAGCTTCCAGTTCGATGCCTGTATCTTCGACAACATCATGCAATAAGGCAGCACAAATTGTATCTGTATCCATCATATATTCAAGCAAAATATATGCTACTGCAATCGGATGAGTAATATATGGATCTCCTGAAGAGCGCATCTGCCCTTCATGTGCAGTTTTTGCAGTTTCATATGCAAGCGTTATTTTTTCAATATCATATTGTTTATCTAAGGAATTTAATTTATCAAGCAGCATTTTAAATGAATAAACTACTCCATTCATCATACCACCTCCTTTATTGTAATTGTGATGCTAATTTTTTTAAAAGCTCAGATTCGCTTAGCTTTGCTTTTACACCTTTATTAATTTTTATATTATTACTTAGCTTATCTAATT
>JGI24710J26742_10004077_pt1 | contig 12157 bp, 10 predicted proteins | sample BioPla2DNA2_FD_26742 | JGI IMG/M metagenome (IMG submission 26742) | reverse complement strand
AGACGTGGCACGCAGGCACGACAAGTATGTGCACAAGAATTGCACCCAGATGAGGCAAGCAGACGGTGAAGGTACGCTGTGAGAGGCTGGCAGCTGCAACACCGAGATTTGGAACAGTCTGGCATTTCATTAAAAATCATGCTGTAATTTAGCATAAAATGACCAATTTTCGTTTTGGAGGAAGAATAATGAAACGGTCTATTGCATTATTGCTGGTTGTGTGTATGATATGTACCTTTGCAGCATGTGGTCCGGCTGATGAAAAGAAGAATATCGGATCAGATGGGGACATCGGCAGGGATGTTGATGTGCCTGGATCGGGAGTTGGAATGGTTATCGGGGATTCGGAAAACCAACAGGACCCGGCTGACGATAAATANTTTACAGTCTCCCGGATGGCCGGTCTATTATTTGCAGGAGACGATGCGGCCAGGGATGGGGCTTTTGAAGATGTGGCTCCGATGTACAATGTTCCGTACGGACAGGAGTTCAAGGTCAAGCTGAACCTGAAGGAGGATTTCTATTGGCATGAGCTTTCGGAATATATTAAGATTTTCATGGATCGGGAATGCACTAAAGAGGTAAGTCTCGAATTGGATTACGACCCCGGNACGAATTGTGTGACACTTTTTCCAAAGCATGAAAGTATCGGGCTGAATTCTTACCCAAGGGAAGGTATCGAAACCGCATATCTTGAGACAGGAGAGTACCCGGATATCAGCACCTGGGGAGGTTTGAAAACCTATTATCTTGTTGTCTATATAGATACCAGTGCAGAGACTGTTAAATTGCTCGACAAGCCCAAACGAATGATGTTTACCATCGCTGCTGATATTGACAGTCCTACGGTAAAGGCTAAGGTAAACGATGATGGGAATGTAACACTATATTGGGATGAGATCGGGGGAGCAGATCACTACAAAATATATAAAGGCAACTGTTGGCGTATGGCTGAGCTGGGTAGAACCGACAAAACTGAATTTGTGCTTAATGACGATCGAGAGTATGGTATGAATACTTTGCTGAGCAATGAGACTGAATACGCTGTTGTGGCAGTCAAAGGAGAGAATGAATCACGACTTAGTAATCTCATTAACGGAGATGATTTTACTAAAATTGCACCGCGATGGATATCTTCTGATGAAGATACAGCATATTTCGCAGACGAAGTGTCAATTATGGAACTGCCAAGAAATATCGATGTGGAAATGGCTGACTATTCCACGATTAGGAAATACCCTTTGATATGGGACCTGAGGAACCCGGTGAAATCGGAATATGGTTGGTATGTTTTTTATGGGAGGATCCCCGGTACCATATTGAAAATTGCTTATAATTGTTATGAAGAAGAGCTGCCGACTGANGAAGAAATAGAAACCTTTTATAGAGAAGTGCAGCCCCCGCCGTCAGTGGCTGAGAATAACACTGATAAAATCAGTATACCCAACTCGCCATCCATCGAGGATGTTCCTATGGAAACGACAGAGGAAATCGTCATCGACATAGCAGAGGAGACCAGGCAGGAGAATGATNTGTCACTGGCACAGGCTATTGCGTTAGGCATGCTGAACCATGAAACCACGATCGATCTGAGTGCATATCCTGAGGCCGGTGATCCGGAATACCTGCGTGATGTGATCCAGATGGTATTAAGCCAATGTGTTCTGNTTCTGGATGAAGAGGGTATTACCTTTGATTTTAAGAATCAGCAGTTGAATGTGCAATACAGACTGTCAATGGAGGAAAGCTTCGCAAAACAGGTGCAGGTGCTGGAGAAGGCCGATGAGGTCATAAAGGCTGTTATCCGGGACGGCATGAGTGTGGAGGAAAGAGAAAAAGCTCTTCATGATTGGATAGTTGATAATGGTCAGTACCATCATGAGGTCCTCCAGGCATATTATGATGGCGTGGATCTGAATAAAATTGCGGATCAGTATGCAGATTCCTTCAGTGTGTATGGAATTCTGGTAGACGGCCTCGGAGTGTGTCAAAGCTATGCTGAAACATTTAAACTGCTGTGCGATCTTGCAGAAGTGCCTGCTGTTGTCGTAAATGGAACTCTTGGTTCGGTGCCGCATGCATGGAATAAGGTAATGATCGAGAACCATTGGTACAATGTGGATGTCACGAATAATGACGGAGAGATTCTGCCCTATCCTGTATATAATTCCAGCGACCATATGCTGAAGAGATACTACAGCGAAGACATGACATATGTGCTGGACAATGAGTATTCAGCTTATTCATCCTCTGATATATCTCAGGACTATTACTATAAAGCTGGTTTATACTCACAAACCGCTGAGGATTTGACGAGATTGATCGGAGACCAGTTATCCTCGTCAAATGAACTCTTTATTAAAACAGATCCTGATCTGACCGAGGAAGAGATCATGGGAAGTATCGTACAGGCAATTGAAGGATCAGAGTATCAGCAAGATGACATAATGATGCTGTATCATCTGAATATTCTAGGCATTAAAATCAGGTGACAGGCGTTGCACCCAGGTACGGTAGCCAGACGTGGCACGCAGGCGTATAACGATTTGATTCAAACAGTATTGCTGGTGAAGTGAAGAATAGGATAAATATTTACAGCTCATAATATGGAAGGATGGCTGCTGCCTGAACGGCAACAGCCATCCTTCTGTTACGGGGATCTTTCTGTAACGTAAATTCAGAGGTATCTTTCTTACTTAAAATCTTCCCGGGAAACCCTTTGCTTCACGGTTTTTTCACCTTGAAATACACGCTGTATTTTTCATACCCCACATCGTACAGCGGGATGAACCGGATATTTCTGTCCTGGTTCTGTGTCCTGTAGCTGATGTTCCAGCTGCTCCATTTTCTCTCATCATCAGGGATGAGGATAGTTTCGGGATGTCCGGCATCACCGTAAAGGACACGGTCTTCTTCACACAGGCCGGCCAAAACGATCGGACCTTCCATGAAGGCAACAGTTTCAGGATCATCGGGCAGAGGGCACGCAGTCAGTCCCATGGGCAATTCGATGCTTACAGTATCTTTGCCCCATGTCCTGCTTATTGAACAGAAGTTGGAAGGCTTGCACTGTATGTCCTGCAGTTCTCCGTTGATGTAAATCTTAACGTCGCCCTTTACCCACCAGGGTATCCTGAAGTTCAATGCAAATTGTGCCGGGCTGTCACAATTGACTGTAAAATCAACTTCAAGCGACATTGGTCTGTGCATATAGTCGACATTTGTTCTGTTGACGATATTGCAGCTGCCAGCCCGGTGATTTATCTGCTGCTCTATTTTGATCGTGCTGCCGTCTTTATTCCATCTCAGGGCGGAAGGTATATACTGGCACACTGTCACGCCTTCAGGATCCTCGAAGTAGATGGCTTCGGTGTGGGTTGCATTGGCCTGTACAAGGGTACCGTGGCAGCACCAGAAATCATTCGTATGAGAACCCCAGTGTTTTTCAGCACCCGCGTGCAGCGGCAGGAAATAAGCTATCAGTCCTGTCGAAGGGTGCCGGGGTTTGACGCCGTTTGGATAAAAGCCTTCCCAGTGTCCCTGGGCCATTATGCCGTTATAGAGATTCCTTTCCCAGTAATCGGCGTATCTGGCATCACCTGTCCATTTCAGCAGGAACGCGGCCAGTCGCATCATGTTGTATACAGTGCAGTGCTCCTGATTCATTTTCCCAAGTCTGGCCGACATTTCCTGCGGGGGGGTCCAGATCTCGCCGCAGGTCTGGCCGCCGGTACAGTAATAACCGCGTTTGGTTACTGCAAGCTCCCAGTATGCCTCGACGATATCTCTCCAGCGCTGTTCACCCGTGACTTCCCATGCCCGGGCTGCACCAATCACTTCAGGGACAGTAGTATTGGCATGCATATTTGTGAGTACATCCTGTCCGGCGAGCAGAGGATCGAACAGGCGGCGGCGGTAATACCTCTGCATAAGCTCGTAATGCTCTCTGCGACCCGTTATTTCATACAGGTCAGCCCATATTTCGAGCATACCGCCGGTTTCGCAATCCAGTATATCGTCGAACTGTTCGCGGGTGAATTTGCCTGACCAGCGGTAAAACCAGTCGGACCAGGCATCGGCGACCTCAAGTGCCTGCCGGTTCCCTGCATGCTTGTACATATCGACCAGGCCCATGAAGGTTTTGTGGAGGGTGTATTGAGGAGCCCAGACAGCTTTGCCCCTGGAGATCCAGTTCAGGTATTTTTCCGGGATCGGACCTGCCCATTCTCCTCCGTTTTCCTTCTGACACCTCGCCAGTTCAGATACGATATGGTCAGCCTTTCCTTTTATCTCTGCGTCTCCAGTCGCAGCATATATTCTTGCTGCTGCTGAAAGCCAGTGGCCCGGGAAGTGGCCTCTCAACTGGCAGGTTGGCGACTCCCAGCCGCCGTGGATGTTTTGGAGCAATTGGCTGGCATGCCATATACCTGCCTCAAAATAGTGATTTCTCAGCAGGTTTTCTGTTTCAAGACTCAGCATGTATTTTCGGTTCGATTGGGTTTTCTGGCTGAGCTGCCCCGGCAGCAGTTGCACATCCCCATATGGGAAACTTCTCATTTTGGTATCCGTTCTCTCGTTGGTATCAGGCATTTTCTTACCCCCTTGTAATGAAATGCTTTACTGCACGGCCTGCTGCAAATGCAGTTCTTCGCTGCACGGCCTGCTGCAAATGTAACACCTCACTGTACGGCCTGCTGCAAATGCGACCGTACAGGCGGATCTGCCCTGCACAGGAAAAACTGAGTAATTGCATTGTACATCTTAATCATAGTCTCCCGGGATTTTTTTGTGAATAAAAGAATCTGCAGAAAATATTCATTTTTTTCATATGTTGTTTTTCGTTTGCGGAGCCATGCTGTTAACTCGACTAATTTGCACATATAATGTATATTAATACTTAGTTCCGCATTGATGTTTGTACACTTGCTCCATATTGTCGGAAGAAAACATAAATCTGTGGTGTTGCTATGGGATCAGAAATATTGCTGGGACTGAAGGAAATAGTGAAGGTGAGGATCGTAGATTTCTGCAGGGCGGACAGGCCTTTTGTCCATGCTGACAGGATACTCGACTTCAATGTCTTCATTTATATCGTCTCAGGAGAGATGAGGATCTGGGAAAGCGGCACCGAATATGTTGTTGGTGAGGAAAATGCCTTTTTCCTGAAAAAAGGACTGCATCATTATGGCAAACATGAGATCCCCGAAGGGACGACGTGGTATTACATCCATTTCCACGGCGGTGCTGATGACGAAAGTGTTCGCAGGCTGAGCGAATACAGGCCTGTTCCGGCTTCGGGGGAGTTCAGCGAGGATGATTACGACCAGTATATAAAGCTGCCAAAGCTTTTGCGGGTGGAGAGCCCGAAGCTCATTGAAAGAAAGCTTGAGGCGCTTACTCAGCTTTGCAAATCATCGAACGATCTCAGAATGGCATATCTGAGCTATGGCACCATGGAGCTGTTTTTTGACCTGTTCAACCAGGAAAGGAGCAGGTTCGGGCTTGACAGGGGCGACATAATCACACGGAGGATCATACTTTATCTTGAGGGCAATGTGTCAAGGAAGCTGAGCTCTGCCGAGATAAGTGATCACATATGCATGAATTACAACTATATCAGCGGTATTTTCAAAGAGAAAACAGGCATGAGCATCATGGAATACCACGAAAAAATCAGGATGAACGAGGCTGCCAGGCTGCTCAGGAATTCGAATATGAATGTTTCTGAGGTGAGCGACAGGCTGGGATTTGGAGACCCGCTCTACTTCAGCCGCGTTTTCAAAAAGGTCATGGGCTATTCTCCTTCGGATTATGTCAAGCAATCATACTTCAGGGTCTGATGCAGTGAACTCCATGTTTGCCGCCGGTGTTACAAGGGTAATAATGTTGTAAACAGCCTGTATTTGAATACAGGTCATGAAAGTGGCAAACAGCCGGCTGAAATGTTTTGACAGGATTAGTTGAATAATTTACAAAGGGGTGTAATTATGGATAAGAAAGACAGAGATAATTTGAAAGCGATGGACACCGAATCCACCGGTAAAAATGACGCAAGCAACAGTGAGGCATATTCGTTCCCGAATGAGGAGACTTGTTCAGCCGAGTTTTCAGAAGGCTGTAAAACAGTAGAGGATTAGATCGTATTTTCAATTTATTATTGACAAAAATCATCTGGCAATTTCCATACCTGTCTGATAAAATATTTGTGGCAGGGAGTGAACAGGTATGGAAAATAAAACTTTTGAACTTCTGACCAAAATGTATGACGAGTTCTCGGATCGGTTTGACAGCATCGGGAACAGGCTTGACGGAGTTGAGAAAAGACTTTCAAAGGTCGAGCTTATTATTGAAAATGAAATCAAAAATGACATTCGTGCGCTATATGACGGTTACAGGCAAGCGAATGAAGGGTTGAAGGCTATTAAGGAAACTGTTGATGAGATTTCAGCAAAAATCGACAGACATGAAGTCGAGATCAGAGTCATAAAAGGCGGTAAATCATAGCCGGAAATCGCGTATTAATGTGCGATGTGAAAACGCAGGGGAGCTTTTATCCAGCTCCCTTTATGTATGTTTACAAATACACCTTTTGACAGAGTGGACATTTTGCTGTACCGTTTTTTGATTTCTGGGCACCTGACACTTAGGATTTTCAACTTTTCGGGCTCTGACTGTACCGTTTTTTGATTTCTGGGAATTTGTCTGTACCGTTTTTTAACTTTTGGGCATATAATCCAATTGAATTCCGTTTTATGTAAACCATTTCTCAAGAAAAACTTGCTTTTGGCTCTTTTTTTATCCCAGAAGTCCAAAAACGGTACAAAAAAACTTAAAATACCTGTGGCTTGTAAAGAATCAAAGTCTATGCCTCGTCCACATCCTTGTCAATTGAGGGGGGCGGCTCAGCATCTGGCCATGATCCTTTTGTTCATTTCATTTTCCTGAAAAGTGTGCTATAATAGAAGTGCTCAACGTGTTGTTTGCTTTACCGGAATGCAGATCCGATTGCAGCAAACCGCACGTTTCTTGTTTACTGTAAGACTGTATATGTTCTTCACCTATTCACATATTTGTGCCGCTCTTGTTTATAACGTCACAGCGACCGGGACTGGTCGATTTTCCGTTGATAGGTCTGGAACTGCGTAATATGGAGGTGATATGAAAATGTATAAGGTTGGAGATTTGATACTTTATGGAAGCACAGGTGTTTGCAGAGTCGATGATATAACACATGATGTTCCGGGAAGGGAGGGCCAGGACCAGCTTTATTATGTCCTGACCCCTTTGTATCAGGATTTTACTATTTATGTCCCTACTGATACAACAAAGGTTTTCATGCGCCCGATAATTTCAAGGGATGAGGCTGAGGAGCTGATCAAAGGAATACCTGAAATGCATGTCGATGCATATAGCGGCCGCAATATGAACAAGCTTGCCCGGCACTATGAGGCATCGATGGAAACGTACGACTGCCATGAGCTGCTTGAGGTGTGTATATCGACATATGCAAAAAAGCAGGCCGCAGAGAAGCAGAACCGCAAGCTGGGTGCCATTGATGAGAAATACATGAAACGGGCAGAAGATCTTCTGTTTGGTGAACTGGCGGCAGCTCTGGGTGTCGACAGGGATCAGGTGAATGAATATGTGGTTGAGAAAATAAACCGGGACTATTTGGGCAGCGAAGACTACAGCAATTGATACGTTCAACTGTATTCCAGGAGCACATCGACCTGATTTTTGATGACCAATGAATCACGCGTTACTTCGCAATCCAGAGCAATGATCTGTACGCCCTGTCTGTGAGCTGATAAGAGGGCATCTGCAAACTCTTTATGGGTTTTTGCGTTGGGGGAGAAATGTCTGACTCCGCTCATCTGTATTACGAAGACGATAACAGGATAATATCCGTCTTTCAGGCTTTCACACAACTCCAGGATGTGTCTGACACCGCGCTCTGTAGGGGCATCGGGGAAAAGGGCGGTGCCGTTTTCCTCCAGCGTGACTCCTTTGATTTCCATCAATATTCTTCTTTTGCTGGTCTCTATAAGAAAGTCAAACCTGGAACCAAGATATGTGTATTCCGGTCTGATGTTTATTATTTTTTCACTGTGGACCCCATTTTTCGATGCGCAGGCTGTGAGTCCGGCAGCCGATGCCCCGGTGTCCGAATATACGCCGGTAGTCGATACCCCGGTGTCCGGAGATATGCCGGCAGACGGCCCGGTAACCGGGGATATGGCGGCCGATAACCCGGTATCCGGAGATATGTCAGTCGATGGGCTGGCATCAGAGGATATTCCGGCTGATGAGTCAGTATCCACAGATATTCCAGTCGACACCCTGGTATCCGATGAGATTCCGGCCGGCATCGCGGAGGCTGCAGGAGCATTGCCTATCAGCTCTAAAGCAGCGGATCCGTTGTCCAGCAGCCATTCATACATGACCTTGTTGGGAGCCTGGGAATCGATGTTGACTACCCGGCTCCCTTTTTCAACGCCGATAAGAGACCAGTTGGTGCTGCGCTTCGGATCATCATGCTTTTGGAGATAGACAGCAGCGCCGGTGACCAGCAGTTCCTTCAGCCGGCCTGTATTTTTGACATGTGCCTTTGTATACCTGCCATCCACATATATGTTTGCCACAAAGCGGTTAGGCCGCGATATGAATTTGCCTTGTTCGATATTTTCGTATTTCATGTTTTAGCCTCCATTCACCCTATTGTAACATATGTGCTGTTCCGGCGGCATCTGCTTGTATGGGATGTCTGAATCGATACTGAGCCTGGAATCCCCACATAGTCTCTGTCAGACATAAAATGCGGATAATAAGCAAACTATATATAGCAATGATGGTGCACCATATCGTCAAAGAAATAGCCCTTGCCGGACTGGCCGAGCATATGAGACTGGCAAGGCTGGCAGTGGAAGAAACCGGAAGAGAAGTCTGTGAGGAAAGATAATAAAAAATCTGTTTGCCACGGAATACATCTACCACTGTATCAAGTACGAAAAACCGGGCTGTTATTTGGTCAATGAAGAAGAGAAAAAACTTGAAGGTGCTGTTATCGATGAAAAGAAGAATTCAACAAACCCGGAGATCGTTGGACAATCGGCCCGGACCATAGCTCAGTTGGCGGGGATCGACGTTCGCGGGCACACAAAAATACTGGTTGACGAAATAGAAGGGGTGCGGCCGAATACCATAGCTGCAGAAAAGGAGATCTGATGGATACGAAAACTGCCAGAACAAAAATAGGGTGGAATTTTGACAACAGTTACGCTCGCCTGCCTGAGTCATTCTATACGCTCATGGGACCGGCACCTGTACGTTCACCGGAACTGGCTGTGCTCAATCACGACCTGGCATGCCTGCTTGGGCTGGATCCAAAAGAGTTGTCAGGCAGAGAGGGCGTTGCGATCCTTGCAGGGAACATGATCCCGGAAGGCGCGCAACCGCTTGCTCAGGCGTATGCAGGGCATCAGTTCGGATATTTTACCATGCTGGGTGACGGGCGTGCGATCCTGCTTGGCGAGCAGATAGCACCCTCTGGCATGAGATACGATATCCAGCTCAAGGGATCCGGCAGGACTCCCTATTCCAGAGGCGGCGACGGGCGTGCGGTCCTTGGTCCGATGCTGAGGGAATACATAATAAGCGAGGCGATGCATGCTCTTGGGATACCCACTACCCGAAGTCTTGCAGTGGTCACCACAGGTGAGTCGGTTTACCGGAAAACAGCTCTGCCGGGGGCTGTTTTGACCAGGGTGGCTGCAAGCCATATCAGAGTCGGCACTTTCGAGTATGCAGCCAGGTGGTGGGATCCTGATGAACTTAAGGCACTGGCGGATCATACACTGGAGAGGCACTTTTCCCATACCGGAGGGCCGGATTCCCCGGAACCGGATTCCGGAAAATCAAAATCCTGCGTGGGATCTGACGGTGATGATGTCAGAGATGACGCGGCGGACATCGGAAACCAATATCTCCGCCTTTTGAAGGAGGTTGTCAGGCGGCAGGCGGAGCTTATAGCAAAATGGCAGCTGGTGGGCTTCATCCATGGGGTGATGAATACAGACAACATGGCTTTGAGTGGTGAAACCATAGATTATGGACCGTGTGCATTTATGGACACCTATGATCCTGATACAGTATTCAGTTCCATCGATATCTACGGCCGGTATGCCTATGGGAATCAGCCCGGCATTGCAGGCTGGAACCTGGCGAGATTCGCCGAGACACTGCTGCCGTTGCTGCATGAGGATGAAAACAGGGCCGTGGAGCTTGCTCAGAATGCTGTTTCTGAGTATGGCAGGCTGTTCCATGGTGCATGGCTCAAAGGCATGAGATCAAAGCTTGGTCTTTTTGATGAGGAGCCACAGGATGAGGGTCTCGTCAAAAGCCTGCTTGAAATTATGCACAGGAACAAAGCTGACTTCACCAACACGTTCCGGGCCCTGACATATGACGAAGACCTTGATATAGATATGTTCAGCACTGATGAGTTCAGGCAGTGGAAAGCAAGCTGGCATGAAAGGCTTGGCAGACAACAGCAGACAAAATCGTCAGTTTTCCGGCTCATGAAGGAAAATAATCCCGTGGTCATCCCCCGGAACCATCGGGTGGAAGAAGCCCTTGANGCTGCTGAGAAGCATGGGGACTACAGCGTTATGGAAAGATTGGTTTGTGTTTTGTCCAGGCCGTACGAGTATACCTCTGAAAAGGATCATTATTCATCGCCGCCGGAACCGTCGTCCTGCCGTTATCAGACATTTTGCGGCACATGAGCGGAACGGTTTCCATATATCAGCACTGTACCNGGAGGCAGCAGTACATAAACCGTAAGTCCTGGTCCGATCTTTCTGAACTGATCCCGGTTATAGCTAACCACAGGACGCATCCTGAGAACACCTGTTGACTCTGCCCCAAGGGCATGGTTTACACTAAAATCGGTGGCACAGAGCAATATTCGAAATATGTCGTGACTGACACTCAGAAAGCTTTCAGGGGGCAGAGTCATGTCATTGCTGATCAAGATGATGTATAAGCGCATCCTGCCTGTAGTCCTGTNCATCTGTACCAGCATATTTGCAATGCTGGTATCGTTATGGTGGAACTGGCAATTAAGGGATATCATAAACAAAATCAATACAGGGACTCATATCCCGACTGATGTAATAATCATGGCGGCAACCGCAATACTGTTCAGTATGGCTTCGGCTTATGCCCTGAGCCTNTGTTCGGCCTGGGCATGCGAGTGCATGGCGCATGATTTGCGTATGGGGTTTGCGAAGCATTTCGCAACACTGTCATTGACAGAGATCGAAAACATCAGCGCCGGAGAACAGTTGTCAAAGCTCCAGAATGAGATAAGCGAAGTAAACGGCTTTCTCCAGACCAACCTGTTCACATTTGCTGATGACATAATCAGGTTCATCGGCACCTTTTCATGGCTTCTATGGCTCGACCCGAAGCTGACACTGGTCTCAAATATACCGACTGCAGTCCTGGTTTGGTACACGGTTTACACGAGCCGTGTGATCAGTGAGGCTGCACAGCAGAGCCAGCAAGCCAATGGGCAGATGAATGGTTTTGCTGGATCACTTATCGCAGTATTTCCGGTGATGAAGCTGTTTGATGCAGTACAGCTCATCAGCAATAAATACGATGCGGCTTTGGTGCGATGGGAGCGGGCTGTCGTAACAGAAGAGCGCAGGCGTGCTGCCCTGATGTCGCTCTCAGGTCTGATGTCATGCAGCCCTTTGCTGCTGTTGCTTTTGGTCGGGGGGATAGAGGTTATCAGGGGAACGTTGTCAGTAGGGAGTCTGTATGCTTTTATCAACCTTTCCGGCAATGTGTCAGGTGCAATGATGAATATGCCGGGGCGTATCGCTTCGTTCCGCCGTTTTGCAGTGAATTTGAAACGTGTGGAGCCTTTTATGGCAGCAGGTTTTGCTTATAGAAAATGAGATGAAGTTATATAAAATGACAGGTGATATTAAATGGGTATCAGGGTCAAAAATCTGCGGTATGCGTATGCCAGTAAGCTGGTTCTTCGTGATATCAGCCTCTTTGTTGATGCCGGAGAATACATAGGTATCGTCGGTGTGAGCGGGTGCGGTAAAAGCACGCTGCTTAAGCTGCTGGCAGGGCTGTACCA
>JGI24710J26742_10004076_pt1 | contig 12157 bp, 11 predicted proteins | sample BioPla2DNA2_FD_26742 | JGI IMG/M metagenome (IMG submission 26742) | reverse complement strand
GAGATGCCGGTGCCAATGTATATTTTTTGAGCCGGCACGAACAGGGAATCACAAAAATACGGCAGAACAGGTTTGAAGTTATCGAAATGCCGTATCAAAAGAGTGGAACCCCCAAAGGCTTTTCCTATGGAGATGTTTCCGAACTCAAAGAGGATGTACAACAGATAATAGCTGGTATTAGGGCATTTAACTTGGATGTGTTGATCATTGACTCCTACAACGTAACCAAGGAGTTCTTTTTAGAGCTGAAGCCCCATGTAAAAAAACTTTGCTACATTGACGATGTGAATAGATTTCCGTATCCTGTGGATATTTTGATAAACGGAAACATTACCGGAACAACCTTAAACTATACCAAATACAGCGATGACCAAATTATGCTTTTGGGTTTGAAATACAATCTTATAAGGGATGAATTCAAAGGCTTGCCCGAGAGAAAAATAAACAAGGATGTAAGAGAAATAATGATAACAACAGGAGGCTCCGATCCCTTTAATCTAAGCCTGAGACTGGCGGAGATAATTCTTTCGGATGAAGAATTTAAAGGTGTAAGGCTTAATATTGTTGTCGGAAGTGGATTTACCGATGTTGATAGCCTTATAGGATTGTGCCGAAACAACAAAAACGTTGTGTTACATGAGAATGTTTCTAAGATGTCTGAGATAATGCTAAGGTCTGATGTTGCCATATCGGCAGGAGGAAGCACATTGTATGAGCTCTGTGCCTGCGGGACACCCACTCTGGGAATGGTGATTGCCGACAACCAAATTGAAATAGTGGATATGTTGTCTGCCGAAGGTTATATAACTAACCTTGGGTGGCATAGCGAACTTTCAGACCGTAAAGTTTTGGATACTTTAAAACTTTTGTGTAAAGATTATGACAGAAGGGTATCCGTCAGCAGAGAAATGCAAAAACTGGTTGACGGAGAAGGAGTAAGGCGTGTTGTTGAAGAAATAATGAAAATAACTTCGTGAAATTATCGGTTCCATAAATCAAATTTAATTAATTTTACAGGGAGAAATACATATGGATAAAGGGACAGAAAAGAAATTCATTCCTTACGGACGGCAGTGGATTGATGAGGATGATATTAATGCTGTTGTAGAAGTATTAAGAAGCGATTATTTAACCACCGGGCCTAAAATTAAGGAATTTGAAGAGAAGTTAGCACAGTACACCGGGGCAAAGTTTGCCGTTGCCGTTTCAAACGGGACTGCGGCACTTCATGCTGCTTGCTTTGCAGCCGGTATAAAAGAGGGGGATGAGGTAATTACATCTCCTATTACCTTTGCAGCTTCGGCCAACTGTGTGCTGTATATGGGGGCAAAGCCCGTATTTGCCGATATAAATCCTGAAACCTACAATATTGACCCGGACGAAATAAGGTCCAAGATAACTGAAAGAACTAAGGCAATCATACCGGTCCACTTTACCGGTCAGCCTTGTGATATGGATGAAATACAAAAAATCGCACAAGAATATAATCTCACAATAATTGAAGACGGAGCCCATGCCCTTGGGGCAGAATATAAAGGAAGAAAAATTGGGAGCATAGGTGATATGACCACCTTTAGTTTTCACCCGGTAAAAAATATCACAACTGGTGAAGGTGGAGCAATTACGACAAATAATGAAGAGTTATATAAAAAGCTTATACTTTTCAGAACCCATGGTATAACAAGGGACAAGGATGTTTTATTAAAAGATGAAGGCCCATGGTATTATGAACAGCAATACTTAGGCTATAACTATAGGATTACCGATATTCAGGCTGCACTGGGCATCAGCCAGATGGACAAACTGCAATGGTTTCTTGCCCAAAGGAGAAATTATGTCGGAAGATATAATGAAGCTTTCGGTGGGTCAGAGGCGATAGAAACACCATACCAGCTTGAAAACACAAATTCTGCATGGCATTTATACATTATTAAGCTCAAATTGGAAAGACTGAATTGTGGAAGAAGACAGATATTCGAAGAGCTCATCGAAAGGGGAATAGGGGTGAATATTCACTACATTCCGGTATATTACCACCCTTATTACAGGCAATTGGGCTACAATAAAGGTTTGTGCCCTAAGGCAGAAGAGCTTTATGATAGGATGATAACCCTTCCGTTGTTTCCTAAAATGGNAANAGAAGATNTTGANTACGTGATTTCAAATGTCAAAGAGGTAATTCAAAACCATTTAAGATAGAGAGGATGATGAGATTTGAATATACTGGTTACAGGCGGTGCAGGATTTATCGGCCGTTGGGTGGTTAAGAGGCTTTTAGATGACGGTCATAGGGTTTGGGTTTTAGACGACCTTTCAAACGGTCAGTTGTCAAACATAGAAGAGTTTTTTGACAACCCCGGCTTTATTGAATTTATAGAGGGTGATATAAAAGACATTGCTGCCCTTGAGAGGCTTTTCGAAAACAAATTTGATATATGTTATCACTTGGCCGCAAGCATTAATGTGCAGGACAGTATTGATGATCCGCACACGACATTTCAAAATGACACGGTGGGAACCTTTAATGTACTGGAGCAGTGCAGAAAACACAATACCAAAATTGTGTTCATGAGCACCTGTATGGTGTATGACAGGGCATCCGATGAAAACGGAATAACAGAAGAGCATCCCGTAAAACCTGCTTCTCCTTATGCAGGCAGCAAAATTGCAGGAGAAAACATGGTGCTTTCCTATTGGTATGCCTATAAGCTGCCGGCAGTGGTTATAAGGCCCTTCAATACCTATGGCCCCATGCAAAAGTCCAGTGGAGAAGGCGGTGTTGTAGCGATTTTTATTAAGAGAAATCTTGAAGGGCTTCCCCTTAATATATACGGCGACGGTTTCCAGACCCGGGATTTGCTTTATGTTGAGGACTGTGCGGATTTTGTTGTAAAGGCTGGGTATTCCGACAAGGTAAACGGCGAAATAGTTAATGCTGGGCTTGGAAGGGACATACCCATAAATGACCTGGCACTTTTGATAGCCCAGGATAAGAGAAAAATAAAACATGTTCCCCATATACATCCCCAAAGTGAGATACCGAAGCTTTTGTGTAATTACCAAAAAGCAAAGGAGCTTCTAGGATGGTCACCGAGGATTGGCTTGGAAGAGGGAATAAAAAGGACAACCCAGTGGATAAAGGAGCAGATGGAGCTTGAAAGCACAGGGAATTGCGGTGGTAAAGTATTGGTTATGAAGTGATATAAAAGATAAAAGGATGTGGGAATAGCTGCCTGACGGCACGACCACATCCTTTTAAGTATGTGTGTTTTCAACAACACTATGAAAGCTTAGGTTATTTTGCTGTATCTCACATTTCCTCACCATTTTTAAACCATTTATCGCATTTAACGGTACAGTTATTTCCTGTTTCGATTTCTATTAGAACCCCATAGAAATATTTCAAAGAATTTCCTTCGCTGTTGTCAGTGTATGCCTTTAGTTTTTCGCAGTCATAATTATAGGCATCTTTATTAGCACTGGATTTTTTCACTTCAATGATTAACAAATTATTATGATTTTCTCCACGTTTATGGACGATAATATCTGGATATACAGAAGTCTCATAATATTCGGAGTTGTTTATTATTTTAGATTTAATACCAACGCCAGACTCCTCTATTATTTCTTCTAATTTTAGAGATAAACGTTTAATTTTTTTAGAGCCCTGGTCAGTATTTCTGTTGTATTCGCAGTCTACATTATATTCCGGTAAATGCTTCTGCAAATATTCAGCGAGTTTATGGGTGATAGATCGTTCATTGACATTGTGCATAAGCAAAGGCTCATCGTTTTTCTTTAAATCCTCTGTAGCCTCATCCAAAGCCTCTTTTAACTTTTTGAATAGATCATCCATTAATAATCCCTCTATTTTTGTATTGATACTTGGTATATCGTACAAATTATAATTATTATTAACATTTTAATCAAAGATAGCATGCAAATAAAAACAATTCATTTGATGTTGACACTAGAAAATAGACTTATAAGTTAAATTCAACAGTATTAAACCTTTACAAAACAATAATGAAATCTGGCCTGAATGCATTTCAGCAATAAAGCGAAAGTAGCAACAATAATAAAGCAATAATTATCAAATGTTCTAATAAGGCATTGACAAAAGAGAAGCAAAGGCATAAATGAAAAAACAAAAGAAAAATACAGTTTTTGAAGACAATTATCCATGAAATTGCTATATTAGAGGAATGTGCAGATGATTAATCTATATGTTTTGCATGGAAAATATAACATTTCATTTATAAATTGTCGATAAAGATTAAAACAATAATACTTTTTAAGGAAGGTGAGAGATATGGCACTTACAAGAGAATCATTTCGAGAAGAGATTTCAAAATCTTCTACATTTTCAAACATATTTAATAAGTGTAGTCCAGATTTACAGGAGTTGTTAATCAACTTAGCTGTTGAGCTTTCGCCATATTCTTGTAACGAAGAAGGTTATGTTAAAAACATGACTGAAACCAGTGTGAGGTTTGAAAAACCATATCTAACAGGGAGAAAAAGACAAAATTATTGCATGCTAACTTTACGCCCAAAACAGAAGTATATTATTGTAGATGTTAGAACAGACGGCAGACCTATCAGTTCAGAAATCCTTATCCCTAAAAATTTAGGAAATAGATATAATGGCGGATTTGAATGGCATTGTTTTATCATTGAAGATGAAAGAGAAATTGAAGAAGCAGTGCGGTTGGTCTCGAAATTTTATAAAGGTTAAGCTCAATGAAGAGATTTAATTCCTAAACGATTTTATTCATTAAAACCTGTTTTCAAAGCTTTTTGTAAAGTTGATTTATTATCTAATTGTCTGAGATTTGAATTGATTTTTCAGTTCCAATAATATTATTTTGTTGATAAACTATTGATCGAACAAATGTTTCCTGATAATATATAAATGTACATAATATTTAAATGATTTATTCCAATAAATGAGAGGTTTGAATTGACTGCTTGGATTTTATGATATAATAGGTAAAAAAGTTTTTTAGAATTATATCCAGCATGTTTTAATTTTTATTATATTACGAGGGAGGTTTTGTAGCATGAATGTTGATGAGAAAACATTAGCCCGTCAATTATTCCAAAATAAAATTTTCAAGAGCGACGGACAAGCATTTGAAGATATGTTTGTCTGCATTATGAGCTATGCTGAAAAAGAATTTCAAGCTATAAAACCTTGGGGTAATATCGGTGACAGAAAAAATGATGGATACATAAGAGATAAGGGTATATATTTTCAAGTATATGCACCTGAAGATATAAGAAAATCTTATTCAGACGCTATAGCTAAACTTAATGGGGATTTTTCCAAACTAAAAGAGTATTGGGATCCAATAAACGAATTTTATTTTGTTGTGAATGATAAATACAGAGGTGTAAATGCAGATTGTGAAAAAACAATTCGGACATTAAAAGACAAATATCAGCTTGATGAAGCAAAATTTTTAACCGCTAAAGATATTGAACGTATTTTATTTACTTTAGAAGATGATCAGATATTTAGTATAGTGGGATTTATACCGGATCCTTCAAAAGTTAAGCAAATAGATTTTTCAGTTTTAGATGAAGTGGTAGACTACATAATGAAGATGCCATTGAAAGGGACTGATAACGATAATGTAGTATTACCTGACTGGGAAGAAAAGATAATATTTAATAATTTATCTAAATCGGTAGCATATTTATTAAATAGTGGATACATGCAAGTACCAAACTTAGAAAAGTATTTATCGAATAATAGTGACTTTCTTGCAGATACTTTAAGAAACAGAATAAATGAGGTATATTCCGAAGAAAAGGAACTGTGTACCGGAGATGAGTTATTTTGGGCTATAGTATATCGCCTTAGCCCTAAACCAGAACAAAGCTATCAAATAGCAGTCATTGTTATAATGGCGAAGTATTTTGAAACATGTGATATTTTTGAAGATCCTTTATCGGAGGGAGAAAAATGATAATTCCAACCAAACATACAAATTTTTCTCAATCACTCATAGGGTTTGGAAGCTATATTTTAAGCAAATTAGAAAAAAATAAATCTGTTGACGAACTGTGGAATGAATATTTAGATGACTATGAAAATAAGAGATATCCTGCAAAACACAATTTCGATAATTTGATTTTGACATTGCTTTTCCTTTACACATTGGGAATATTGGAGGAACGGGATGGGAGTGTTATAAAATGCGATTGATTAGAGTTTATTCTAATATGGAGAGTTTTAAAGAAGTTAAATTTAATAAAGCAGGACTCAGTTTTATAGCTGCAAAACAAAAAAATCCGGAAATCACTAAGAAAGGGCAAACCTATAACGGGGTTGGGAAATCTTTGTTAGTACGCATTATCCACTTTTGCCTTGGAGCTAATAAAAGAGATTATAAGGGATTTTGTGACAAGTTGCCGGAATGGGAATTTTACTTGGAGTTTGAAATAAAAAATACAATGTATACTGCCAAAAGGTCGACAGATAATCCCGATAGAATATTTCTAAATGGGGAAAATTTGTCAGTTGATAAATTCAATAAAAAGATGGGAGAGTTATGTTTTAATATACCGGAAGATATATCATGTTTGTCTTTTCGTTCTTTAATTCCATTTTTCATAAGACCCAAAAGGGAATCATATGTCAGTTATAATAAGCCCGGTAAAGTACATCGTGACTATCAATTATTTCTTTATAATGCTTTTTTATTGGGGTTAGATGTGTTTTTAATGCAAAAAAAGCAAGAAATAAAGAAAGAAAAAGATAGGATTAATGAGCTAGAGAATAATTTTAAAAAAGACTCTTTACTTAGAGATTTTTTTACAGGAAATAAAGACGTAGCATTGACTTTAATTGATCTTGATGAGCAAATTAAGAAACTTGATGAAAGCCTTAAGAACTTTAAAGTAGCTGATGACTATTATGATGTGCAAATTGAAGCAGATAAGATTGAAAGGGAACTTTTTGACTTAAATAATGAGATAATAATGTTGCAAAATAATATAAAAAGCATTGATGGAGGGCTTAATATTAACCCTGATATAAATAAAGATGATATTAAGAAGATTTATGAAGAAGCAAGCATATATTTTCCTGAAAGCGTAACAAAAAAGCTGGATGAATTAAACGAATTTTATGAAAAATTAATAATTAATAGGAAGAAGAGGTTGCTTGAGCAAAGAAATAGGTTAGATTCAGAAATTAAAAATAAGGAAGAGAAAACCAAACTTTTAAAAAAAGAACTTGACGGGTTAATGCAGTATCTGGGAGAACATCAGGCTTTGGATGTTTTTGTAAGTTTAAGTAATAAAAGTGCAGAATTAAAATCTAAAAGAAATAGTTTAAAAAAATATCAAGATTTACAAAGAGAATATAAAGAAAAAGAAAGAAATGCTGATAAAGACCTAATAAGTCTGGCTGAAACCACTGAAAAATATCTTAAACAAATAGAACCTGAAATTTCAAAGCTTATTAATTATTTTAGATTCCTGGCTAAGAAATTTTATCCGAATACTGTGGCTGGTCTTAAAATTACAGCTAATGATGGCGATAACCAATTACTGTTTGATATTGATGCAAAAATCGAATCAGATACTTCTGACGGAATAAATAATGTTAAAATATTCTGTTACGACTTAACAATTCTTTTTAAAGGATGCAATCATAATATAGATTTTATTTTCCATGACAGCAGACTTTTTGATGGGATAGATGAACGACAAAAAGCAGATATGTTTAAAATAGCTTATGAAGAATTCTCCAAATCAGGGAAGCAATATATAGCAACAGTCAACCAGAATCAAATAGATGAAATAAGAAGATTGATGACACAGGAGGATTTCAAGAATATTATAGTTGACAACACGATATTGACACTGACAGACGAATCAGATGCCGGGAAGTTATTAGGAATAAGAGTAGATATAGATGATGAATAGGACGTAGAGAAAATTCATGAACAGGCATATAAAAGCGTGTTCTTTTATGGTGTATCCTTTATTTCAATATACCATTCGCAATAATTTTCCCATTTGGTGCCTTTTTCTATTTTTTGAGCATTTTCATTATCGAACTTTGAAAAATACAATTTATTGCCGTATTTATTCAAATCCCAATAGAAGGTTTTAAACTCATTTGTAAAGTTGTCAACCATTTCACTGTCTCTAATTGAAGTGATAAATTTGTAGGAAGGCTTGGCATCACCCCATACTTCAACCGTTGTTGAGGCTTCTTTTCCTAAAAAGTTTTCGAAGCTGTTTGTTGTATAAGTTTCGCCTTCTGAAGGAGTGGTATAGACATTCCCGGATTCTTTGAACAGAGCATACCTTCCATAATTTTTTGATGTGGGAAGCATACACACATAAGACGTTCCCATGAATATATCCGATGTAAATTCAAAATTTGTTTTAAGGGTTATTTTATTCGGTGAAATAGAATATATGCGTTTTACGTTGGCATATTTGCTATTGGAAGTATCGTCAAAACTCAAATCGGTTTCTTCTTCGATTTGCAATTTTTCAAGCCTTATCATTTTACCTTTCTCTAAGTTTATTTCTGAATTATCCATGGGATTAATCAGTTTTAAGGATTTCAGTTTTTCCAATCCATGGTTGCCGCCGGAAAAGACATAATTATTTCCCAAGTCTTTTCTAACACGGAATACATATTCCCAATCAGACCCCCCTCCAACCATGAGAGTTCGCGAGTCTGAAGGTATAAAACCGTCATTTGAAGCGAACCAGCCTTCAATATTCCATGTTCCCCATTCCTTTTTATTAAATTGTGTAATTAAAAGGTTTTTATCAGGCAACAAACTATATATCTGAATTACACCTTCGCCGGGAATTGTCAGTATCATCTCATTTTCATTCAATGAAGGTCCACCGGCACCTAGAAACTTTTTTGTATTGTTTATTGCACTTTTAACAAAGGATTTGGTGGCTTTACCCAGTTCCGTGTTTTTAAGCGGTGTCTTAACCAAAACAAACACAGCGAATAAAGAAAAGACCAGTAAAGCAGCAATGACAATTAATACTTTCATATATGACTTTTTGAACAATTTAACACCTTCTTTATATGTCTTGTATTCTCTTCGAAATTTTGATGGCATTGTCTCCAGCTAATATTTTCATATTATAACATAAAATTAATATGGGGGAAAAGTATAATAACTGAAGCAGTTAATTTATAAAGCAAACTTCTATTTGTAAGCAGCTCATGCCATTTGCAATAACATAATATGTGGCCGGAGTACCTTTAGGGAGATTGAAAATCAAATTTATAAACAAACCCATAGTTCAATGCATTGTCTAAAGCTTCATTCGAACTTTTACAATGTTAAGAGCCACCCTTGCAGTAGGCACTATTTATATGTTGACAGGCTATTTTGCTTATTATATTATTATTTCAAAAGTTTGTTAAAGATTGGAGCACTTTCATATTGCTCTTATGAGGTTGGATATGTCTAGAATAACAAATATTTTGTCAAAACTAAAGAATATTTATATTGCTTTTTTTGCCTTGATACTGTTTTGTTTGTCAATAATGAATATCCTTAAAATACACTCAAAAGTATACTGCATTGCAGGTGTGGTTTACGTAATTGGATTGATTTTTCTGTGTTTTTTGGCGGTCAAAATAAAAAACAGGGCTTTATTTCTTGTGGGCATAACATTTATTTCATTTCTCACAAGACTGATTTGGATACTTGTTGCAAATACGGAGCCTGTTTCGGATTTTCACCTTATAAATCATGCTGCAAAGCTAATTTTAGAAGGTAGTTTTTCAGAACTCAAACAAATAAATTATTTTAATATGTGGGTTTACCAATTGGGATTTTCTTCTTATTGTGCATTTTTATATTCTGCTTTTTCCGTTAATGTTTTTATCGTAAAACTGTTCAATGTCTTTTTCTCAACCGGATGCGTACTGCTAATATATTTCATATCCCGGAAAACCTTCAATGAGAAAGCTGCACGGATTTCCAGCCTGCTTTACTGCATATACATCCAATCCATCATTTTTAATTCTTTGCTCACGAATCAAGTGATTTCATTGTTTTTCATATACCTTGGTTTGGCGATAATTTTATATAAACCCAATATAACTGGTTACATTTTATCCGGTATCTCTATGGCAGTAGGACATATTTTTAGACCCGAAGGAAGCTTTATGTTATACATAGTTGTATTTTCCATACTGGCATACAATGGCTTTAGTCTTATAAAGAATAAGAGATCCTTCAAAGATATAAAAATGAAGAGTTTGGTTCCCATATTGTCAAAAATCGCGATACTTATAATATGCTTTAATATGTTTGTTCAATTATTTGGCTACTCATTAAGAGCAGTCGGAATAACGGATTATGAATATAAAAACCGGAATACCTACTGGAAATTTGTATTGGGGTTGAATGCATCAACCAACGGTGGGTATTCAAATGAAGATGCTAAACTACTTGATGAATATCCGATAGGTGATTTGCTTTACGAAAAGGAAATGGAGCTGATTAAAGAAAGGCTTAGTAATAAAAAGCAATTAGTCAAATTAATGTGCAGGAAATTTTCATTAATGTGGTCGGATAACGATTCTTCCATCCAATTTATATCTCCGGGTACCGGGTTCAATGACAGGGAATTGAACTACATAGTGAGATTGGAAAAAATTCAATATACATTAATTATAATACTGTCATTTTTGTCAATTTTATTTGTCTTAGCAGATAAGAAAAAATACAATTTGTCAATTTATATATTGATTTTACTTGTATCTGCCAACTGGTTTGTTTATCTTCTTATAGAAATTCAAACAAGATACAGGTACTTCATAATGCCCTGCCTGTTTATCTTGGCGGGATTTGGTTTTTACCGGATTTGTTGTTTTGAAAGCAGGGATCAAATGCACCTTGACAAGGAATAGTTTGTGTCGGGAGATGCAACTATCAAGTTTAGTTCCTAGAGAAGTCCAATGGCAGGACTTCTCTAGGAATTAACTTATACCGGGAAAGAGTGTAATACTTACTTTTTATGAAGAGAGGTAGAAAAGGTGTCTAAGGTTGAAATTTCAGTCCAAAGTTCTAAAATAGCAAAAGTAAGAATCATAATAGAAGGAGTAGACAGGATAAAAAACATTTTTTGCTTTTTCTTATTGACGTTCATCTCAATAGGTTTTTTGGTTGTAGGATTTAAACAGTTATTTTTGGATATTCCTAACAGATTGGATGACTTTGCCGATATAGAGAATGGACAAATCATTGTTATTATTTGTAATATTTTAATGTATTTGTTTGTTGTTATTGTTTTTGTGCCGGTAATACATGACTTAAAAGACAGTTTTCATACTATTATAAATAATGGTGATATATATGAATTGAACAAGGAGAAAAATGCGTTTATTATAAATAATAAGATAGAATGTTTAATAACGGATATGGAAAAAGTTCATTTAAGGATTGTTCACTCAAAAACAGGCAAAGATTACTATAGATTATACTATAAAACAACTAAAAGAAGGAAAAGATTGATTTGTCAGGATAATGACTATGAAATGCTTCGTGAATTATCAGATTTTATCGGTGAATTTTTATCTATTCCGGTAGCGATTAAATAGACTTGCTAAACATGGGGGTATAAATGGATATAATACAAAGTTATATTAGCTCCATTTTTGGTTCGGATTATGAAATAATTGAAAGAAGTGAAAATATAAAAGAAATAAAAGTTATTAGCTTTTTCTCGTTACGGGAACTTGTTGCGTTTTTGTTGTATGGCATCATGATGTTTTTTCCTTGATTTTCGGTATTTTGGCAATTTATTTGGGGACTGAGGCAAAAACCGGTGTGGGTAAAGCGGGGAGGGCATTGGGCATAATTGGCTTATGCTTGATGGGACTTGACTTCTTGTTAGATTTGATGTAAACGTCCTTTCTTTAACTGAATTTTGCAAGAAGTCGCCCAACCTCTTAGGTGGGAGATGAATTGCAGATTTACACAATCTACCATTATATGTTATACTATAATCAGTAGTAAAACTTATAAGGCGGGTGAAAACATGAGATTAGACTCAAACAATCATTCAGTATTCCTATTATATTATCATTTAGTATTAGTAGTAAAGTACAGAAGAAAAGTAATAGATGATGCTATCAGTAATAGAT
>JGI24710J26742_10004075_pt1 | contig 12157 bp, 11 predicted proteins | sample BioPla2DNA2_FD_26742 | JGI IMG/M metagenome (IMG submission 26742) | reverse complement strand
TTATTTAGTTTTTTTAGTGCATTATTTTTCAAGTCTTCGCTTTCAGCAGCAAAGCCGATTAAAGTTTGATTTTTTTTGCGTTTTCCAAGCTCGTATAAAATATCCGTATTTTTTACAAAGCCAACGCTCATCGACAAATCGTTCTTTTTGATTTTTGAATTGCTATATTTTTCAGGCTTATAGTCCGAAACTGCAGCGGCACAAAAGACTATATCCATATCATCATAAACGTTTAAAACCGCATTGTACATATCTTCAACGGTGGTTGTTCTAACAACACAAATGCCATTAAGATTTAAGTCAGAGTTCGCCAAAACGAGTGTAACATCAGCGCCAAAATTTTTACAAGCTTTTGCAAGGCTTGCACCCATAATTCCCGATGAAGTGTTAGAAATAAATCTAATAGGGTCTAAAAATTCTCTTGTAGCACCGGCTGTTATTAAAACTTTTTTGCCCGCCAAAGGTTTTTCAAAAAAATGACTTTCAACACAATGAATAATATCAGAAATGTTTCTAAGTCGACCTTTCGCATAAACTCCGCACGCAAGCATTCCCTCATCAGGAGAGACAAAAGTAGAGCCTAGCGACTCAAGCTTTTTTGCGTTTTGCTCATAGATGGGATTTTCAAACATATTAACATTCATAGCTGGTGCATAAATGACTTTTTTAGGGTCGGCAGCGGCAATAACCGAGCTTAGCAAATCGTCTGCAACCCCACTTGCAATTTTGCCAATAATGTTAAATGTTGCGGGCGCAATCAAGAACAGGTCAAATTCTGTTGCAATTTTGATATGAGTAACCCTCGTGTGGTCCTCATCCTCAAACATATCCACATAGACTTTGTTCCCCGTCAAAGTTTCTAAAGTGAGTGGAGAAATAAATTTGGTAGCGTTTTTTGTCATAACAACAAAAACTTCGTTGCCTGTGCGTACTAGCTCCCTTGCAATATCAGCACTTTTATATGCAGCAATTGAGCCGGTTACACCAAGCATAATTTTTTTTGACATATTCAGTTTACCTCCTGCTACAGCTCTTTTAATAAAGATGCTATGCAATTTTCAAGGATATTATATTACATATAAGCAAATTTTACAAGACGGTTTTTAGTGGGTAAATCGTGATTTGCTTTTAAATTTTAAATTTTGCTTAAACATAAAACTATCTATATTGTAACGGATGGGGGTCACGGGGGAAAACCGACTGAAAGGACAATAGAGGGTTTCCCCCGTGTCGCCTTTCTTTGATTCGTTTCTTTGGCGAGCAAAGAAATGAATGAGATAAAGTAAAGAATACTGTAAAACTAAAAGCAAACCACATACTTAATTATCTGTGCCTAAAAGTGAAATTATAATGTCACTAATAATAACCACGCACCTATTATTTGTGTCTAAAATTATAATGCAACTAACTGCTAACCCACACACCCACTACTCGTGCTTAAAATTAAATTCATAATACCGTTAACGGTTAAAATCACACTTAATATTCCATACCCAAACAAACCATAACAAACAAATTTATCTCATCGCAGCGGATTGGGAACGGGGGATATAGATAGTTGTTTGTTATAGTTAGAGTTGTGATTTGTTTTTAATTTCTAAACTTGCTAAAATGGCTAATCCGTTGTATCGCACTGGATGGGGGTCACNGGGGAAAACCGACTGAAAGGACTTCCCCCGTGTCGCCTTTCTTTGATTCGTTTCTTTGGCGAGCAAAGAAATGAATGAGACAGCATCGTAACGAGAGCAAAGGAATGAATGAGACAGCATCGTAACGGGGGCAAAGAAATGAATAAGACAGCATCATAACGATAGCAAAAAAGCAAATGAAACAACAATCAAATTAGATAACGATAGCAAAAAGCAAATGAAACAATAATCAAATTGGATAATGATAGCAAAAAAGTAAATGAAACAACAATCGAATGGGATAACGATAGCAAAAAAATAAATAACACAAACAGCATAAACAAAAATATTTATACAACAAAAAAAGCGATGGAAATCCACCGCTTTTATTTATATTATTACGAGGTTTTAATTTATTTTGCTGATTCTTGGATAGCAACAGCACAAGCAACAGTTGCACCAACCATTGGGTTATTGCCCATTCCCATAAGTCCCATCATTTCAACGTGAGCTGGAACAGATGAAGAACCTGCAAATTGTGCATCACCGTGCATTCTGCCCATTGAATCTGTAAGACCATAAGAAGCAGGGCCAGCAGCAACATTATCTGGATGAAGTGTTCTACCTGTACCGCCACCAGAAGCAACAGAGAAATATTCAACGCCATTTTCCATTGTCCATTTTTTATATGTGCCAGCAACAAGGTGTTGGAAACGAGTTGGGTTTGTTGAGTTACCAGTAATAGAAACATCAACTTTTTCAAGTTTCATTATAGAAACACCCTCAAGAACATCGTTTGCACCATAGCAACGAACTTTTGCCTTTTCACCGTTTGAGTAAGGAGTTTCACCTACAACTTTAAGCTCACCAGTGTTAAAATCGTATTCAGTCTGAACATAGGTAAATCCATTGATACGAGAAATAATCATAGCAGCATCTTTACCAAGACCATTTAGAATTACTTGCAAAGGCTCTTTACGAACTTTGTTTGCAGTACGAGCGATACCAATAGCACCCTCAGCTGCAGCAAAAGATTCGTGACCTGCAAGGAAAGCAAAACATTTTGTTTCATCTTTAAGAAGCATTGCACCAAGATTACCGTGGCCAAGACCAACATCTCTTTGCTCAGCAACAGAACCAGGGATACAAAAAGCCTGAAGACCGATACCGATTGCAGCAGCAGCGTCAGAAGCTTTAGTTTTTCCTTCTTTAAGAGCAATAGCAACACCAAGGGTATAAGCCCAAACAGCATTTTCAAAAGCAATTGGTTGAACACCTTTTACAATTGCTTCAACATCGATAGCATTATCGAGGCAAAGCTGTCTTGCAGCCTCAAGGTCAGCAATACCGTACTTTTTAAGACACTCTTCTATTTTGGGCATTCTTCTATTCTTGCCCTCAAATGACATATTGTTAGACATACAGCTTTTCCTCCTCCTTATTCTTCGCGTGGATCAATATATTTTTTAGCATCATCAAATCTTCCGTAATTACTAATATTGTTTTTATAAGCATCGTTTGGAGCAATACCTTTGCGGATATCCTCAAGCATTTTTCCAACACGAACAAACTCATAACCGATAACTTGATTGTCATCATCAAGAGCCATACGGGTAACATAGCCTTCAGTTGTTTCTAAATAGCGAACACCTTTAAGGTTTGTGCTAAACATTGTGCCAACTTGAGAGCAAAGACCCTTACCCAAATCCTCAAGTCCTGCACCAACTTCAAGACCGCCCTCAGAAAAAGCAGACTGAGTACGACCATAAGCAAGTTGAAGGAATAGTTCACGCATAGCAACATTGATAGCATCGCAAACAAGGTCAGTGTTAAGGCACTCTAAAAGAGTTTTGCCTGGCAAAATTTCTGCAGCCATAGCAGCAGAGTGAGTCATACCAGAGCAACCAATTGTTTCAACCAAAGCCTCTTCAACAATACCTTCCTTTATGTTTAGCGTAAGCTTGCAAGTGCCTTGTTGAGGGGCACACCAGCCAACACCGTGAGAAAGTCCGCTAATGTCTTTGATTTGTGTAGATTTTACCCATTTTCCCTCTTCAGGAATAGGGGCAGGTCCGTGATGTGGTCCTTTTTTAACCACACACATCTTTTCAACCTCGTGTGAATAATTCATTTTATAATCTCCTTTCAGGATGGTTTACCAGAGTTTTAATTTACTCAACGGCAAATTTAAGCAGCTTTATTTTGTCTTCAACCATTTTTAGTATTTCAAGATAAAGCCTTTTACCAACATTTATATAATGCTCGTCCCCTTCTTTTCCACAAAGCATTGCAAAAGCACAGCCAATATCATAAGGTAATTGGTCGCCACCCTTGCGAACACTAAGGTAGTAAAAAGAAAACGCAGAGCCATTGAGAGCTGCTTCATACATTGGGTTTTTTTGCAAAATCATAGTTTCTTGCAAAGTGTTAACCGCAATTGTAGAAAGAAGTGTAGATGGCAAATAAAAATTAAGAGCTGCCTCAGCAGAAAATTGCATAAGTGCATACGCCTGTTCTAAAATAGAAGGGTCTAAATCGTCTATTTTAATAAAAGACATAAACAAATCTTTGTCACCTGCAAGGTCTGCAAGCTCTTTGCCAAGATTTTTTGCTTTTTCAGAGTTGCCATTTTTCCTTTGGCGATTAGTTTCGTCAACAATAGCTAAAAAGTCATCTTTTTCAGAATTTTTGTTATTGTTGTTCGGGTCAAAAATCTTTACATCATCGTCATGAACTTTCATTTTTTAATCATCCTATATAGTTTAATAAAAAAGTCAATAATATTCAATAAACAAACTGTTAAATTTATAACGAAAAAAAGAAATTTTTTGATAGAATATTACCCCTCCATCATATTTTATAATGGAGGAGTTGTAAAATCAATCTTTTTTTGTTGTAGAACTTGCGTTATTTTTCTTTTGCTGTCTTTTTTTCTTTGCTTTGTAGTTTAAAAGCTCGGTCAAATTTTCATCAGGCGTAGAGTAAGAGCCAATTTTTGTAATTCTTGAATTGTATAAACCGTGAAAATCACTTCCACCAGTCATAAGTAAGTTGTTTTTCTTAGCGATTTCGATTAACTTTTCAGTTTCTTCGGGCGAATTGTCAGGATGCCAAACTTCAACACCGTCAAGACCCGCTTCAATCAATTCATCAAGTAGTTCAAAGCTGTCATAAAATCCAGGGTGTGCTAAAACTGCAATACCACCTGATTCGTGAATTGCTTCCAAAACCTCAAAAACATCAGGAAACTTTGGGGTAACGCTAATGTTGTCGGGATTTTTTGAAGAAAACAATTCGTCATACATATTTCCAAAAATACTAGTAGTAAAGCCACTTTCCATCAAAGCGTGCAAAATATGTTGTTTATAAATATTGGTAGAACCAGCTGCACATTTTATAACAAATTCAGGAGTTATAGGATATTTTTGCGCTGTTTTAACAACCATAAGTTGCCCTGCTTTTCTCCTTGCAAGTGAATTACGCCTGCAAAGTCCTTCTAAACGGTCGGGATGATCACTCAAATAGCATAACAAATGTGCCTTCCTATCTCTTTTAGTGTCGATAGAAGAAAGCTCAACCCCAGGAATTACGGTAACACCGTGCCTTTGACCAATAATTTTACCTCTTACAGTACCTGCAAGGCAATCGTGGTCAGTAATAGCAATAGTATTAACTCCCATTTTGTTTGCAAGAATAATCAAATCCTCAATACCTAGTGAACCATCAGAAAGGCGGGTGTGGCAATGTAAATCTGCCGGCAAAAAAATCTCCTCCTATAAAATAATTAATAAATTTTTGTAAATAATACTTCTTGCTACTAATTATACTATTTTTCCCCTTGCATTGCAAGGCTAAGTGTGCTACAATACGCAGTTACTATAATATTTGGCAATAATTGCAGATAAAATGTAGTTTTGAGGACGGGAGGTTGTACGAATGTGCAAAAAAGTATATGTTGGTTTGAGCGGTGGAGTCGATTCGTCTGTTGCCGCACTGCTTTTAACCCAGCAAGGATACGATGTTGTTGGAATAAATTTGCTATTATCCCCAGATGATGACGGGGTGGCAAATAAAAATGCGATGAATGTTGCAAAGGAGTTAAACATTCCTTTTGAAACAATTGACTTGCGAGATGAGTTTAAACAAAAAGTTATAGATAATTTTACAAGCGAATATTTAAACGCACGCACGCCAAACCCTTGCGTTGTATGTAATGAAAACATAAAATTTGGAAAGCTTTTAGAAATTGCAACACAGCGTGGCGCAAATTTTTTGGCAACGGGTCACTATGCAAGTGTTGAAAAAATTGGCGACCGTTTTTTGCTTAAACGAAATGAGAATAAAAAAGACCAAAGTTATTTTTTGCACAGACTTAGCCAAAACCAGCTAAGCAAAATTATTTTTCCCGTTAATATGCCAAAAGAGCAAACCAGAAAAATTGCAAATGAATTTAATTTGCCTGTTGCAAATCTGCCAGATAGTCAGGAAATTTGTTTTGTAAAAGATGATGATTATGCAAAATTTATACTTGAAAATACAAACGAAGAATTAAAAATTGGCGATTTTGTAGACAGTGACGGTAAAAAATTGGGCAAGCACAAAGGCATAATCCACTATACAGTTGGGCAAAGAAAAGGACTAGGAATGTCTTTTGGAACACCAATGTATGTTATAAAAATCGACCCAAAAACTCATCAAATAACATTGGGCAAAGAGGGTGAGCAAATGGGAAACTCACTAATTGCTGAAAATGTAAATTACATCTCTGTTGATAATTTAAAAAGCCCTGTAAAAGCAAGGGTAAAAATCAGATGTCAAGCACCACTCGTAAAAGCAACGGTAATCCCGATTGATGAAAAGACGGTGAAAGTTGATTTTGAAGAACCACAAAGAGCAATAACCGCAGGGCAAAGTGCCGTTTTTTATGATGACGATGATTTTGTAATTGGTGGCGGATTTATAAAATAACAAATATATTAATTATTACCTTAATATATAAAAATAAGCACACAAAACAAAAAACTGCACTGGGAATATAAATTCTCGTTGCAGTTTTTAAATTTAGTTTTAAATAAAGAGTGTGATTTGAAAAACTAAAATTAGTGTTAAAATAGTTATAAAAATCAAAAATCTGCCTGAACAGGCACAGCAAATCAAATGCCGCATTGCCACTGCAAGCAGATAAAATTTTGCGTTTATGTTGTTTTAAGGTTTTAAATAAATTTTAAAACGCTTATCTTCTTTTATAACTTCTGTTAAAAGATTTTGCACGAGATTTAGGAGCCTTTGCAGTTTTAACCTTTTTTGCTTTTTCCTCTCGTTTAAGCATATTATTGCCCGTATAATCGTATGCAGCGCTAGGTCCCCAGTTGAGAACAAACAACGCAATTATTCCAAGAACAAGACCGAGTACGATTAAAATGATTGGAAACATTAAGAACAAAACAGGGAGAAGAATTAAAGTTTTCATTATAAAAATCTCCTTTAAAATAAATTCAATCAATAATAATACTATTACAACTTTATGAACTAAGTATGAACTTTTTAACAAATTCTTCATTTTTCACTAGTTATTTTATTATCAATCGTTTAAAGAATTAACCATATCCAAATGTTTTAAAAAAAGTTGTCTAAAATTATCTCTATCCGCTTTTCTATAAACTTTGCCGACAATTTCCATATGCTTTACAAATTGGATATCCATAATATTCCATATGCCTTTTTCAACCTTTTCAGAACTCTCAAATCGGGTGGACGGCTCATTTAGCGGAGCTAAAGAAGAATAAGTGTTTGCAGCACCATCGCTTGCAATCCACCTACTGTCAATTTTAAGGTCGCTAAATATCTTTTGGGGATAAGAGCCAATAGAAAGCTCTAACTTTCTCAATGCGATTTCGGTAGATTTTTGAGAAATACGGCTAGTTTTTTTAACAATGTTTTTCTCCCTAGAACAAGTAGCAAAAGAAAAATAATACGAGTGCGGGTTGGTTCTAATAAATTGATTCATCTTTTTTGCACCATAAAGACTAAGGTCATAATAAACATTGTCCCGCCCCTGAACCACTTGCGCAACACCAACGGTGTTAAAGGCTTTTCCAATGCTTCTATTTTTTGGCGATGCACTAGACAAGTCAAATTGTTCTAAATGAAAATCATAAAAATCATTAAGCCTTGTGTTGCCAACAATGTTGCCTAGCAAAAACATTTTATAGTTGTCAAAATCATACGCAAAACGATTTGCATAAAAGGTTGTAATCCCATTGTGAGGCGACGCAATGGTTGTAACGCTATGAATAATTCTACCGTTTTCGCCAACAAAAAGTGGAGAAATATCATCCACATTTGTGGCTAGTCGCTCGTCAGCACTACCATATTTTAACAGGTGAGTCAGCATTCTAACTGTTTCGCCACCAAAGCTGTGACCTACTAAATTAATTTTTTTAATTGTTCCGTCACTGTTTCTTTTACCAATATCTTTAATAAGAGGCGTGTCATAAGTCCTGCCAAAACGGTGGTGATTATGCTCGTTTGAGTGGGCAACACCATAGTCTACAGTGCCACCAAAAAGCTGTGCATAAAGCTCGCAAGCCCTGTCCCAAGCACTAGAAATAGGGCCAACGGATGGCGCATAGCACTCAAAGCCGTGTTCGTTTAAATATTTTGTAAGAGAGCCAGTGTACATGCCCCAATATGAAATATAATTACTAAGTTTTACATCGTCACCAAAACCATACATACCGTGAACAAAAACAAAAGGATAGTTAGTTTTACAAATAATCGTTGCCTCCTTTTTAAGAAATATAACCAAAGCTCTAACAGTTATTTTTATTATACCCTTTTTAAAAAGACTAGGTCAATTATTTTGTATTATTTCTTTTAAAAAGTGCTTAAACAGATTGAACATCACGCTTTAAATCAAACTTTTTGTTTCTAAAATAAAGGCATAAATCAATAAAAACCATAACAAAATTTATTATGTAAAAAATTAAAACATACGAAATATTATTGCTCAAAAATTTAGATGCAATTCCACATAAGTACCCAACCAAAATAAATACCAAAAAAACAAAGCTTTTGCCCTTAGCTGTTTGTGATGTGTATGATTTCATTATAGAAAGAGGCCACGAAATACCAAAACAAATAACCATAAAAGCTTCTAATAACTGCGACATAAATTTAAAAACTCCTTTAAGATTGTAGTGTATTTTTTATCTCATTTGCAATTCTATTAATAACAGGCACAACAACACTATTACCTGCCTGTTTATATAATTGAGTGTTACTTACCTCTTTTGGTAGCTTATATGTCTTTGGAAAACCTTGTATGTAAAAGCATTCTTTTGGTGTGAACTTTCGAATTCCGTGAGTTGTTTTAATTAAAGGAACATTATGACCGCCAGTCCCCATATTTGCAGTTAAAGTAGGGCATACATTAGATTTGTTCTCTCTTACATAAATTCTTCTCCATTGATAAATTGTATCATCTCTAATCATATTATTTTTAAGTTCGTCATAGAATTTACAATTATTTTTAGTATAATAAAACTTAGAATCTTTTTTGTTTTTAAAATCTATAACATTATGAATTTTATTTTCAAGTTTAATGGGGTCTGGAAAATTAAATTTATAATACAGCTCTTTATTTTTAAAAGCGACAATATATATTCTTTCTCTATTTTGAGGAATATTGCCGTAATGCATAGCATTAAGAACTTGGTATTTAACATAGTATCCTGCATTGTGGAGTCTATTTAAAATTACATTAAATGTGTTACCATTGTCGTGCCCAACTAAGTTTTTTACATTTTCTAGAAAAATAATCTTAGGTTGCTTTTCTAAAAAAATTCTTTCTAATTGGAAAAAAAGCTCTCCCCTTCCTTTTTTATCATCAAATCCCTCTCGATACCCCGCAAGGCTAAAAGCTTGACAAGGAAACCCCGCTAACATTACATCAAAATCAGGTATATCCTTAGATTTTACAATATTTATATCTCTGCAATCAACTTTTGTTTTAAAATTATATTCATAAGTTATTTTTGCATATGTGTCAATCTCATTAGCGTAAATGACTTTAAAAAAATCTGTTTGTTCAAAGCCTAAATCAATCCCGCCAACACCCGCAAAAAAACTTGCGCAAGTTATCTTTTTTTCTTTATTCATTGGAATTCTCCTAATTTATTTTAAAATTGCACCTTGCTGCTTTTTAGAAAAAAGGGAAATGCTTATAAATCCCTTCTTTCTATATATTATTATTTAATTTTACATACTTTTTTATCTCTTAGTAAAAAAACATAATCTGGTGTTAAATCATATTTTTCTATTATTTCTTTGTGAATAGAAAATCTGGGTCTTCTTCCTTGCTTTTGCTGTTCTTCAAAAGTTTCACTTTTATTCACTTTTATATTTTTTATAGACTCACTATTAATGCCTGTTTTATAAATTTTTAAAGAATCATCATATTTCTCAAGCCTAACAAATACAAGCTCATCAAAAAATTCAGATGGACTAAATGAGTTTGGAGCTGTAAGACTTTGGGCACTACTACCTTTGATTTCAATGATTCTTTTATTATTGGGGTCAGAATCATCAACAGCATCCCCGCCAGTTGCTTTGTTTACTTTGTACCCAAGTGCATAGCAGGCGAGATATTCTGATATTTCTGAAGGAAAATTTATTCCTCTTGTGCCAGATAACGTTCTAATTTCAGCGTCTAGTTGTTTCCAATGAAAATAAATATCTACAGCTAGATTTACTCTTTGGGCATCTACTGTAATTAGATCCATTTTTTCAATTTTGCTATATTTGATATTTTTATCGATTTCCATAATTTTCATTTAGATTTAAAGCATTCCCTGAGATAAAGAAAGTATTTTAGTAAAAATATAATATTTTTACATATTTATTATATATTATTAGATTATGAAAATCAATATTTCCAAAAGGTTATCACCCACCCTTGCAACAAAGCAAATCTTAATATAAAATACTATCAAGAAAAAAATTAAAAGGAATGATAAAATGTCAGGCAAATCAAACACGGCAAGCTGTGATAATTGTGTGCATTATGAGTATGACGAATTTTGCGACTGTTATTGTTGCACTATAAATCTTGACGAAGATGAAATGCAAAGATTTTTAAGTAGCTCAAGCTTTAATTGTCCGTATTTTAAATTTTATGATGATTATAGTATGATAAGAAAACAAAACTAAAAAATATACTCCACCTTGTTGCAAACAGTGCAAACCATCTGTTACAAGGGGAGCATACCAAAGCTTGTTTTAAGCTTTTATTTATAGTTAAATTACTTTTCTAATATCATACATTGATGAAAGGATAAGCCAGTTTTGTGGGAAAAATTGATTTATTGTCCAGTAGCTTACACCGCCAAGGTTATAGACATCTACAAGCTTTAGCTTTTCGTTAATGCTTTTTGCGTCATCAAACCAAACAATATGCCTAGCTCCGCTGTTATCAATGTATCTAAAATATGGTGACTGTGCTTTTGTATCGTATTGTATTGCTACATTTTCACGCAGTGCAATGTTTAAAGCTCCCTTTAGAGATAGTGATCTTGCGGCAGAGCCTTGCTTGTATGGGAGTGTCCAGTCGTATCCATAGTTTGGCATACCCATCAATATTTTTTCGCTAGGAATTACTGTTATGGCGTAGTCAAGCACTTTTTTTACTTCATTTATAGGAGATACAGCAAGAGGTGGGCCAAAGGTGTAGCCCCACTCATAGGTCATTAAAATTATATGATTTGCATACAGCCCGTGCATTGGGTATTGATGTGCTTCATACAAAAGTCCTTTTTGTGTTGCACTCGTCTTTGGCGCAAGAGCCGTTGTAACTATAAACCCTTGTGGATTCAGTCGCCTTGTAAGTGTCTTTAAAAAGTTGTTATAATTGTCTGCATCCTCTGGATAAATGTATTCAAAATCAATATCCACACCGTGATAATTTTTTGATTTTAAATTACTTTCAATATTATTTATAAGGTTTTGCGAAACATTTGGGTTTGATAAAAGTGTGTGCGCAAGCTGACTTGAAAAGCTTGCACCCTCCTCAATGTTTGTAACAACCATTAGTGGTGCTACATTTGCGTTTCTTGCAGTTTCAATAAGCCTTGTGTCGTTGATTGGGATAAGCGAGCCATCGGGTCGTGCTTGATGACTAAATATACTAAGGTAGGTAAGGTATGGTAGAGTTTTTTCAAGAGTTGCCATATTAATATTAGGAAAAGCATAACCATTAACATAAATTAACCCACGCTTTTTCGTAGGAACAGGAACATTTACGACTTGACCTATAGATAATATATAAGGGCTTGTTATTGTAGGATTTGCACTTTTAAGTTGCTCTAAGTCAACACGATAAGCACGAGAAATTGAGTACAAAGAGTCGCCACGCCTCACAATGTGTGGAATTGTGTCGGTCATCAAAACAATGGATTGGCCAACTGCGAGTCTGTTTGGATTTTCAAGCTCGTTATCGGCAATTATTTTGTCCATACTCATACCATATCGTC
>JGI24710J26742_10004069_pt1 | contig 12169 bp, 9 predicted proteins | sample BioPla2DNA2_FD_26742 | JGI IMG/M metagenome (IMG submission 26742) | reverse complement strand
CACGGCATGATATATAAAGTTGGTTATACAGCAGGGGGAAGCGATATTGCATCAAAAATAATAAATAAATATTTTGGAATTACAGTAGGTTCAGCCGGGGCTATGATAAACACCTTAATTGTTGCATCTGGTGGTGTTATATTTGGGTGGGACAAAGTCTTATATGCTGTTTTAACCCTTTATGTAATCGGAAAGGTAACAGATAAGGTTTTACTTGGAATTTCATATAGTAAAAAGTTTTACATAATTACAAGTAAGGACGAAGAAGTAAAAGAATACATATTTCAGGAGTTTAATAAAACAGTTACTGAAATAGAAGCAATTGGTGGATATTCTAATTTAGCTGACGAAGTATTAATGTGTGTTGTACCGACAAGGAGTTATTTTAAATTAAAAGAAGGCATAGAAATAATTGATAAAGATGCATTTATAATTATTACTGATGCTTACGAACTTGAAAATAAAGTTTAATAATATATTTATGCATATATTTATGTTATACTTAAAGAGTAGTTAGAGGTGAAAAAAGATGGAACTTATCAGAATAAGAGGAGTGGAAAAACAATATAAAAATGGTGTTACTGCAATATGTAACTTAGATTTAAGCATCAAAAAAGGTGATTTTGTTTTCGTTATAGGTTCATCAGGTTCTGGTAAATCGACCTTAATAAAATTGTTACATCGTGAAGAAAAACCAAACAAAGGCAGAATAATAATAGGTGGCATTGATGTTGCCAAATTAAAAAATAAGAAGGTATATAAACTAAGACGTAAACTTGGTGTAGTGTTTCAAGATTTTAAATTACTACCACGTATGACTGTCTATGAAAATGTAGCATTTGCTCTTGAAATATTTGGTTTACCTAAAGATGAGATTAGAAAGAAAACGATAAAGGCCTTAGAATTAGTAGGACTTAAAAATAAAGTTAAACAATTTCCGGATCAACTATCAGGCGGAGAACAACAAAGGGTTGCCATTGCAAGAGCTATTGTAAATGGTCCTAAATTATTGCTATGTGATGAACCAACAGGAAACTTAGATCCAGATACAAGTTTTGGAATTATGAAGGTTTTAGAAGTAATAAATAAAATGGGAACGACAGTTGTTATGGCAACACATGACAAAGAAATCGTCGATAAGATGAAAAAAAGAGTAATTTTATTAGAAGATGGAAAACTAATAAAGGATTATGAGAAGGGAACATATAGTCATGAGGTTGCTTAGAACGTTAGGAAGAAACATTAGAGATGCCATAAAAAGTGTCTTCCGTAACTTTAGTTTAAGTATGGCATCAATTTCTTGTATAACCATTACATTAATACTAGTAGGTTTAGCTATCTTAACTTCATACAATGTAGATAACTTTACTAAAATAATAGAACAAGATTTTTCTGTATTTGTTTATCTTGATAAAGACATAGACGAAGAAGAAATAAAAGAAATAGAAGAGAAACTTAATAAAAACCCAAATATATTGGAATATGATTTTGATAGTAAAGAAGAAATTGCACAATCAATGATGGAAACCTCAGAGGTATTAAAAAATATAATGGGCAAATGGGAAGAGGATGAAAATCCACTTAATGATGTTTTTAGATTAAAATTAAAAGAAATAAGAAATATTAAAACAACAATTAGTGAAATTGAGAAATTCGAGAATATTTCATATGTTGATTATGGCGAGAAAATTGTTAACAATTATATTTCTGCTTTTGATATTATCGAAAAAATATTAATAGTAGTAGTAGCTTTATTCATTATAGTAACAGCTTTTTTAATAGCAAACACAATTAAATTAACAATATTTTCTAGACGAAAAGAAATAGAAATTATGAGACTTGTTGGTGCATCCAACTTCAATATTGAACTCCCATTTATTATTGAAGGGTTAATTTTAGGTATATTTGGAGCAATAATACCAATCATAGTTGTAATATATGGTTATTATACATTCTATATAAAATATAATGAACATTTATTTTCGCCATTTATGAAACTTGTGGTCCCAGAACCATTTATATACATAGTAGCGCTTATACTTCTTGGAATAGGTATGATTGTTGGTATGTTTGGTAGTTTAAGAGCAGTTCGTAAATATTTAAAGATATAGAAAGGGGTATATTATATGAATCAGAATAGTAACTTTAATTTTGGAATAGGTGAAAGTAATAGTGGTATGAATACTTATGATAGTTATTACAAACATCAACCGAGGAATAATAACGGTCTAACAATGATTTTAATAACTATAATATTAATAATTGTTTTTTCCGTACTTTGGTTTTCGGGATTCTTTACTCCCAGAGACAGAAAAGCGGAGAACGACAAATTATTTAATAGGGTTTGTAATGCTGCTAGAACTTATGCAGATAACAACAATAAAAACGATAAAAGAATTACAGGTAAAATAGTTTATCTTACAGTAGGTCAATTAAGTTCTGCAAACCTGTTAGAAGCAACTTTAATTAATCCGCTTAACAATGAAAAGATTCCATCTACAACATATATAAAATTAGAAGTTTTACCAAGTGGTGAATTTCAATGTTATGGTTTTGTGAAGAGGGAAGAAGATAGAGTAAAACCTGTTATTACATTAAAAGGTGAAGCAACTATATATGGCAGGGTTGGAGAAAAAGTAATAGATCCAGGTGCAACAGCTATTGATGATGTNGATGGGGATATAAGCGAGAGAATCCAACGAAGTGGTAATGTTAATATAAATACTCCTGGAACATATAAAATTAACTATGTGGTAAGTGATATATCTGGGAATATCTCAAAGGTGGTTACGAGAACTTACATTATTCAATAAATATGTAAAGCAAGAAATAGACTTCTTGCTTTTTTTTACTTAGAACTAAGCGATGTTAACACATTTTTATTTATATATGCTTTATTAGTGTATAATAGTAACGTATATTTAAGTTGACGCGAACTTTTGTTTGGTATATAATAAAATTACTTTGAGGTGATAAAATGTCTTTTAAATTGGTTTCAAAATACAAGCCAAGTGGTGATCAACCAGCAGCAATAAGGGAGTTAATTAAAGGAATCAAAGAGGGAAAAAAACATCAAGTTTTGTTAGGAGCAACAGGGACAGGAAAAACTTTTACAATATCAAATGTTATAGAAGCGGTTAATAAACCAGTTTTAGTTTTTGCTCATAATAAAACCTTGGCTGGACAATTATATAGTGAATTTAAGGAATTATTTCCTAATAACAGAGTTGAATATTTTGTCTCATATTATGATTATTATCAACCAGAGGCTTATGTGCCATCAACTGATACTTACATTGAAAAGGACGCTTCCATAAATGATGAAATCGACGAAATGCGACACTCTGCCACTTCTGCTTTACTTAGTCGAAAAGATGTTATTGTTGTCGCATCTGTATCTTGTATTTATGGAATTGGAGAAGTAGAAGATTATAAAAATAAGATGCTAACCCTAAGTATTGGTGATGAAATAAATCGTGATGAAATATTAAAAAAATTAGTCGAAATGTTGTACGAAAGAAATGACTATGATTTAAAAAGAGGTGCATTTAGAGCTAGGGGAGATGTTATAGAATTAGTCCCTAGTTATGAGCGCGCTAAGGGGATAAGAATAGAGTTTTTTGGTGATGAAGTAGAACGTATCAGTGAATTTGATGTTTTGACTGGTGTTATAATAACCGACAAAAAAAGTACTAGTATATTTCCTGCAAGTCACTTCGTAACGGATGAGGAAAAGTTAAAAATAACTATAGAAAGAATAAAAAAAGAATTAAAAGAAAGACTTCAGGAATTACAAGAAAACGACAAATTATTAGAACATCAAAGACTAAAAGAAAGAACAAATTATGATATAGAAATGCTTCAAGAAACTGGCTTTTGTAGTGGGGTTGAAAATTATGCAAGACACCTTGCGTTAAAAGATGAGGGGGAAACACCAACTATTTTAATCGACTTTTTTTCCGATGATTTTTTATTGGTAGTGGATGAATCACATGTTTCATTACCGCAAATCAGAGGTATGTATAATGGAGATCGTGCAAGAAAAACAACTTTAGTTGATTATGGTTTTAGATTGCCAAGTGCATTAGATAATAGACCACTAAAATTTAATGAGTTTGAAGATAAGATCAATCAAGTTATTTATGTTTCGGCAACACCTGGTGACTATGAACTTGAGAAGGTGGATAATAAAGTTGTAGAACAAATAATTAGACCAACAGGTTTATTGGATCCAACTATTGAGGTTAGGAAAACCAAAGGACAGATTGATGACATTGTAAGTGAGATAAATAAACGCATTAAGAATAATGAAAGAACAATGATTACTACACTTACTATTAGAATGGCAGAAGAGTTAACTAATTATCTTAAGGGACTTGATATAAAGGTTGCTTATCTTCATAGCGAAGTAAAAACGTTAGAAAGAGCTACAATAATTCGTGATTTAAGATTAGGAAAATATGATGTTTTAGTAGGTATAAATCTGCTAAGAGAAGGCCTTGATATTCCTGAGGTTAGTTTGATAGCTATTCTAGATGCTGATAAACAAGGTTTCTTACGTAGCAATAGAAGTTTAATCCAAATAATTGGAAGGTGTGCAAGAAATGAGCGTGGGCATGTCATAATGTATGCTGAAAAAATAAGTGAAGCAATGCAAAATGCTATAGAAGAAACAAACAGAAGAAGGACTATACAAGAAAACTATAATAAAGAAAATAATATAACTCCTACTACTATTATTAAAGAAGTAAGAGAAGTTATTTCGAATGAAATTGATAGTGATAAGAAAGTAAGCAATGTTTATAATAAAAAAGAACAAGAACGTCTAATTAAGCAAATAGAAGAAGAGATGCAAGAAGCAGCAAGATCTTTAGACTTTGAAAGAGCGATGGAATTAAGAGATATACTATTTGAATTAAAAACAGAAAGAAGCTGATTGAATGGATAAAATAATTATTAAGGGTGCTCGTGAAAATAACCTTAAAAACATTGATATTGAAATACCTAAAAACAAATTTGTTGTTATGACTGGAGTTTCAGGGAGTGGTAAGAGTAGTTTGGCTTTTGATACTATATATGCAGAAGGTCAACGTCGCTATGTTGATTCACTCAGTGCCTATGCTAGGCAATTTTTAGGTGGAACAAACAAACCAGATGTTGATAGCATAGATGGACTTAGCCCGGCCATAAGTATTGAACAAAAAACAACCAACAAAAACCCAAGATCGACTGTTGGAACAGTAACAGAAATAAATGACTATATGAGACTTTTATATGCAAGAATAGGGGTTCCTCATTGTCCTACACATGGCATTGAAATTGCCGGTCAGACTATTGAACAGATGACAAACAAAATTTTAGAACTTGATGAAGGTACAAAAATTGTCGTTTTAAGTCCTATAATTCATGGCGAGAAGGGAACTCATAAAGATGATTTAGATAAAGTGCGCAAAAATGGATTTACGAGAGTTCGAGTCAATGGTGAGATTAGGGATTTAAATGATGAAATAGAACTTGATAAAAATAAAAGGCATAATATAGATATTGTAGTAGATAGATTAGTTATAAAATCAGATATACGAAGCAGGCTATACGAATCTTTAGAATTTGCTTTAAAACTAGCAAATGGAAAGGTAGTAATAGATGTAATAGGTGGCAAAGAAATGATTTTAAGTGAAATTTTTTCATGCCCTTATTGTGACTTTTCGCTGCCTGAATTAGAACCACGATTATTTTCGTTTAATGCACCTTACGGAGCTTGTGAGACTTGCAAAGGNTTAGGATTNAAATTAGAAATCGATGAGGATTTATTAATCCCTGACAAAGAAAAAAGTATAAATCAAGGTGCTATTATGCCACTTAAAAACATGGATGATAGTAATATATATATTCAAAAATTAGAAATTTTGTGTGATTACTATAATATAGATATGAATAAAAAGATAAACGATTTAAAAAGAAAAGAATTAGATATTATTTTATATGGATCAAAAGATATAATTGAATTTAAGTTTAAGAGTCGTGGCGGAAATATTTACAATAGTAAAGAACAATATGAAGGCTTAATATCAAATTTAGAAAGAAGATATNTTGAAACAAATAGTGAATTCATAAGAGATTGGATAGGCGAGTATATGATTGAAAAAACCTGCCCAACTTGTTCTGGTGCAAGGTTAAGGGAAGGTGTTTTATCTGTATTGATTGGAAATAAGAACATCCATGAGGTTGGAAATTTAAGCATAGAAGATTCTCTTACTTTCTTTAACAACTTAAAATTAACTAAAGAAAAAGAAGAAATATCAAGATTATTACTAAAAGAGATAAAAAACAGGTTAACATTTTTAGTCAATGTTGGACTTAACTACTTAAATTTAAATAGAACGGCAACCACTTTATCTGGTGGTGAATCACAACGAATTAGACTTGCAACACAAATAGGATCAAAACTAAGTGGTATTTTATATGTTTTAGATGAACCTAGTATAGGTCTTCATCAAAGGGATAATCAAAAACTCATTAATTCACTTATGGAGATGAGGGATTTAGGAAATAGTCTCATTGTGGTAGAACATGATCATGACACTATGTTACAAGCTGATTATATTATTGATATTGGTCCTAAAGCAGGTCGTGAAGGTGGTTATGTTATAGCTGCTGGAACTCCTGAAGAGTTTATGGCTAATGATGAGAGTGTGACAGCGCGTTATTTGTCAGGAAAAGAGAAAATCGAAGTTCCAACTAAAAGGCGTAAAGGGAATGGAAAATATATAGAAATCAAAGGTTGTGCAGAAAACAATTTAAAAAAGATTAATGTTAAATTTCCTCTTGGAAAATTTGTATGTGTTACAGGAGTGTCAGGTAGCGGCAAGTCGTCACTTGTAGATGAAATTTTATATAAAGCTGTTGCCTCTCATCTCTATAAGACAAGGGGAAAACCAGGTCAATTTACGTCTATTAAGGGTCTTGATTATATCGACAAAGTTATAAATATTTCGCAAGATCCAATTGGTAGAACACCAAGGAGTAATCCGGCAACCTATACCGGTGCTTTTGACGACATTAGGGAACTTTATGCAAATACTAAGGAAGCTAAAATAAAAGGATATGCTAAAGGAAGGTTTTCATTTAACGTAAAAGGCGGAAGATGTGAAGCATGTTATGGAGATGGAGTTAAAAAAATAGAGATGCATTTTCTTCCAGATGTTTACGTTCCTTGCGAGGTATGTAATGGAACAAGATATAATAGTGAAACTTTAGAAATAAGATATAAAGGTAAGAATATTGCTGAAGTTTTGGATATGACAGTAGAGGATGCATATGTTTTCTTTGAAAATGTTGCAAAAATCAAAAATAAAATAAAAGTATTACTAGATGTAGGACTCGGTTATATAAAACTAGGACAAAGTGCTACAACTCTTTCAGGTGGAGAAGCAAGCCGTGTCAAATTAGCTAAAGAATTACAAAGAAAACCAACAGGAAAAAGTTTGTTCATCCTTGATGAACCTACAACAGGTCTGCATGTAGATGATATTAAAAAATTATTAATGATATTAACAAATATTGTTGATAATGGTGATACTGTTGTAGTAATAGAACATAATTTAGATGTAATAAAAACAGCAGACCATATCATTGATTTAGGTCCAGAAGGTGGAGATTTAGGAGGAACTGTCATAGCTGTTGGAACACCAGAGGTTATAGCAGATACNCCCAACTCTTATACCGGCGAATATTTAAGGGAAGTTCTTAAAAATTAAGTTGATATATCTTCTAAAATGCTTTACAATATATAAAATGTGAGGTGAGAAAGATGAAAAGTGCATATAATTATTTAAAAAAAGAGATATCTGAAAATGCGACTATTATAGCTGCTATTTCAGGTGGGGCAGATTCTATGGCACTTCTTCATCTTTTATTAACTCTAAAAGAGACAAAAGCTATAAATATTATATGCGCACATGTTAATCACAATATACGTAAGGAAAGCGCCACTGAAGCAAAAATGGTGGAAAAATATTGTAAGAAGAATAAAATTATTTTTGAGTCTATGACAATTGAAGAGTACCAAGGAAATAATTTTGAAAATGAGGCAAGAACAAAAAGATATGTTTTTTTTGAGCAATTGGTTCATAAATATAATGCAACTTATCTTATGACAGCCCATCATGCTGATGATTTAATTGAAACTATTCTAATGAGGATAGTTAGAGGCTCAACACTCAAGGGTTATGCTGGTTTTGAAAAAGAGACAGAAAAAAACAATTATAAAATTNTAAGACCACTTATAAATGTTACCAAAGATGAAATCTTAAAATATATTGAAGAGTTTGACGTTGACTATGCAAATGATGAGAGCAACACGTCTGATGATTTTACTAGAAATAGATATCGCAAATATGTATTACCTTTTCTGAAAAAAGAAGATGCTAATGTACATGAAAAATTTTTTAAGTTTAGTGAACTGTTGATTGAATCTAATCGTTATATAGAAGAACAATCAAAAAAGGAAATAAAAAAAGTCTTTAAAGATAATGTTATATATATAGAAAAATTTAAAAAGAATGACGAGGTAATTCAAGATAGAATAATAAATTATATTATGCAAGAAAAATATAAAAATGATTTAACTTTAATTACAGATGTAAATAAAAAAGTCTTAGTAGACCTAATTAATTCAGAAAAACCAAATACATACGTTTATTTACCTAATGATTTAAAAGCAATCAAGGCATATGATGAAATAACCTTTGAAGGGGAGTTGAAAAAAGAAGAACGTTATAAAATAAAATTCAATGATTGTGTTAAACTTCCTAATGGAAAAAAAATAGAAATGATATCCGATAATGATGAAAAAAGCAATTTTATTTGTCGTTTGAATAGTAAAGAAATAACGATGCCATTATATGTAAGAAGTAAGCAAGACGGTGATGTAATGGAGGTAAAAGGGTTATCTGGTCGAAAAAAAATCAAAGATATTTTCATTAATGAAAAAATTAGTATAAAAGAAAGAGAAAGATGGCCCGTTTTGATAGATGATAATGATAATATTTTGTGGTTACCNGGACTAAAAAAGTCTAAATATGATAAATCAAAAAAAGAAAATTATGATATAATAATTAAGTATTACTGAAGGGAGATAATTTATGAAAATAAATAAAAATGTTAAAAAAGGAATAATGCCATATATATTGCTAGCAGTTTTTGCGTTATTTATATTAATTGCATTAGATTTTGCAGGCCAAAAAGTAAATGTTCTAACATATGATGAGTTTGAAGGACATTTAGTTAATAATGAAATAGAAGAGATTGAGATTACACCAAGGGATAGAGCTAAAGTGTATGAAATAAGTGGAAAAATAGAAGGTTATGACAAAAAGGAGAGTTTCTTTGTTAGAGTTCCATTTTCTGAAGAGGTAATGAGTAGAATATTACTAGCAAGGGAAGATGCTGATTTTAAATTTGAAACTAATACGGATCCTGAATCTAGTACATTATTGCTTTTCTTAGTAAATGTATTACCAATAATTGCTTTAATAGGATTTGCTTTCTTCTTTTTTACAAGACAAATGGGTGGTGCAAACAAATCGCTTGACTTTGGAAAGAGTAGAGCAAAATTAAATGAAGATACTAATAAAGTTACATTTAAAGATGTTGCGGGATTAGAAGAGGAAAAAGAAGAGGTTAGTGAATTAATTGATTTCTTAAAGAATCCTAAAAAGTTCCAAGCGTTAGGTGCAAGAATACCTAAGGGAGTTCTTTTAGTAGGTCCTCCAGGAACTGGTAAAACATTNCTTGCAAAAGCTGTAGCAGGTGAAGCAAGNGTACCTTTCTACTTCATAAGTGGATCTGACTTTGTTGAATTATTTGTTGGTATTGGTGCAAGTCGTGTTCGTGATATGTTTAGACAAGCAAAACATACAGCACCATGTTTAATATTTATAGATGAAATAGATGCTGTAGGTCGTCAAAGAGGAACAGGATTAGGTGGAGGACATGATGAGAGAGAACAAACACTTAATCAATTACTTACTGAAATGGATGGATTTGGAGCTAATGAAGGTATAATAATTATTGCTGCAACAAATAGACCAGACGTTTTAGATCCAGCATTACTAAGACCTGGGCGTTTTGATAGACAAATAACAGTTAATTTACCAGATGCTAAAGGAAGAGAAGAAATTTTAGCAGTGCATGCAAAAAACAAAATCTTAGCACCTTCTGTAACACTTAAAAATCTTGCAAAAAGAACAGTTGGTTTTAGTGGNGCGGATTTGGAAAATCTACTCAATGAATCAGCATTACTTGCAGTAAGAAGAAACAAAAAAGCTATTACAATGTCTGAAGTAGATGAAGCAACAGACCGAGTTTTAATGGGGCCAGCTAAGAAGAGTAAAAAATATACAGAAAAAGAAAAGAGTTTAGTAGCNCATCATGAAGCGGGACATGTGGTTTTAGGTTTAAAACTAAATGATGCTAATGATGTTCAAAAAGTAACAATTATTCCAAGAAGTTATGCTGGCGGTTACGCCATGATGGTTCCAAAAGAAGAAAGATATACGCAAACAAAGAGAGAATTGATGGAAAGAATTACAGGTCTTCTAGGAGGAAGGGTAGCAGAAGAATTGGTATTTGGTGAAATTACAACAGGAGCTCACAATGACTTTTCAAAAGCNACTAAAATTGCAAGAAGTATGGTTACTGAATATGGGATGAGTGATTTAGGTCCTATTCAACTNGAACATCAAGATGAAGGAGTTTTCTTAGGAAGAGATTATACAAAAAGTCGTAACTTTTCTAATGAAGTAGCACATGAAATAGATGTTGAAATGAGGAAAATCATTAATGATTGTTATGAAAAGGCAAAACAAATCATTAATGAAAACATGGATCTTTTAAAATTAATTGCAGAAACATTAATTGAACATGAAACACTTACAAAAGAACAAATTGATTACTTAGTTGAAAAAGGCAAAATGCCAACCGAAGAAAATACAGGAGAAAAATCAATTGTTGAACTAAGAGCGCTTGCAAAAGAAAAAGGTATAAAAGGTTATACTAAAATGAATAAAAAAGAACTAGAAGATGCTTTGAAAGAATAATAAAGAAATAGACTTGATACTNCTACCTGTCAAGTAGATATTAAATAAAAAACATTTATTTATATAATATAGGTGGTTTGTATCCAAGGGATTTTTGAATACGTTGAGTGTTATACCATTCAATGTATTTTTTTATCTCTTGTTTAGTTTCTTCTCGATTCTTTATTCCTATATTTCTTAAATGTTCTTCTTTTAGTTGAGAAAACCAATTTTCTATCGGACTATTTTCCCAGCATGCTCCTTTTCTTGACATACTTACTCTATATCCTTTTTTCTCCATATATTTTTTATATGCTGTTTGAAGATATACCGAACCTTGATCTGAATGGATTATTCCTTTGTGGTTTGGAACATTTCTTAAAGATTCAGTTATTAATTTTGTAACGTTCTAGTCTTGTGATTCTCCACGATTTTTTTTCAGAAGAGCGAAAGACTTTTTTAATATTTCATATTCCAAATCTTTATCAATTTTGTTTCTACCTTGCCTACCATTAAGAGGGATACCATTTAAATACCTTCGTTTCCAGTTTGCAATCATACCTCTGGACTTTATGTTATATTTCTCTTGTAATTCAGTGTATGAACATCCGCTTAATAATTACTTTACAATTCTTTCTTTTTCTTCCGGTGTCCACTTCCTATTTTTTTGCATAATAAAATACCTCCTCAGTTTCATTAAATTTATTATACCATTTCGGTTTTTTATTTAATGTCCACTTTAAAGGTATTATAATCCTTAACTATTTCTTTTTTTCTTCTAATTTAGTTATTACTTCATTCGATGCTTCTACTACTTTTTCAAGCACTTCTTGAGCTGCATCTTGTAATATTGGAGTTCCTTTTTCTTTTGCTAAAGCAAATAACTCTTCTGCTTTAGTTTTAATGTCTTTCGCTTTGGTTTTGGCAATTTTTAATACTTTTTCTTTATCTAAATTCTCTAGTTCTGTTTTAATAGCATCTATTTTTTCGTCGAACATTACTCTTACTTCTTCTAAATCAACTTCTTCAACTTTATCTATTAAATTGTCAATTTTCTGCTTTAATGCCTTTCTAGTTTCACTGCCTTTAGC
>JGI24710J26742_10004066_pt1 | contig 12177 bp, 9 predicted proteins | sample BioPla2DNA2_FD_26742 | JGI IMG/M metagenome (IMG submission 26742) | reverse complement strand
TGGGTGGTTGATCTGGACTTGGAGAAATTCTTCGACACGGTGAACCAGAGCAAGCTGGTACAGTTGCTGTCGGAGACGGTGCAGGATGGACGCGTAATTTCGCTCATCCACAAATACCTGCGCGCCGGCATTATGGACAGAGGGATGTTTGAGGACAGTAAGGCAGGAGTGCCCCAAGGCGGCCCCTTGAGCCCCTTGCTGGGGAATGTGATGCTGAATGAATGTGACCAAGAGCTGGAACGCCGCGGCCACCGCTTTGTACGCTATGCCGACGATCTTCTGATCTTCTGCAAGAGCAAACGTGCGGCCGAGCGCGTACTGGCAAGCATTACCAAGTTCCTTGAAGGGAAGTTATTCCTGAAAGTGAATCGCGAGAAGACAACGGTCACACACGTCGGTCAAGTCAAATTCCTCGGTTATGGGTTCTACGTCAAGGATGGAGAGGGACAACTTCGTGTGCACCCCAAAAGCGTAAGCAAGTTGAAAAACAAACTGCGCGAGTTGACGGGACGAAGTAATGGCATGAGTATCCAAACACGTAAAACGAAGCTGAATCAACTCATCCGCGGCTGGGTCAACTACTTTAAGCTAGCGAACATGAAAACACTCCTAGATACGCTAGACAGCTGGTTAAGGCGTCGTATTCGGATGGTGACATGGAAACGCTGGAAGAGAGTGAGAACCCGTTTTACAAATCTTAAACGAGCGGGGATTAGTGAGTGGCAGGCATGGCAATGGGCCAATACACGCCTTGGTTATTGGCGTGTCGCCGGTAGCGCAATCTTGTCCCGAGCCATCCCTAATGACCTTATTGCTCGAGCGGGATACCTGTCGCTAAGTGGTTGTAATGCGAATGCGAAGTAAAATTTGGAACCGCCGTATACCGAACGGTATGTACGGTGGTGTGGGAGGTCTCCCGGCCAAATAATGGCCGGGATCCTACCCGATTCAATCCGTTANTGATTGCCGTTTCAGACGCGTTCTTCAATGGCTGCTGCGTCGTATCTCGTCGTATTCAGCTCATGAACCTTCTCGACAAATGCTTCAACATCTAATGAGCCGATGTTTCCTTCATCGCGGCTACGAACGGACAATGTCTTTTCCTCCGCTTCGCGATCGCCCACAACGAGCATGTAGGGGATTTTCGCGAGTTGTGCCTCGCGGATCTTGTATCCNATTTTTTCATCGCGTACGTCGAGTTCCGCACGGAAGCCTTCATGTCTCAGTCGCNCAACNACTTCTTCAGCNTAATTTGAATTTTGCTGTGAAATAGAGAGGACACGCACCTGCTCCGGTGATAGCCAGAATGGGAACTTGCCTCCGTAATGCTCGATCAGAATCGCTATGAANCGCTCAAGCGCACCCAATGCCGTCCGATGGACGACAATCGGGCGATGTTTTNCGCCGTCAGGGCCCGTATATTCGAGATCGAATCGTTGCGGCATCTGAAAATCGAGCTGGATTGTGCCGCACTGCCATCCGCGACCGATCGCGTCCTCAATATGAAAATCGATCTTGGGACCATAGAATGCGCCGTCTCCGGGGTTGATGCGGTAATCGGTGCCGAGATCTTCCAAGACTTTCTGTAGCACGCTTTCTGCACGATTCCAGTCTTCGACGTCTCCCATGGAGTTTTCCGGTCTCGTTGAAAGTTCCACGCGGTAACGGAAACCGAAGGACCGGTAGATACGATCGATCAACCGGATGATGCCGCTGACTTCATCTTCAATCTGATCGGGCGTCATGAAAAGATGCGCGTCGTCTTGCGTAAAGGCGCGTACGCGCATGAGTCCGTGTAGGGTCCCCGATTTTTCGTGGCGATGGACAAGGCCGAGCTCGCCCATGCGCAAGGGGAGATCGCGGTAAGAATGCGGTTTATTCTTGAAGATGAGCATACCGCCGGGACAGTTCATGGGCTTGACGGCATAGTCCTGTTCATCGATCTCGACTGTATACATATTGTCTTTGTAGTGATCCCAATGGCCCGACTCTTCCCAAAGAGAGCGTGCGAGAATCATCGGTGTGGAGACGAGTACATATCCTGCTTCGCGGTGGAGTTCTTTCCAATAATCGACGAGCAACTCGCGCAACACCATGCCTTTTGGCAAGAAAAACGGGAAACCGGGACCCGCCTCGGATGTCATGAACAGCTCAAGTTCCCGTCCCAATTTGCGGTGGTCGCGTAGTTTCGCCTCTTCCAGTAAAGTGAGGTAACGATCGAGTTCCTCTTTTTTCGGGTACGAGACGCCGTAAATACGCGTCAGCATCTTATTCTTTTCATCGCCGTGCCAGTAAGCGCCGGAAACGCTGAGAAGCTTGAAAGCTTTGATCTGTTTCGTGTATCGAATATGAGGTCCCGCGCAGAGATCGGTAAAATCATCCTGCCTATAAAAGGAAATTTCTTCGTCTTCCGGCAATGCCAATATCATCTCTAGCTTGTAAGGTTCGTCTTGCAGCTTAACGTACTCGATGGCTTCTTCACGAGGCAACGTGAAGCGCTCAATCTTATAATTCGCTTTGACGATTTTCTTCATCTCTTCTTCGATAGCGGGGAGATCGTCCGTCGTGAATCCGCCTTCGCGATCGAAATCGTAGTAGAAGCCGTTTTCAATCGCAGGTCCGATCGCCAGCTTCGTCTCGGGAAAAAGTCGCTTGACTGCGTGCGCAAGTAGGTGAGAGCTGCTATGCCAGAATGCATGCATATCCTGATCTTGTGCTTCGCCATCGGCTGTCGTCGTCATCACGACCTGTTCTTTCTTATCTTCTAAGGGAAGATCTTGTCGTTTTGCTTCGTCCGGCATATCAGTTTCTCCTTTTCTATATTTTTTCTATATTTTTTTGGCGTCCGTCCGTAGGGCTCCAAATAAGAATCCAACCGTCGGCNTGGACGATTCTCNACCGATCGATTGAAAACTATAGTAAAGGATAGCCTAGCCGCAAAAGATTGGCAATAACGGAATGTTACNCANGATCGATGAAATGATTAGAAACGATTAGCAGTTGTACTCAGTTTGAGCGCGATACCAGTCGTCAAAGTCGTCGATTTCATGTCGATACGGTAGCGATGGCTGCGCTCCGATTTTTGTCACGCTGATGGCAGACGCTTTCGTCGCGAACTCAATCGCCCGAACGAGTTCATCAGTTGTGGGAGCGAAAGTGTCTGTCGACTGCTCTACCAACATGCGATCGATTTCACACGCCACCGCGCCGTTAAAACAATCGCCCGCCGCCGTCGTATCGATGGCGTTGACGCTGTAGGCGGGGATATGTTTTACATTTTCTTCGTGATCGATACAGAGTGAACCGAATGAGCCGAGCGTGACGATGAGAGATTTTACCCCACGCCTATAGAGCGTACGCGCCGCCTCGATCTGTTGTGGGCGCGTTCCGGTCGGCAAACCGGTCAAGATCGACAATTCACTCTCATTCGGCGTCAAGAGGTCAATGTATTTGTATGTATCAGAAGGAAGCTCCAAAGCGGGAGCAGGATTGAGAATCGTGAAGACGCCCTCTTCACGCGCGATGGCAAGCGCCCGGTGCACGGCGTTCAGAGGAATTTCGAGCTGAAGAAGGAGAACACGCGAACGTGTAATGACGGGGCGCAACGCCTCAATCGATTCTTCGGTGAATGTATGATTCGCCCCCGAGATAACTGTGATACGGTTTTGTCCCTTTGCGTCAACAAGGATCACCGCGATTCCCGTCGGAACGCCGTCTATCCTCTCAATGGCGGCGCCGTCGGCAAACTCGCGTTTCAATCCTTTGAGGATAGTTTCGCCGAAGGAATCATTACCGACACGCCCGACCATGGTCGTCTCGGCGCCGCATCGTGCGGCAGCGACGGCTTGGTTGGCGCCCTTGCCGCCAAAAACTTGGTAAAAGTTGTTGCCGAGAACCGTTTCGCCCGCATCCGGCGCCCTGTCGGCCATCACCACGAGATCCATATTAATGCTACCGATGACAGTGATCATAGGAATACACTCCTTCTCTTCGTCATGCGTTCAGTATATCACCGTCACGTTTGTCGGATTGTCCCAATCAATTCGTTGTGCGCATTCGACATTTTAACAATAAAATAACTGTTTACGAACGGTGGCTAAGACTCTATAATTGTCTAGGTTGGGTCTATCCGCTGTCCATCCCGCACGAATTGACGCGGTACGACAGGCCCGGTTCGTACGGCTCGTTGCGGAACGATTTATAATTTAGATAACGATGGATATTTTTTCTTTTGCAACCCTCCTCGGCGGACTCGCTTTGTTCCTCTTCGGAATGAAGGAGATGGGTGACGGATTGATGCTCCTCTCGGGTTCCAAGCTTAAGAGCATGCTTGGGCGCGTGACATCGAATCCGATCAATGCTGTTCTCGTAGGAACCGGCATCACGTCAATTATTCAATCTTCCTCGGCGACGACAGTCATGGTCGTCGGGCTTGTCAACGCCGGATTACTTTCGCTTTCACAGTCGGTCGGGATCATTATGGGTGCCAATATCGGTACGACGACGACCGCGTGGATTCTCACGCTCGGTACACTCGGCGCCGGCAGCACTTATCTCGATTTGCTCAAACCGTCCTTTTTTGCTCCGCTGATCGCCTTTTTTGCCGTCGGAGTTCTCATGTTCGTCAAAGACGAGAAAAAGCGAAACATCAGCAAGATCGCGATCGGTTTCGCCGTGCTGATGTTCGGAATGCAGGCAATGAGTAATTCCGTCGTGTCGCTCGCCGACTCGCCTGAATTCTGTGAACTGTTCATCCGCTTCAAAAATCCTTTTCTTGGTCTGATTGTCGGAGCCATTCTGACGGCTGTCATCCAGAGTTCTTCTGCATCCATCGGTATATTGCAGGCGCTTTCCGCCACNGGAGTCGTNACGTACGGGTCGGCGATCCCGATTATTCTNGGACAGAACATCGGTACGTGTGTCACCGCCATGTTATCGAGCATCAACACATCAAAGAACGCTCGGCGCTCGGCGCTGATTCACTTGTTTTTCAACGTGATCGGCAGTGTCGTCTTTATAGCGGTTTTCTACTCGATCAATCTCTTTCGTCCCTTCGCGTTTCTCGATAAGAGTTTAGGGGCCGTCAACATCGCGATAGTCAATACGCTTTACAATACGTCGAACACTTTACTTCTCCTCCCTTTCCGCCATAAGCTCGTGAGATTCGTAACGTGGATTCTGCCTGACGGCAAGCGGGGGGAAGAAGTGCCTGAAACGGAGAATGTCTTCGGTGCGCTGGAAGCGCGTTTCCTCGAATCGCCCGGGCTGGCCGTTGCGCAGAGCCGCCAAGTTGCCTCTCAGATGGCGGAACTCGTCAAACACCATTACGAAATTTCGATCGACCTGCTTTATTCTTTCGACGCACAGCGCTATCAGGAAAGTCGCGACCTTGAGGTGCTCATCGATGATTACGAAGACCACCTCGGGACGTACATGGTTCAGATCAGCGCACGGCAATTGACGGATAAGGATAGCCGAACCTTGACACAGATGATGCAGAGCATCGGAGACTTTGAGAGGATATCGGACCACGCGTACAGCATCGCGCTCTCGGCGAAAGAAATGTACGACATTACTTTTTCCGACGCTGCGCTAAATGAGCTCGCCGTTAAGGAGCGTGCCCTGCAAGATTTGCTCGATATGACGGTTCAGGCGTTCCGCGATGATGATCTCGAGCTTGCCGCACGTGTAGAGCCTCTGGAAGAAGTCATCGACGGTTTGAACGACGAGTTGCGCGCACGTCATGTCAAAAGACTGCAGGACGGATTCTGTACACTTGAGCTCGGGTTTATTTTCAACGATATTCTGACAGGCATGGAGAGAATTGCCGACCACTGCTCGAATCTCGCCGTCTGTATGATCGAGCTTTCGCATGAGAGTCTGGATCACCACATTTTCTTAAGAACACTTGAAACAAGTGAGGATTTCCTGCAGATGGTCGCTCACTATCGTCGAGAATACCTCCTGCCGGAGGTTCAGGTTTCTGAATACGCGGGGCAAATCTCGCTTGAGGAATCGCTTGCGAATCGATAACGTACTCTCCCTCGCAAGGGGTGTACACGATGATGGAACAAGTGAAAACGGACGTCATCAGAGCGGGGCAAAGACTTTTTGCCGCAGAGTTCCTCTAATGAAATAGTCTTGATTGATTGACCACGTAAAACCTGAAAGGGGTTGTCTCAAAACCGCTAAAAAGTAGCGGGATTGGAGATAACCTCTTTCCTTTTTTAGAAACTGAGAACGTAAAGTCCAGAAAATCGATATTAACTGCAAAACTGTACATGGGTGTCGACGCAAAGTCCAAAATAGCGATATTAACTGCAAAATTGCACATGGGTGTCGACGCAAAGTCCAAAATAGCGATATTAACTGCAAAATTGTACATGGGTGTCGACGCAAAGTCCAAAATAACGATATTAACTGCAAAATTGTACATGGGTGTCGACGCAAAGTCCAAAATAACGATATTAACTGCAAAATTGTACATGGCTGGGGCTTCGGGGTAAATAGCGCGACCCAAAAGGGGGGCTTATCTCATCATTGCTCTTAATGAGCGGTTTTGAGACAGCCCCTTTTCGGTAAAACGTCAACAAGGCGAGGCCGCCTACGCGCTTATGATTATGCGGACAATCTAGAAATCTTTGATCAGGTCAAAATTCTTTTTATGTGGAGCTTTTTCCGTGTCGGGGTGTCCAATCGCGATCGCGATGCGGAATTTCTCACCTTCTTCAAATCCAAGTAATTTGCCGCAGTTTTCAGGGTCGTCCTCTTGGAAAGCCATGGCGGGAAGTCCGAGGATGACGTTACCGAGTCCCATCGATTGCGCAGCAATGGAGAGGATTCCCACGGCGATACCAGCATCTTCACCAGGCCACATCTGGTCGCCCGCCGTGATGATGACTCCGAGCGGCGCATCGTAGAAGAAACTCTCGGAACCGCGTTTTTTCTGACTGGCACGCATCTCATCACTTGCGTGGTGCATGATACGTTGATCGATTTGCTTGATAATTGAACGATCCGTAATGAAGTAGTAGCGAAGTCCTTGTAAGTTCCGTGCTGTCGGCGCGGCGAGAACGGCGTCTTTCAGCAGGAATAGTTCTTCTTCTGTGAGCGGTGTATCTTTGTAGCGGCGAATGCTGCTTCTCTCTTGAATGGTTTTTAATACCGGGTTCATAATTCAAAATCCTCCCTTTTTCATCTCATTAATTTCTTAAACACCACTTATTATAGCGAACTTGTACCGTTGCGTTCACGTTCAAAGTCAAAGATACGCTGTGGCGCTCTCAACATGCGGAATGTCTGGTAATCTATAAACAGAAGAGTCATTTAACAATAAGACGGAATCGAGGAGAGTATGGGCAAGCGCTTTCAAAACATTGTGAACCGCGTGACGGGNCGTCCCGAAAAGAAGCGCTGTGCCGTCGTCTGTCCCGATGAGGGGACGGTGAGGGCGGCTTTAAAAGCGGAAGAGATGGGGCTTGTCGACCCTTTCTTTTTCTTTGACGAATCGCGCCGTGAAGTGCTCAAAGGATTGTCTGTTCTTCAAGAGCGCAAGGATGCGTATCTAGTCGTCGAGTTACCCGAGGAGGCGGCAAAGATCGCTGTACAGCGTGTCCGTGGACGGGAGTTGGATATGTTGTTAAAGGGGAATATCGACACGGCCTTACTGCTCAAACAAGTCGTCANCAAGGAATACGGACTCTTGACGGGGCGGCTGATCACCCATGTCGGTTTTCTTGATGTGCCTGCGTATCACAAGNTNCTCGTTGTGACAGACGGAGGNATGGTGACATATCCGGATCTCGAACAGAAACGCGCAATACTGGAGAATGCTGTTTTCGCTATGCGTGCNATGGGNGTTGAAAAGCCTAAGGTTGCCTGTCTCGCGGCCGTTGAGAAAGTTCATGACAAAATGCCGGAAACACTTGATGCCGCGGAGCTTAAGGCGATGAATGACCGCGGTGAGATTGTTGATTGCGTTGTGGAGGGTCCCATCTCGTTTGATCTCGCGTTCAGCCGTGAGGCGGCGGCTGTAAAACGCTATGACAGCCCTGTTGCCGGGGATGCCGATATCATGCTCGTTCCGGATTTTGTCGCGGGCAATCTCGTCGCGAAGGCGATAATACATGCCGGACATGGCCTTTTCGCGGGTGTTCTTATCGGAGCGTCCGCCCCTGTCATCGTTACGTCGAGGAGCTCGACAAGCGAAGAAAAAATCAATTCGATCGCCTGTTCAGCCCTCTTGGCGCACGCATCAAACGTATAAATCGGAGTAGCACGTGAAAATATTAGTCATTAATCCCGGATCGACTTCTACGAAAGTCGCTTTGTTTGAAGATACGGAGAGAATCGTCGAGAAAAAAATCGACCACTCGCGAGAGGAGTTAAGCGCCTTTTCATCGATTAAGGCGGAGTTGCCGATGCGCATCAGCCGTGTAAAGGATTTTCTCCATGAGCATGAGACGTCACCGGGTGAGCTCGACGTAATCGTCTCGCGCGGCGGCATGCTCCCCCCCGTTCGCCACGGTGCTTATGTTATCGATGACGAGCTTGTCGAGACGCTCCTCGATCGACCCGTCGAGCAACACGCTTCCAACTTAGGTGCAGGTATTGCGCAAGCGATCGCTGCGGAGGGAGACGGTGTGCCTGCGTTTATCTACGATTCAATCTCCGTCGATGAACTGATTCCGCTCGCGCGTTTTTCAGGGATTAAAGGCTACGATAGGAGAAGTTTTTCGCATACCCTCAACACGCGCGCAGTGGCCCGAGTCATCGCGGAACGAGAGGGGTTCGACCTTTTGAAATCGAACGTCATCGTCGCTCATCTCGGAGGCGGTATTTCGATGAACTTGCAGTCGAATGGCGAGATCATCGACGTTGTCTCGGCCGATGAAGGCGCTTTTTCAACCGAAAGGGCAGGGGGAATTCCCATTTACCAGGCGGCGCGCATTGCGCGCGAGGAGGGAGCGGACGCCCTCTATGCTTACGAAATAGGAGAGGGTGGCTTTACATCGTATCTCGGGACGAATGACGCGCGTGAAGTCGAGCGGATGGCGGCAAATGGCGATGACGAGGCTTGTCTTGTCATCGATGCGATGGGGTATCAGGTTGCCAAGGCAATCGCAGGATTGGCAACTGTCGTCAACGGTAATGTGCGCGCCATCATTCTGACCGGCGGTATGTCGCACATGAAGAGATTGACGGACGCTATCAATGAGCGCGTATCATTCATCGCCCCCGTGTTCCTTATGCCGGGCGAATTGGAGATGGAGGCTCTTGCGACCGGAGCCTACCGCGTTATGCGCGGGAAGGAGAGCGCGGAAGTATTAGGCGACCGCTACGTGGGGTTGCTGGGATGATCCATCATATCATCCCAGTAATTCTGCACGGGGTGTAGACGCTCGTTCCGAGGTATCGCCTCGTCCTCATCAACAGGTGTCGGAGGTGATGTCGCCAGTTGCTCTTCGCGTTGTTTCCTCCTTAATTCCTCTTCGGCAATCGCTTCATTCGGCGACAATTCGAGCAGTGCCGGGTTGTCGATGTAAGAATCAAATAACTGCAAGCTCTTGATCATGTAGTATCCGTCGCAAATTCGCTCGTCGATCGTGAGGTTCAAGTCGATCGTCTTTTTCCAGACGACATCGTCGGTAAAGATATCGCGATACGGTTTGTAGTATATTTTCCCGATCGTACAGAAGATGGAGGTGGAACCGAATTCGTACAAGTGATGGAAAAGAGCGTCGCCCCCAATGCTTCCGAGATGCGAGATGAATACGGAAGAATACAGCGGGATTAAATCACGCAATACTTTCGGCATGAGTCCGTGAAAATCTAGCACGCGTCCGATCAAAAGGAGAACTCGCAAAATACTTCGCGGTAGCTTTGTGATGAGTCCGATGAACCGATCATCCTCTTTACCTTCGCTATCCTTGATCTCGTCGATGTGGTAGTCCATCTTATCTTTAACATCTTCTAAGGTGTCGTCGCCGTCAAAATTGACTTTCGCAATTGATTCAAGCCCCTCATCCGTTAACGCAGTTTTGACAACGTATAGGATGTCGAAACTGTTGTGTTGGTACAACCGCCTCCCCGCAACAAACCGATTGAGTTGAGGCCGGCGCAAGAACGTATGCAAAAATGTCGCGGAGATAATATTGAAAACAGTGATTCGTTTTCCTTGTTTTCGTTGTTCGCGGATGTACTGTTGCATATTCTCAACACAATACGATTTTCTCAAATAGACTGCAGACTCATTGCGGCCGCGCATGATATACGGCATGATGGCGCCGATGGGGTCTTTTGAGTCTCTTACAAGTGTACCGTCGCCGCGTTTAAAACACATGTTATAATTCCTCTTCAATACCTTCAGGTGCCGATTGTTGCTTGTAGATTGTCCTTCACTCCGAGTAACAAATTGAGCAGTCGGCCAACCGTGTGTAAGTGAGTTGAGCCAAATCGGTGTAGTGAACGCCCTTCAATCAGCGGTATTTTTCGTTCTGTCTCCTCATAAAACGGAGAATACGATGTCTTTATGATGAAGCCATCATATCACAACGTGAAATTTACAAAAAAAGTCTTGCATATTACCAATGACAATCTTCATTCATAATCGTTTTTGTGGTATGTTGTGTTAGGCTGTGCAAAAATATGGGCAGTATGAAGCTTCTCATATAGTTCCGATGTCCGTAGCAATTGGGAGAATGACTAATAACCAGTCTTTGATATGAAGAAAAAATTTAGCAAAAAATTGAAAATATTGTTTACGGTGACTGCCATCTTGCTTGTCGCGACGGCGGGGATTTTTGCCGTCAATCATTTCAAGCGGGAGCCGGAACCTCCGTCGACAAAGAAAACAAACCCGAACGAGTCATTGACAACTCCGACTTCGACGACAACGTTTTCCACTACAACGTCGACGACAACTGAAACAACGACGACTCCGACGACAACGGAAGAGCCGACTACGACGACTGAACCTCTGCACCATTTCTCCCATCTCGTTATTTTTCTCGACGTTCAGCGCGCTGTCTTTTTTCATACAAACGCAATGGGTGAGCAAATTCCCGAAGTGTCTCTCCGTGTTTCGACCGGGCGTGAGAAAGGTTCAACACCCATCACGCCGCCGGAAAAACCTTTCATACTATCCGGCTACAGAGCCAACCAACTTCTTTTCACGAANGCGGAAACATGGGTGTGGGTGCGTTACGCGACACACGTTTCAGGTGATATTTTCATTCATTCGCAGCCGTACGATCACCAAGCGGATGCGAACGGGAAGACGTTGCCACTTGACAAGAGCCTGTTCAGCAAATGGGGATATAATCGTCTCGGAAAATACACCGCCTCGAACGGCTGCATCAGGTTGTCACTTCGCGATGCAGAGTATTTGTCACAGAACATCCATCCCGGAATGCCGTGTTTTATCTTCCAAAGTAGCGAAGGATACGAGTTGCCCGAAGCACCTGAGAATCCGCCCGCCAACTTGAATAATCGCTGGGATCCTACAGATCCTGATCCGTTAAATCCCTATGTGCATCGTAAGGAAAATAGTATGGCGTGGAAGTATAAGCCTAAAGGTCAAGACATCGAGGTGATGTTGGGTGAGGCGCCGAAAGCCGCGGACGGCGTTCAAAACAAAAATGANCTTCCAAGCAAAGCGACTTTCAGTTTTCAAAGAAAGCCCGTTACCGATACGCCCGGAGTGNTNTACGCCAAGGTGATCGTGACATATCCCGACAAATCCATGGAAGCGGTTTCAATTAAAATCATTGTGATCGATCCTGAGACTGTTACGACGCCGACCTCTACTGAGCCGGAGGAACCGGATGATCCGACGGATCCCGATGATCCTACTGACCCCGAAGATCCCACTGAACCCGGAGAGCCCACCGATCCCGGAGAGCCTACCGATCCCGGAGAGCCTACCGACCCCGGAGAGCCTACCGATCCCGGTGGGACGCCTTAACTGTGACTTCCGCTCCGTATACTGATGTTTGATCGGCATTCCCGCGTTGCTTAGTTCGCCAATCGAAGACCGCAAAGAAAACTCACAAAAGTTTTATGCAGCGAGTAAGAATTATTCACGAAAAGGCGTTGAAAAAAAACGCGCGGGTCATGTATAGTGTCTCTACCGCCTTCAATTGTGAATGTTTGGCGGGCACTATTGAGCAATTTGAT
>JGI24710J26742_10004064_pt1 | contig 12180 bp, 11 predicted proteins | sample BioPla2DNA2_FD_26742 | JGI IMG/M metagenome (IMG submission 26742) | reverse complement strand
TACCTGGATTCCGTACTTAGAGAAGGGTAGCTCTCCACCAGGGATTTTCCAGGTTACTTCGTGCCATTCTCCGGGTTTAACATTAACCCATGAAGAGTTTTTCCAGTTTGTATAATCCTTTTCCATCCTGAAAATCTGGAAGCCCTTCATTGATGTGTCTTCTGGGAAATACACAAAAAGGGTTACTGTATCGTCAGGGTTAATCCTGTCTGCAGGTCCCTCAAAGCTGTACTTTCTTTGACCAGCCTTCATGGTACCCTTTAATAGTTTGCCTGCACTTTCTACTTCTGTGGCACCTTCTGCATATTCTCCAGTTGTTGCTGCCTGGCCCTTCCAGCCATCTGTACCCTTGCTAAAGTCATACTTTAAGTCTGCAGCAAAGGCTAGGGCTGACAATGACAATAATAGGGTCAGTGTCAAAACGATAGTGATTAATTTTTTCATCATCTTTCCCCCTTCATTTTTTAACATTGTCCTTTTTTGGGCAAATGCTTTAATTTTTTAGTGAATGTTTGTAGCATTTCACTATACTGTCCTAATTATATACCAAGCTATACCAGTTTTCAAGCCAATAACTGTATATATATATATGTCTGTCCCCTGGTAAACAAAAAAGCATAAAGAGAAAAAATCTCCTTATGCCTCTTACACTTATAATAATTTTTTGTATAACTTTTACTGCTAATCTCTGGCTGTCATAACCTCATCCCATATACGGTTGTATAGGCCTATAACATCACTTATATCCACAAATAGCTCTCCCATCTCCATGATGTCCCCATCAGGATAAGCAGTCTTGTCGTTTTTAAGCTTGTCATCTAATAGGTCAAAGGCCCCCTTGTTGGGTGTTGAGTAGCCAACATATTCTGCATTTGCTAGGGCATTTTCAGGATCACATAGCCAGTTAATAAACTTTTCTGCCCCCTCCTTATTCTTGCTTCCCTTTGGTATTACCATGGCATCAAACCATAGGTTGGTGCCTTCCTTTGGGATAGCATAGGCCAGGTCTTCATTTTCCCAGGTGGCATAGACAGCATCTCCTGAGTAAACAAGGGCTAGGGCAGCCTCCTCACCTATCATCTTGTCCTTTATGTCATCTCCCATATAGGCAAGGACTAGGGGCTTTTGCTCTATTAAGAGCTGCTTTGCCTCCTCAAGCTCGGCCTCATTACGAGTATTTAATGAATAGCCCAGCTTTTTAAGTGCTACTCCTAGTGAATCACGCTGGCTGGCATACATGAATATTTCCTTTTTATACTTTTGATCCCATAGTATATCCCAGCTATCCACTGGCTCATCTACCATCTTTGTGTTGTATAAAATACCTAGGGTCCCCCAAAAATATGGGACAGAATATTCATTTTCAGGGTCATAGGGCAGGTCTTTGAACCTCTCATCTATATATTTATAGTTGGGTATATTATCAAAGTTAAGCTTTTCAAGCCTATCTTCCTTTATAAGCCTTTCTATCATATAATCCGACGGAAAGAGAACATCATAGTCGACTCCGCCTGATACTAGCTTTGCATACATATCCTCATTTGAGGTAAAGTCCTCATATATAACCTTAATACCGTATTCCTTTTCAAAGGCCTCATAGACTGACTCATCTATATAGTCTCCCCAGTTAAAGACCTTTATGGTTGGCTTGGCCTCACCACAGCCGGACAGGCTAAATATTATCGCGAGAGCCGCTAACAAAAACACCACTTTGGCGTATCTTTTCATTTTTTTCTCTCCTTTCATCGGCGTCCTTGGACGTTCTTATATTAACTACTATGAGTAGTAGCAATACAGCTAAAAACATAAGGGTGGACAGGGCATTTAGCTTTGGGCTTATACCCCTTCTGGCCATGGATTCTACTGTTATAGATAGGTTTGTCACTCCATTGCCAGTTGTGAAAAAGCTAATAACAAAGTCATCTAGGGATAGGGTGAGGGCCAGCAAAAACCCAGTTATAACCCCTGGCATAATCTCGGGCATTATCACCCTTTTAAAGGCGTAAAAGGGAGTGGCACCTAGGTCCAAGGCCGCCTCATACAAGTGCTTGTTCATCTGCTTTAGCTTTGGCATGATGGACAATATCACATAGGGTATGCAAAAGGTAATATGGGCCAGCAGCATAGACAAAAAGCCTAAGGGTAGTTTTACTGATGCAAAAAGTAGCATCAGGGCTATACCTGTAACTATATCTGGGTTTAGTATGGGCAGGTGGTTGATGTTTAGCATCAGTTCTCTTTTAAACTTTTTCATGCTAAATATACCTATTGCCGCTGCTATCCCCACTATGGTAGCCACGATTGAGGCAATAACTGCAATTGCCAGGGTATAGTAAAGGGCATTCATTATCTGCCTATCCTTGAAAAGTTCACTATACCACCTTAGGGTAAAACCTCCCCAAGCTCCCCTGGATCTTGAATCATTAAAGGAGTATATTATTAGGATACCTATAGGGGCATATAAAAATATAAATATCAGGTATACATAGGCCTTTTTTAAAAACTTCATCATAAGAGGCCCCCCTCTCCATACTCACGGTCATATTTAGACATTACTCCCATGCTCAATAGTATTAAGAGCATAAGGATAATCGAGAGGGCTGAACCAAAGCCCCAGTCTCCTGAGGAAAGAAACTGCCTCTCTATCAGGTTGCCTATTAGCATAAACTGGGCTCCACCTAGGAGCCTGGAGATAACAAAGGTTGTTACCGCTGGCATAAAGACCATGGTTATACCTGATATAACACCTGGCAAGCTCAAGGGGAGGGTGACCCTCTTAAAGACTTTTACATCATTACATCCCAGGTCTTGGGCTGCTTCTATGAGGCTTTTGTCAAGCCTTGAAACCACTGAGTAAATCGGTAGTATCATAAAGGGCAGGAAGTTGTAAACCATGCCAAGTACTACTGCGGTCTCAGTGTATAGGATATTTATTGTTGGCAGTGAAAGAGCGCTTAAAATAGAATTTAAAGGCCCATTTTTCTCAAGTAAGGTCATCCAGGAATAAGTCCTTAAAAGAAAGTTCATCCACATAGGTACTACTGTTAGCATCAAGAGCACACTCTTGCGTTTAAAGGTCTTGCTGGCTAGTATCAGGGCAAAGGGGTATCCCAGCAAGAGGCAGATAATGGTTGCATAAAGGGCCAGTAGGACCGAACGAACAAGTACATCTATATAAATGGGGTCCACAAACTTTTTAAAATGCTTGGTGGTAAAGCTTATCCCTGCCTCTGTTGACTCTGTAATAGAGAAAAAGAGTATTAGGAAAAGGGGTACTATGATAAATATAGTCATCCAAACCGCATAGGGATAGGCTATCCATTGTTTTTTCATCTAGTCGACCCCCTTTTTCATAATATGAATGTCAAAGGGATCTACACTAAGGCCCACTATTGAGTCCTCATCAGCCTTTATGGTGGAATGGACCTTCATGGTGAAATCTTCGTTATCTACTCCGACGACTAGCATCTCAAAGTGCACACCCTTAAAGGTAACTGATTTTACCCGGCCAGCTATCATGCCCTCCTCTGGTCTTTTAACCTTGACATCCTCTGGCCTGATTACGACATCAACAGGCTCGTCCTTTTCAAAGCCCTTGTCAACACAGTCAAATAAAGTATTTAAAAAACTCACCTTGTAGTCCTGGTGCATAACACCATCGATTATATTACTCTCACCGATAAAGTCAGCTACAAAGGCATTCTGGGGCTCATTGTATATATCCTGGGGACTACCAACCTGCTGGATGTGGCCGTTGTTCATAACCACAATAGTATCAGACATGGTCAGGGCCTCCTCCTGGTCATGGGTAACATAGATAAAGGTTATGCCAAGTTTCTTTTGTATATTTTTAAGCTCTAGCTGCATATCCTTTCTTAGCTTTAAGTCCAAGGCTCCTAGAGGCTCATCTAATAGCAAGACCTCAGGCTCATTTACTAGGGCTCTAGCTATAGCTATCCTTTGCTGCTGGCCACCACTTAGGGAGTCAATATCCCTTTTCCCATAGCCCTCTAGGTTTACAAGCCTTAGCATATGGTTTACCTTTTCATCGATTGTCTTTGCGGAAAGCTTTTTTATCTTTAGGCCAAAGGCTATATTGTCATAAACATTCATATGGGGAAAGAGGGCATACCTTTGGAAGACTGTGTTAACCTTGCGCTTGTATGCTGGTAGATGGTTAATGTTTTTGCCTTCAAATAATAGGTTTCCACTGTCCGCCTCTTCAAATCCCCCTATGATCCTAAGGGTTGTGGTCTTGCCACAGCCACTTGGGCCTAGCAGGGTCACAAACTCATTTTTGCGAATGGTCAGACTTATATTATCTAGGGCTGGCGTCCCATTATAGGTCTTTGATATATTTTCTAGCTTTATAATGCTGTTACTATTCATATTATTATTGTTCATTGAATGCTCCACCTTCCTAATGGTTATTAAAAGCTAGGAGGTGTTGCCACCCATAGCAATCTAGCCTTTGTCTTACCTGCATTTTTAACATAGTGGGCCTCGGTTGGTTCAAAATAAAAGGCCTCTCCCTTTTTTACCCTATATGTCCTCCTACCNATGTGTAGGACAATAGAGCCGGCTAGGACATAGCCAAACTCTTCACCGTCATGGGGGTCTTCTTCCTTGGAAAGGCCGCCTGGCAAGAGCTCTATAATTAGTGGCTCCATCCTATTTTTCTGGGCATTGGGGATAATCCAATCTATACTATGGCTTAGGTCCTCATTTTCAAGGGTAAAGACATCCTCTTTTTTAAAGACTATCTTTTCCTCAACCTGTTCATTAAAAAAGTCCTTGATATTGGTTCCTAGGGCTTCGAGTATATCCATAAGTGTAGCTATTGAAGGAGATGTCAAATCTCTCTCAACCTGGGAGATAAACCCTTTAGAAAGCTCGCTTCTATCAGCTAGCTCCTGCTGGGTCAAGCCATTATAAATCCGCAATTCTCTAATCTTATTTCCGATTTTCATCTCCTACGCCCCTATCATAATATTAAACAAATTGTTTATAAAGACTAAACAAACATATATATTAATAACACAATTACTTTTCACTGTCAACACAAAATTTAAAATTATTTTCTCTAAGAAAAATCAAAAAGATTCTATAGCGGAATTATGTGGTATTATAATAAAGTCAAGTGTATTTCCCAAGGCCCCTAGAGCCTTTTATATATAGGTAAATCAATTTGAAAGGAAGCAGTATATGAAGCTTATTTTAAAATATTTAAAGCCCTTTAGTCTTTTAGTTGTCCTGAGCCTGGTCCTACTCTTTATGCAGGCAATGACAGACCTTAGCCTGCCAAACCTTATGTCTGATATAGTTAATGTAGGTATACAGCAGGCTGGTATTGAGGATAAGCTAGCACAAGCCCTAAGTCAAGATGGCCTTGACCTTATTACAGCCCTTGCCAAGGACCAGGACAAAGAGACCTTTGAGGATAGCTACAGGCTTGTAGAGCCGGGAACGCAAGAGGCAGAAAAGTACCTAGCTAAATATCCTTCTCTTAAAGAAAATAGTATCTACATTATAAAGACCGATGCTGACCTAGAGGCAATAGCTGATATCTATAGTAGGTCAAGCTATGCCTTTATTAGCCTAATGCAAGGCCTAAATAGTAGTGGCCATGAACAAACAGGCCAGCAGACTCCTACAGCTAGCCTGACTGACCTAGATATGGGTGACCTAGATAAGTTAGTAGCGCTAGTAAAAAGTCAAGCTGACCAAAGGCTTGAATCTGCAATAGTAGCTGCCGAAAAAGCTGACCCATCTATAAGAGATCAAGTTGCTTTAAGCTTTACAAGGGCCTTTTACCAAGGACTTGGTATGGATATGACAAGGCTACAGCGGTCCTATATATACAAAACCGGAGCCTATATGCTGCTTGTAACTTTTTGGTATCGCAGCTACAATAGGGGTACGTTATACATCATCCAAGATAGGGGCAGGCCTAGCTAGAAAGTTAAGACAGGATGTCTTTAAAAAGGTAGAGTCCTTTTCCCTTGAGGAGTTTGATAACTTTTCAGCCTCTACCCTCATAACCCGTACTACCAATGATGTAACCCAGATACAGATGTTTACCACCATGGGACTTAGGATACTTGCCTTTTCTCCCATCATGGGTATTGGTGGTATCATAATGGCCTTAAATAAGAGCATATCCCTAAGCTGGATAATAGCAGTTGCAGTTATTATCCTAATTGGTGTAGTTATACTTATCTTTTCAGTTGCCCTGCCAAAGTTTAAGCTTATGCAAAAGCTAGTTGACAGGCTAAACCTAGTAACTAGAGAATCCCTAAGTGGCATGATGGTTATCCGCGCCTTTGGTAACCAGGACCATGAGGAGGACCGTTTTGAACAGGCCTCAAGGGACTTTCGTGACACCAATAGGTTTACAAACCGTGTACTCAACTTTATGGGTCCTAGTATGATGCTTATTATGAACTTTTCCTCCCTGGCAATTGTTTGGGTAGGGGCCCATCAGATAGAAAAATCTGCCCTACAGGTAGGAGATATGATGGCATTTATCCAGTATGCTATGCATATTATTATGTCCTTTCTAATGGTCTCTATGGTCTTTATCATATTGCCTAGGGCAGCCGTATCCTTAAACCGTATATCAGAGATACTAGATACCGAGACTAGGATCCATGACCCTGAAAATCCCATCAGCCCAGACAGGTTAAAGGGTGAGCTAGTCTTTGAAAATGTCTCCTTTAGATACAAGGGGGCTGAAAGTGATGTTCTTTGTGATATTAGTTTTACTGCCAAGCCAGGCCAGACCACAGCTGTTATTGGTTCAACAGGATCAGGCAAGTCTACCCTAATCCACCTAGTCCCAAGGTTTTATGATGTAACAAAGGGTAGGATCACCATAGATGGGATTGATATTAGGGATATGTCCCAGCATGAGCTACGTGAAAATATAGGCTTTATCCCTCAAAAATCAGTCCTATTCTCAGGGGATATCAGGTCTAATGTCAGCTATGGTAAGGCTAACGCCACAGATCAAGAGATACTAGTAGCAACTCAGGTAGCCCAGATAAGAGACTTTGTAGAGGGGTCAGAAGAAGGACTAGAAAGACCCATAGCCCAGGGAGGGTCCAATGTCTCAGGTGGCCAGAGGCAGCGGCTATCCATAGCCCGTGCCCTAGTTAAAAAGGCCCCTATCTTTATCTTTGATGATAGTTTTTCAGCCCTTGACTTTAGGACAGATGCAGCCCTAAGAAAGGCCTTAAAGGAATATACTGGAGACTCGACCGTTTTGATAGTTGCCCAAAGGATAAATACAATAATGCAGGCAGACCAGATTATCGTGCTAGACGAAGGAAGAATAGCTGGTATGGGCAAGCACAAGGACCTGCTAAAAAGCTGCAGGGCATATAGGGAGATTGCTGAAACCCAGCTGTCAGAGGAGGAATTAGCATGAGTGATAGAAAGCATAGCAATATACCAGATAAACAGGATACAGGCAGACAAGCTGTAGGAAAACCCATGGGCAGGCCAATGAGGCCAGGTGGTCGTGGCGGCGGTCATCATGCTATGATGGCTGGGGAAAAAGCCAAGGATTTCAAGGCTAGTATAAAGCGCTTGCTAACCTACCTTTCCCCCTACAAGCTAGCTATCACAGCAGTTCTTTTATTTGCCATACTCTCCACTGTCTTTACAATAGTAGGGCCTAGGATACTAGCCAAGGCTATTGATGAATTATACTCAGGTCTTGTCCGTATTATATCGGGCAAGCCAGAGGGTATCCGTTTTGATTATATCGGTAGGGTTCTGCTCATCCTGCTTGGCCTATATGGGATAAGTGCAGCCTTTTCCTACCTACAAGGCTTTATTATGGCCGATGTTTCAACCACAGTATCTTATAGGCTTAGAAATGCCATAGGCCAGAAAATAAACAAGCTACCCCTCTCCTTTTTTGACAAGGTAAGCCAAGGGGAAATCCTATCTAGGGTTACCAATGACGTTGACCTACTAAATAACTCCCTGAGCCAAAGTATCACCCAGATTATCAGCTCAGCTACTACCATGCTAGGTGTGCTTATAATGATGCTTTCCCTTAGCTGGAAGATGACCTTGGTTGCACTAGGAATGCTACCCTTGTCTCTCCTTCTGGTTTTATCTGTGGTTAAAAGGTCACAAAAGTACTTTCGCAAGCAGCAGGAATACTTAGGCCATGTAAATGGTCATATCGAAGAGATGTACGGCGGCCATGTGGTAATGAAGGCCTTTAACGGAGAAGAAAAGTCAGTAAAGGAATTTGAAAAGTACAACAGCCAGCTTTATGATTCAGCCTGGAAGTCACAGTTTATATCTAGCCTTATGATGCCTATGATGAGGTTTGTAGGNAACCTTGGCTATGTAGTTATCTGTATTCTAGGGGCCTATCTTACTACTATAGGAGCAATGACTGTAGGCGGTATTCAGGCCTTTATCCAATATGTTAGGTCCTTTACCCAGCCAATAAATGATATTGCAAATATCTCAAATATTCTCCAGCAGATAGCCGCTGCAGCTGAACGTATTTTTGAATTTTTAGATGAAGAAGAAGAAAAAGAANACAATATCAAGGCCTATATAAATACAGGGTTTGATAAGGAAAATGAGCCTTTAAGCAAGGTCGATATAAGGGGTAATGTTGACTTTATAAATGTACACTTTGGCTATAGCCCAGATAAAATAGTAATCAATGACTTTTCAGCCAGCATCAAAGAAGGGCAAAAGGTAGCTATAGTCGGACCCACTGGGGCAGGTAAAACGACTATAGTAAAACTGCTTATGAGGTTTTACGAGGTAAACGATGGTGCCATCCTCCTAGATGGTCATGATATTAGGGACTTTTCAAGAAATGACCTAAGGTCAGTATTTGGCATGGTACTTCAAGATACCTGGCTTTACAATGGTACAATAATGGACAATATAAGATATGGTAGACTAGATGCCACAGATGAAGAGGTNATAAAAGCTGCCAAGGCAGCCCAGGTTGACCACTTTGTTAGGACCCTACCTGATTCCTACAATATGGTCCTAAACGAGGAGGCCAGTAACGTATCCCAAGGCCAAAAGCAGCTTCTTACAATTGCTAGGGCTATCCTAGCTGATCCAAAAATCCTAATACTAGATGAGGCAACTAGCTCCGTTGATACTAGGACCGAGGTCTATATCCAAAAGGCTATGTACAATCTAATGAAGGGCAGGACTAGCTTTGTAATTGCCCACCGCCTATCAACTATAAAGGACTCAGACCTTATCCTATGCATGAACGAGGGAGATATCGTAGAGCAGGGTACCCATGAAGAGTTACTAAAGATGAATGGCTTTTATGCTAGTATGTACTATAGCCAGTTTGAAGGCAAGACCGCTTAGGCCAAAGCATTTATTTGGCCTAAGCTTTACACAAATTGCAGAAAAAAAAAGGATTATTGGTCTTTATCGTGTAATAGATAATATTATGTAGATAGACTAATTAGTAATCTGGATTTAAATCCTATCCAGCATTACTCTATTTAAGCGAGGTAAATATGAAGGGACAAGCAAGGCACAGATTCGTATTTAGACTACTCCAGATAGCACTTGGACCACTTATTAGGCGCAAGTTTAACTACTCATCAATCCGGGCAAAACTTGCTAATAAACCTGCCATAATTTTGCCCAACCATGTTACCTTTTGGGACCCCCTTTTAGTGGGTATTAGCTTTGCAACGCCAATGTACTTTGTGTCTAGCGATCATATCTTTAGGCTAGGCATCACTAGCAAGATCATCCAATTCCTAGTTGATCCTATCCCCCGAACCAAGTCAGATACAGATAGGAAAACAGTAATCTCCATGTTTAAAAGGCTTAGGGCTGGTAAAAATATTTGCATATTCCCAGAGGGCAAAATGACCTGGACTGGTGAAACCGACAGGCTACACGCCACGACAGCTAGGCTGATAAAGCGAAGCGGAGCTGCCCTTGTCACCTTTCGCATGATAGGGGGATACCTGAGCCAGCCAAGGTGGAGTAGATATATCCGTCGTGGTAAAATGACTGGGTCTGTTGTGAGGGAGTATAGCCCTGCAGAGCTTGCCAAGTTGTCTTTAGATCAAATAGAAGAAATAATAAAAGAAGACCTATATGAAAATGCTTACGAAAGGCAAAGGAAAGAGCCACAGGCCTATAGGGGCAAGAAACTAGCAGAAAACCTTGAACTGGCTCTTTACATCTGCCCTGCCTGCAATAGTATCTGTAGCCTAAAGAGCCAGGATGACCTCTCTTCTATTGTAGCTGTGGCTACAAGGTCATATACAATGAATACGGTTACTTTACAGGCTCAGATACAGAAAAACCAATCTTTGAGACAGTACTTGATTGGTCAAAATGGCAAAATGAGAGGGTGGTAGACCTAGCCAAGGACTTTAAAAATATGCCTCTTNACCATGTCATATTTGAAGATAAGACGGAGACCTTGTGGAGGATAGAAAGGGCTAGAAGGTCTGAATTACTTGNTAAAGGGACCCTACAGCTATACAAGGATAGGCTAGTCTTTAAAAGTCCTGACAAAGACTACACATTCCCACTAGATAAAATATCAAACCTTGATATCCATGGCCGGTCAACCATCATATTTACTACAGCTACTGATGAAAACTATGAACTAAAATCCAAGCACGCCCGCTGTGCCCTAAAATATCAAGACTTTTACCGACAATTAAAGACTAAGAAGAAGGGGGAGGACTAAATTGAATTATTCCGCAGCTAACACAGACCTCTGGAATGCTATGCTCCAGCTTGGCTATTTATCGGGTATATTGCTTTTGGCAAATGTACTAAGGCGCAAGATACCCCTTGTAAGGAAAAGCTTAATGCCTACTGCAGTATTGGCAGGCTTTATAGCCTTTATCGTCCGCAATCTAGGCATCTTAAAGCTTGATGGTGTCTTTATGGAGAATGTCACCTATCATGCAATAGCCCTTGGTTTTATCGCCCTGTCCCTCAGGATTATAAAAAAGCCAGAGCCAGCCTCTAATGAATACCTTACTGGCCCAAAAAGCGGCGCTCTTATAGTTAGTACTTACCTGGTACAAGGTGCTATTGGAATAATCATTACAATACTACTATCCTATACCCTATCACCTGGTCTGTTTAAGGCAGCAGGTATCCTACTCCCCATGGGCTTTGGCCAGGGGCCTGGCCAGGCCAACAATGTTGGAGCAACCTATGAGCAGCTAGGCTTTACCGGTGGNCAATCCTTTGGTCTTTCTATCGCCGCAGCAGGCTTTCTCTGTGCATGCTTGGTAGGTGTTGTCTACATAAATGTCCTCCATAGAAAGAATAAAATCAAGATAAAAACTGCCGAAGAAATAGCAGAGGTCCTTACAGTTGAGGATTTTCAGGACAAAAACGAGATCCCAATATCTCAGTCAATAGATAGGCTGTCCATACAAATAGCCATGGTCCTGTTTGTGTACCTGCTTACCTACCTAATATCACTGGGCATAACACAGCTAACCTCTAGCCTGTCCCCTGGCCTAGCAGCCACAGTTAATCCCTTGATTTGGGGCTTTAACTTTATAATCGGTTCACTGGTAGCCATGGCTTTTAAGGGTACAATAGGCTGGTTTAAAAATAGAAGATGGATGCTCAGGCAGTATCCAAACAACTTTTTACTAGATAGGATATCCGGCTTTGCCTTTGACTTTATGATAGTAGCAGGTATAGCTGCCATAGATGTAACAGACTTAGAGGGCCTTTGGCTTCCCTTTATTGTCCTATCCATAGTAGGCGGTATCATAACCTTTTGCTACCTGGCCAAGCTATGTAAGATAATCTATCCTAACTACTATTATGAGGGTTTTCTATCCATGTATGGCATGCTGACAGGGACTATTAGCACAGGTGTATTGCTACTTAGNGAAATTGACCCATCCTATAAAACTCCAGCGGCCACCAACCTCTTAACCGGTAGTAGCTTTGCCATTGTACTTGGAGCTCCTATGCTGGTTCTAATTGGCCTAGCACCAAAATCAGACCTTTTGCTCTTTATAACCCTAGGTCTGATGCTTGTTTATCTAGCCCTTCTTGTCTTGTTTTTAGTAAAGGTAAAGAAAACAAGACGGCAAAAGAAGGTCAAGTCCTAAATAGGCATAAAAAGGAGCTGTAAGTCAGCTATTAAACTGAACACCAATAAATGAA
>JGI24710J26742_10004063_pt1 | contig 12185 bp, 13 predicted proteins | sample BioPla2DNA2_FD_26742 | JGI IMG/M metagenome (IMG submission 26742) | reverse complement strand
TCTAAATTAATATCATCTATATAACAAGTAATTATATCACCAACACTTACTATATCAGTTGGATGATTTACAAATTTAGTACTCATTTTTGATATGTGAACAAGTCCATCATTATCAAGACCTATATCAATAAATGCTCCGAATGAGGCAACATTTCTGACTGTTCCAGTAATTTCCATTCCTTGTTTTAAATCTGTAAGTTTTAAAATATCACTTCTTAATATTGGTGGATCTACTTTTTCTCTTGGGTCAAGTCCTGGATTTAATAATTCATTTATTATATCTTCAAGAGTATACTGATCAGTATTAAATATGCTCATAAGTTCGGATTTATTAACATTTGTTAAAGTTTCTTTAAACGAATCTTTATTTATATCATTTATATCAAGCTTTAGATATTTTAATATATCTTCTGTTAAATCATAACTTTCAGGATGGATTCCGGTTTGATCTAATTTATTATTTCCATTATTAATTCTAAGAAAGCCGATTGCTTGCTGATATACTTTTTCTGTAGTGATTTTTTTTATTTCTTCCCTAGATGTAAAGGGGACTTTTTCTTTATACTTTAGTATTTTATTAATGGTAGGTTTATTTAATCCCGAGATGAATTTTAATATATATGATGAGGCTGTATTAATATTTACTCCTACATTGTTGACTACTTTTGTTACGGTAAAGTCTAAACTCTCGGTTAGTTTTTTAGAATTTACATCATGTTGATATTCGCCTACTCCGATTGATTTTGGATCTATTTTAACAAGTTCAGAAAGTGGGTCTGTTACTCTTCTTCCGATACTTACAGCACTTCTTTCTTCTACTTTTAAATCTGGGAACTCTTTGGCTGCTTCTTTTGAAGCAGAATATACTGATGCTCCTGCTTCATTTACGATAGTATAGTAAACATTATCAAGGTCTTTTATAATACTTGCGACAAATTCTTCACTTTCTCTTGAAGCGGTTCCGTTTCCGATTGCGATTAAATTTATATTATATTTTTTAATTAATTCAAGCATTTTCTTTTTAGAGCCTTCTTTATCATTTTGAGGAACATGAGGATAAATTACATCAATATGAAGAACGGTTCCAGCTTCATCTAGACATGCTAGTTTACAACCTGTTCGAAAGGCTGGGTCAAATCCCATAATTCTATTATTAGATAGTGGTCTTGTCATTAAAAGATTTTCTAGATTTATTTTAAATATATCAATGGCAGAATCTTCGGCTTTTTCAGTTAGTTCTTTTCTAATATCTCTTTCAACACTTGGATAAATTAATCTTTTTAAAGCATCAAGNATAGCATCTTCTACATAAGATGAGACAAATGAATTTGGATTTTTTATTATTCTTTGTTTTAGTTTACCAAATACATACTCATCATCATAGTCTAATTTTATATTTAATATTTTTTCTTTTTCTCCTCTATTAATAGCAAGTATTCGATAACTTTTAGCATGTGTTATCTTTTCTTTAAATTCATAGTACATTTCATAAATTTTCTTTTCATCTAGAGCATTCTTTCTTATAGTTGAGGTTATAAAACCATTTTTAAATATATACTCTCTTATAAATGATCTGTTTTTGGCATTATCACTTATCCATTCACTTATTATATATCTAGTATTTTCTTCAGCTTCTTCTTTTGAAACCTTAGCTTTACTAAATATTTCATCAAGAGAGCCAGTAGTAGGAAAAGTCATTATCATTTTAGCAATAGGTTCTAATCCCATTTTGATGGCATCTGTTACTTTGGTTTTTCTTTTTTCTTTAAATGGAAGATAAAGGTCTTCTACGTCTACTAGTTTTGTGCATGCTAAAATTTTAGATTTTAATTCTTCTGTTAGCATTCCTTTTTCATCTATTAATTTGATTACTGTTTCTTTTCTTTCCATTAGGTTAGTATAGTATTTGTGTTTTTCTTCTATTTCTCTTAATTTTTCTTCATCNAGACCNCNTGTTTGTTCTTTTCGGTATCTTGCGATAAAAGGAATNGTTGCTCCTTCNTTTAATAGTTTTAATACTTCATTTATTTGTTTTTCACTTATTTTTAGTTCATTTACTAATTCTTTAATTATCATTTTTTTCTCCTTATAAAAAACTCTAAGATAGAGTTTTTAGATATCACTTAAATCTACTTTTTCTTCTTCTAGCATATCTTTAAATTTTTCTTTAAATTTAGCTACTTCTTTTTTTAAAGCATCGGGATAAATATTCTTGGCATTTGCGACTGCTTTGTAAATGTGTTTTATTCTAACTTCTTTAGAGTTTTCGAAGACGGCATAACTAAAAGCATTGGCAAGTACGGTTAAACATATATCAGGATAGCGACTTGCTATTTCATATACTCTTTTATATTCACTAGTCATATCNACTAAAAATTCAAAGATAGTTTCTTTTTGAAAGTCACTGTAAGCTAGTTTTACGCCTAGTTGTTTNTCAAATTTAGGATATGTTCCCATTAATATTTTAACTACTATTTCAGGACTTGATTCTAAAATTTCNATTTTTTGAAATCTTCTTAANAATGCCCTGTCGCGAAGTATATAAGCTTCATATTCTTCAGTAGTTGTAGCTCCGATCATTTTAATTGCTCCACGGTCAAGTGCTGGTTTTAACATATTAGCAAAATCTATATTATTATTTGATGTTGCTTTATTTACTAGAAGATGTACTTCATCAATAAATAAAATAACATTGTCAGTTTTTTTAAGTTCTTGAATTAACAACTCTATTCTTGATTCGGTATTTCCACCCTTAGCAGTTGTTCCGAGTAAACTGGTTATATTTATTTTGTAAACATCCCAGCCCTTTAAAGCATCTGGAACCATTCCTTTTTGAATTCGGTAGCCAAGTCCTTCAACTATAGCGGTTTTACCAATTCCTGGTTTACCAACTAAAAGTGCACCTTTTTCAGGTGATATTAATGCGAGTATCATTTGATTTATTTCATCAGCTCTTCCGATTGCTGGATCGGTTATATAAGTTTTGCTTGTTAAGTTATCAGCATAATTTTTAATGATACTTATGTCATCAAATTCTTCTTCCATATCTAAAACTTCAACATTATCAGCATAATCAACTTTTAATGTTTCAAGTTTTTCTTCTTCTAAATTAAACACTTCAAGTTTAGTCATTTGCACCACGCCTTACTTAGTAAGTATAGCATATAAAAAGATATTTAAAAAGAGCCACAATGTTAAGTTGACTCTAGTTTTTTTATTATCTTTTTCTTTTTTTAGATTCATATATTAATCGATCAAAAAGTTTATTATCTTTTTCAAGTTCAGCATGAAAATGTACTCCAAGTATAAACTTACTTGGATCATTAAATTCAATTGCTTCTTTTACACCATCACTCGCATCAGCTGATGCGATAAAACCACTGTGAAGAAATTTAAAATCAAAGCCATGAAAACTTGCAACACTCATATTTCCTTTTCCTATAATATCATAAAGCAGTGTGCCCTTATGAATTCTAATATCATGTCTAGAATCATCTATGTTATCTCTAGTAATATTTGGAGTATAATGCATATGTCCAGATGGAAGTTTTCTAAGTACTGTACCTTCATTTTGTTTTTTAAGTTCATCGTAATGCTCTTTTATTATTTCATATGTTAAAATTTCTTCTTTAGAAAGTTTATCTAAAAGTGCACTAAAGATTGACATAGCTTGTGCCCCTAGGCAAATTCCAAGTATTGGTACATCATTTTTAATTGAGTAATAAAGTATCTGATATATGTATAACCTTACTTGATTTCCTCCAGGTATTAAAAAGCCATCACACATATCAAGTATTTCAGGATCCAAATTTCCATCTGGCATTAAGAGCCCGATAGGAGTTGCTCCACTTTCTTGTAATTTTTTAGTATAAGAGTTAACAAATTTAAATTGATCATCAAATATACTAGGTCCTTTTTTATAAGTTAAAGTAGGAACTACTCCGATAATTGGTTTTTTCATGTTGTCCTCCTTTTTAAAATGGTAATAATGATTTTTTATAACCCCCGGTTGCTCCATAGCAATCTATAGTTAAAACAAATGCTTTGTTATCTATGTTAGTAATAATATGTCTAAAAGGATAATACTTTCTAGCAGGAACGATTACCAAAAGTATGGGAGCCTTCTTTGAAAAAAAACCACCTCTACTAGTCATTTCAGTTACGCCAACTGAAAATTTATTCATTAAATAATTGGATATATCACTCGCTTTATCTGATTTTATATAAACCATTTTAGAGTCTTTTATTCCAAGTAATATGCGGTCGGTAATATAATTACTGATAAGTAAAATAAATGCAGCATACAAAGTATTTGTTGGTCCAAAGATTAAAAATCCCGAGCCTATAATTATTATATTAACTATTGTTGATGCTTTTCCCATAGTTATTTTTAAATATTTATTTAAAATAGTTATAATTACATCACTTCCACCAGTATTATAAGTACTTCGGTAAATTATACCAGTACCAACTCCCATTAATACCGCTGATGATAAAAGAAGTAAAAAAGTACTTTCAAAATTAATAGTAATGACTTTTATTAGAGGAGTTGTTATACTTACCATAAAGTTAAAGGTAAGAGAGCCAAACAGTGATTTAAATGCAACTTTTTTATCTAGAAGAGTTATACTNAGTATAAACAAAACTACTGTAGCAAGATTTAAAAAAGTAACTCTACTTAAACCAGTTAGTTCATTTACAATAATAGCAAGTCCACTCATTCCTCCAACAACAAATTTATTTGGTGTTAGTATTAAATTATAATTAAGAGCAACTATAAATGTTGCGATAACAAAAAACAATATTTTTAATATCCGATTCTTTTTATTAATAATTGATAAAATATTTGTTTTGTTTTTCAAATTACTTCTACTCCTGTATTAATGATACTACTAAATTTAATATAGGTAAAGATGATAATATTTTCCTTTACATAATAAATAAAAAAACTTAAGGATTTTTCCTTAAGTTTATTATTCGATAATTTCAGCAACAGTTCCTGCTCCAACTGTACGTCCACCCTCACGAATTGAGAATTTAGTACCAGCTTCAAGAGCTACAGATGAAATTAATTCAACTGTCATATCTACGTTGTCACCAGGCATAACCATTTCAACTCCTTGAGGAAGTTCGATTACTCCAGTAACGTCAGTAGTTCTGAAAAAGAACTGAGGTCTGTAATTTGAGAAGAATGGAGTATGACGTCCGCCTTCTTCTTTGCTTAATACATAAACAGTAGCCTTGAATTTTTTATAAGGTTTAACTGTTCCTGGTGCAGCAAGTACTTGACCACGTTCGATATCTTCACGATCAATTCCACGTAGTAATATTCCTGCATTATCTCCAGCTTCAGCATAATCTAATGATTTTCTGAACATTTCGATTCCAGTTACAACTGTTTTTTTAGTATCTCTTAAACCAACAATTTCAACTTCATCGTTTAGTTTAACTTGTCCACGCTCTACACGTCCTGTACAAACAGTACCACGACCTGAGATTGTAAACACATCTTCAACACTCATTAAGAATGGTTTTTCAGTATCTCTAACTGGAGTTTCGATATACTCATCAACAGCAGCCATTAATTCAGTAATAGCTTTTTGATAATTTTCATCGCCTTCTAGTGCTTTTAATGCTGAACCTCTAATTATAGGGCAGTCTGCATCAAAATCATATTCTCCAAGAAGTTCTCTGATTTCCATTTCTACTAAATCTAGTAATTCTTCATCATCAACTTGGTCACATTTGTTCATGAACACAATTATTTTTGGAACACCAACTTGACGAGCAAGTAAGATATGTTCTCTTGTTTGTGGCATTGGGCCATCTGATGCACTAACTACTAGAATAGCTCCGTCCATTTGTGCAGCACCAGTAATCATGTTTTTAACATAATCGGCGTGACCTGGACAGTCTACGTGAGCATAGTGACGACTTTCAGTCTCATACTCAACGTGAGAAGTACTAATTGTAATACCTCTTTCTCTTTCTTCTGGTGCATTATCAATATCTGCATAATCAATAAAATCACCAAATTGTTTTGTAATAGCTGCAGTTAAAGTAGTTTTACCGTGGTCAACATGACCAATAGTACCTATATTAACATGGGGCTTATTACGTTCAAATTTTTCTCTTGCCATTATAAATTCCTCCTATTTTCTTTACTAGCAATATTTTATCTAATTCTTGATTAAATATCAAGTATTATTTATTCTGATGTGCCTTGTTTACTTATAATTCCTTCGGCTATGTTTTTAGGCACTTCTTCATAGTGATCGAAGGTTGGGGTAAAGGTTCCTCTACCTTGAGTATTACTTCTTAGCGTTGTAGCCAGTCCGAACATTTCAGACAGTGGCATCATTGCTTTGATTAATAAAGCATTACCACGTGTTTCTTGTCCGATTGGTTTTCCACGTCTGCTCGTAATATCTCCCATTACATTACCCATGTATTCTTCAGGGGTAACTATATCAACTTTCATGATTGGTTCAAGTAGAACTGGTTTACACTTTTTACCAGCATCTCTAAGTGCCATGCTAGCAGCAATTTTAAACGCCATCTCAGATGAGTCAACATCGTGATATGAACCATCATATAAGGTTGCTTTAACATCAACCATTGGATAACCTGCAAGGATTCCACCAGCCATAGCTTCTTGAAGTCCTTTGTCAGTTACTGGAATATATTCTCTAGGAACTGTTCCACCAACAACCTGATCTACAAACTCATATCCTTTACCAGGATTTGGTTCAAATTTGATTTTAACATGTCCATATTGTCCACGTCCACCAGATTGTTTAATGTATTTTCCTTCACAGTCTCCAAACGCCGTTAGAGTTTCACGGTAAGCAACTTGTGGTTTACCAATATTAGCTTCAACACTAAATTCTCTTTTCATACGGTCTACTAAAACTTCTAAGTGAAGTTCTCCCATACCACTTATTACAGTTTGACCAGTTTCATGGTTTGTTGCTGCTCTAAAGGTTGGGTCTTCTTCAGATAACTTTTGTAGTGCCGTACTTAGTTTATCTTGATCTGCTTTTGATTTTGGTTCAATAGCAAGTTCGATAACCGGTTCCGGGAAAATCATTGATTCTAATATACAAGCATTTTTCTCATCACATAGAGTATCTCCTGTACCAGTATTTTTAAGACCTACTGCCGCAGCAATATCTCCTGCAAATACTTTTTTTATTTCAGAACGGTCATTAGCATGCATTTGAAGAATTCTTCCGATTCTTTCTTTATCATTCTTAGTTGCATTAAGTACATACGAACCACTTTCAAGGGTTCCCGAGTAAACTCTAAAGAATGTTAATTTTCCTACAAAGGGATCAGTTGCAACTTTAAATGCAAGAGCACTAAATGGTGCTGAGTCTGATGGTTCTCTTGTAATTGGCTCTCCTTTTAAGTCTTCTCCGTTTATTGCTTCAACATCTGTTGGTGCAGGTAAGTAATCAACAATTGCATCAAGTAGTAATTTAACTCCCATGTTATGGAATGCTGTTCCACATAGTACTGGGAAAAATTCTGCTTTTAGAACTCCTGTTCTGATTGCTTTTCTTATTAACTCTTCACTAATTTCTTCACCTTCAAGGTATTTTTCCATTAGTTCATCATCAAATTCAGCAATTGCTTCAAGCATCATTGTTCTACGGTTTTGAACTTCTTCTTGAAATTCAGCTGGAATATCTACTATTTCAGCTTCTTCCTCTTCTTTACCATCATACATATGAGCTTTTAATGTTATTAAATCAATTATTCCTTTAAAATTATCTTCTGCTCCAATTGGCCATTGAAGAGCTTCTGAGTTTACTCCAAAGCGATCTTTGATTGCTTTTAAACTAAATGCAAAGTCTGCTCCCATTTTGTCCATCTTATTACAAAAAATAATTCTTGGAACTTTAAATTCATCTGCTTGTCTCCAAACTGTTTCAGTTTGTGGTTCTGGACCTGACTGTGAGTCTAGCAGTGTTACTGCTCCATCCAAAACTCTAAGAGATCTTGATACTTCAACTGTAAAGTCAACGTGTCCTGGGGTATCAATGATATTTAATCGATGACCTTTCCAGAATGCTGTTGTAGCAGCTGAAGTAATAGTAATTCCACGTTCTTTTTCTTGGTCCATCCAGTCCATAACTGATTCACCATCATGGGTCTCACCTATTTTATGAACTTTTCCGGTGTGGAATAAAATTCTTTCTGTAGTTGTAGTCTTTCCAGCATCGATATGTGCCATTATACCTACATTTCGAGTGTTTTCCAGACTATATTCTCTTGCCATTTTTTATTCCTCCTACCATCTATAATGTGCAAATGCTTTATTAGCCTCCGCCATTTTATGGGTATCTTCACGCTTTTTAGCGGCTCCACCCACTCCATTTGCTGCATCCATTATTTCTTGAGCTAAATTATTAGCCATTCCTTTTCCAGGTCTTAATCTGGCATAGTTTACTAGCCAGCGAAGTCCTAATGTTTGACTTCTTGTTTCTCTAACTTCAACTGGAACTTGAATATTAGAGCCACCAACACGACGAGATTTAACTTCTAGTGCTGGCTTAATATTTTCAATAGCAGTATTAAATACTTCCATTGGATCTTTATTTGTCTCTGCTTTAATTATATCAAAGGCTTCATAAAGAATTTTTTCTGCATTTCCTTTTCTTCCATCTTTCATAATTGCATTTATTAATTTAGTAACAACTTTTGAATTATATATTGGGTCTGGAAGAACATCTCTTTTCTCTGCACGTCTTTTACGCATCGTTTTTCCTCCTTAAATTATTTTTTTTCTTTTTTGGTGCCGTATTTGCTTCTACCTTGTTTGCGGTCTTGAACTCCTTGAGTATCAAGAGTTCCTCTTATAATATGATAACGAACTCCGATTAAGTCCTTAGCACGACCACCACGAATTAATACTACGCTGTGTTCTTGTAAGTTGTGTCCTTCACCTGGTATATAAGCATCTACTTCACGACCATTAGATAATCTAACACGAGCATATTTTCTTAGTGCTGAGTTAGGCTTCTTAGGTGTTTTAGTACCAACACGAGTACAAACCCCTCTCATTTGAGGATGGTTAGTATTTGTGGTTTTTCTCTCTAAGCTGTTAAATCCAATATTTAAAACTGGACTTTGTTTCTTTTTTGTTTTTGCTTTTCTTTTCTTTTTAATCAGTTGATTAATTGTAGGCATTCTCTTCTTCCTTCCTATGCACACTTCCGGGTGTGTAGTTTACTTTTTAAAATTAAGTCCTATTTGCATAGAACTCAAAATAAACGCACTATTAATATAACATCTTATTATATGCGTGTCAATCATAAATTATACAATTTTTAACAAACTTCGTCACATACTACTGGATAAACTTCATGAAACATACTATCTATGTAATTATTAATATCTTCAGTTTCAATATTTTCATCATAATATTTAATTAAATCACCTAGTTTAAATGCTAGTATTGCTGGGAATTTTAATTCTTCAGCTTCAATCTTACTTAAGAATTCTTCCTTATTTAAATTTTCTTCTTTAATAAAATATGCGATATCTACATCACATTCACAAAGTACATCACAAAAACGATCTGCCAGCTTTTGTGATTCATCATTCTCATCTCCTATAAATATTATTCCGGTTTTAGTTTCGGTAAATTCTAAAAGTTCTTGATAATTTAATTCTTTAACATAATCTATTTTAGTATCATAGATTTTTTGAAATTCGTTTTCTTCGATTTTAGTGCATCCACTAATTATTAATATACTTATTATTAATAATAATATTTTTTTCATATGTTTTCTCCTAAAATTTTATCATAATTTTTTGTTTCATAATTTATACATTTTATAAACCCAGTATAATCATAGTTAATTATATTTTTTACTACTCTAACAAAGCCTTCACAATTAAGATTTGTTTCATCTAAGAAACCTTCTTTTTCCAAGGTTTCTTTTTTTACAATTGCTTCTTTTGGTGGTAATTTATCGGGATAGTGATTAAAATATTCTATTGCTGCTTCCTTTATTAAGTTTTCTTTGACATAAAAATCTTTATTTTTACTTGTTAAATTAAATCCTATGTAGGTTAAACCACCTATTAATATAACCATTAAAAGACTCCAGACAATCATTGTTCTTTTCATAATATATAACCACCTAAAAGGTATAAAAATTTACTATTATTATAAATTTTTATAATGTAGTATACTGCTATTCCAAAAAATAGAATCATTACACACATTAAAAAAAGCATCATACCAAAGCCGAAGCCTTTGTTATTTAATTTTTTCATTTTCCCTCGCATATTTATTATATAAAAGCTTATCTATTTTTGCAAATAATTTCATTAAAAAAAGTCAATAATTTGACTCTTTTACGCAAGTTCTACTGTAGCACCAGCTTCTTCTAGTTTAGCTTTAATTTCATTTGCTTCATCTAGTGGAATATTTTCTTTAATATTTCCGCCATTGTCAGCAATTCCCTTAGCGTCGACTAAACCTAGACCAGTAATTTCTCTAATGATTTTAATTACTCCAATTTTAGCTGCTCCAGCATCTTTAAGTACAACAGTTTTTGTACTTGATTCTTCTTCAGCTGCTCCACCTTGAGGTGCTGCTGCTACTGCTACTGCACTTGGATCTACTCCAAATTCCTCTTTCATTGCGTCAACTAATTCTTTTACTTCAAGAATAGTCATTTCTTTTAGTCCATTTATGAACTCATCTTTTGTAAATTTTGCCATTTTTATCTTTCCTTTCTTATTTTTCTTCTTCTAATTTTTCGGCATATAAATTAAGTCCGATTGATAAATTTTTAACGTGCTCTATCATACCACCTGCAAGCATAGTAAGTAGTCCTTCCGTAGATGGAATACTAGCATACTCTTTGATTGTTTCAAGTGAAGTTATATCACCTTTAATAATCCCTGCTTTAACTTCAATATTCTTCTTTTCTTTAGCGAAACTATCAAATGTTTTAATTGAACCAAGCAAATCTTTTCCAAATAGGATAGCATTTGGTCCAGTTAAGTACTCATCTAGATTTAAATCTCTATCGGCTAAAGCTAATTTTACTAAAGTATTTTTATATACTTTTACTTCTGAGTTTGTTTCTCTTAAGTCTCTTCTTAACTTAGCTAAATCCCCTACGGTTAATCCATGATAAGTAAATAATATAACTGCTTCAGATTCTTCTAAATACTTTTTAATTTCATTTACTGTCTCTTTTTTAATTTCGAGATTTTTTAAACTTGCCACTAAAGTCCTCCTTTATCTTTTAAAAAAACTTTCCACAAGGAAAGTTTACTTATTATAGTAATCATTTCCCTCGGTAGGTGTTTAAAACTAATGTTTCCTACTGTCTTCGGTAAAAAGTTCTTTTATTTCTAATTTATTATATAACTCTATTAATTAAATGTCAAAGGAATTTAAATTTATTTTAATTCCTGGACCCATTGTAGAACTAATAGTAACATTTTTAATAAATATTCCTTTTAGTGCATTTGGTCTAGATTTTATAATAGTGTCAATAAAATATGTTAGGTTTTCTTCTAATTTTTTATTATCAAAAGAAACCTTGCCAATTACTGAATGAATATTTCCGAAGGTATCGGTTCTATATTCGATCATTCCTTTTTGAATATCTTCAATTACCTTAGCTGGATTATCAGTTACTGTTCCTGATTTTGGATTAGGCATTAAACCTTTTGGTCCAAGAATCATACCAATCTTACCAAGCTCTGGCATCATTTCTGGAGTTGCGATGATAACATCATAATCAAACCAAGATTCTTTTTGAATTTTTTCAATTAAATCAGTATCTCCAACATAGTCGGCTCCTGCTTTTTTTGCATTTTCAGCAGCAGCTGCTTTTGCTAAAACTAAAGTTTTTTTAGTTTTACCTGTACCATGAGGAAGTACGATTGAACCTCTTATTTGCTGATCTGATTTTTTAGTATCAACATTTAATTTAAATGCAACTTCAACGGTACTATCAAATTTTGTAATACTTGTTTCTTTTATTAATTTAATCGCTTCTTTTATTTCGTAGTTTTTTTCCTTATCTACTTTTTTAGAAGCTTCCACATATTTTTTTCCTTTTTTCATAGTTTTCCCTCCAATCGTGGTTTATTAGCGGATAGATATTTAATTTATTCTTCTGATTCTGTTTCTTCAGCTTCTTCTTC
>JGI24710J26742_10004060_pt1 | contig 12187 bp, 11 predicted proteins | sample BioPla2DNA2_FD_26742 | JGI IMG/M metagenome (IMG submission 26742) | reverse complement strand
GTCTTATTTTAGTTGAAGATAATTTTTGAATAACTCCAGCTCTCCAATCATGCCCTCTCTGATAGAGCATGCCCCACTCTTCCATCGTTTTTCTAAGAAGGATATGACTATGCCTTTGATTGTAAATAATTGGAGTTACACCCTTATTCTTCCATTTCTCTTTTTCAGATTCAGCATTGGATCCAGAATATGGGCAAAAAGCAAACGCTTCTGGCAGAGATCGTGGATTTTCGGAACGCAGTGCATGGATAGCATCTGTCATATATCGAACAAGAGGATCATTTAGACTATAACCGATAAAACAGACGGAATATGTTTGAAAAAGGTCTTTTAGAAACCGACTTGCCCATCCATCAATAAGATATGCAAGACCATAATCAGCACTTGATGCGACAAGGAGGTTTTCATGCGTAACTTCCTCAGAATCTTCCAGTAAACCATGAAGATACACGATACCATCCCAGCTGAAATTTACAAGAGGGAGGAAGGGAGCTACATAAATATTGAACTTTTTATCCGCTTTAATCTCTTCAAAGATACGATCATAGTTTGTCGTTACAAGCTTTGTTTTGTTGTCTCTACCTCTTGAGAGCGTAAGCAAAGAATCATGTAACGAGGTAGTTGCTTCAGTAATTATTGGAGATTTTAAAAGATGTACAATCTCCTTTCTGACTCGCTCTTTTCCATTTTGAATGTGTTGTTCTAACAGAAAGATTGATAAATCCAGATTGTTTGCCTTTAGCGCATTTTGTTGACTTTCACTCTTGAGGTATTGGTCGCCCAGATTCTTGTATAAAGAATCAACCAGACCTCGAAAAGTCGGTAGTCCTGCTGAAACTGAAATCCCTGCTCCACAAAAAAAGACAACCTTGCCCTCTTCTTGAGCCTGAAGCAATCGATCCGGTATATCTGGTGCGCCATTTACATTACTAAGAAATTTCATATCCTATTTCTTCCTTACCTACACTATAACCGATGATGTATCAGATAGGGACTTTAGACGTTACCCGAATCTATCTGTTAGTACCGGATCATAAGTTCAAACGGGAAGATTCTCGATGATTTCCTCTTTTGGGTTTCTATTCTTGTCATGGTACCGCCTTTCGGTGGATCTTTTACGTGTGATTTTCCCGGTTTTGAGATTTCATTTCTTTGTTTAGAAAAGAATTAAATTAATTCCTAATCACAATTATTTACCGGACTGATGTGCTATTATTTGCGTATCAATACAAGTTCCATGAAACGAAGATTTACCGTCGCTCAGTTTGTATTGCTTCTGGCCCTTGCGCTGGTCTTTACCGGCTGCGCCAAGAAGGAAGCCAGTCGGCGCCTGCCGTGGCCGCTCCCGCGCCCGCAGTGGTCGCCAAGCCCGCCCTTGACAAGGACGCGATCCTGCTGGCGGCACAAGACTACTTCGCCCAGCTGGCTATCGGAAACAACATGGTCAACGCTGCCGACCTAAAGAAGATGCTTGCCGACAACCCCGATACGCTTTTCCTTATCGACATCCGCCGGGCCACCGACTTTGAAGCATGACACATCGAAGGCGCCTACCACAGCGAATGGGCTGACCTTGACAAGGTTCTGGAAAAGATTCCGACCAACCGCCAAGTCATCATCATCTGCTACTCCAGCTAGACCGCATGTCAGGTGCTCGGAGCATTGAAGCTCGCCGGCTCTGTAAACCACTCCTACACCAACTTGGAGTTTGACGTGGCTAGAGGCAAATGGGAAAAGCGCTCTTCCATCATCGCCCTTCTGTTGACCAAGCTCAGCGAGGCTAAAGACGCCCAAACGCTCCGCTTTCAAACAATCCCGATTATCACCACGGTCCATAAGAGGTGCGGTTCATATTAACCTTGAGCCCGTAATGCATGTATAATGAGGTTGAAGAGCCGGTCTCAGCTCTTACTGAATTGGTGGAGGGTCCTTAGTGTACATCATTGGAACCGCCGGCCATGTGGACCATGGCAAATCGGCTCTGGTAAAGGCGTTGACCGCAACCGACCCCAATCGACTCCCCGAAGAGAAGGAACGCGATCGTACGATCGAGCTGGGGTTCGCTTCCTATATAAACAGACAAGGATATGTAATCGGGGTCATCGACGTGCCCGGTCATGCACGCTTCATCCGCAATATGGTCAGCGGAGTCTGGTCGCTTGATGGCGCTCTCCTCTGCGTCGCCGCCGATGATGGATGGATGCAGCAAAGCCGCGACCACGCCCTCGTCCTGAAAGCGATGGGAATCCGCGCACCTATGGCGGTTATCACCAAAAGCGATTTGGTTTCCGACGAACGTCTTTTGATTGTAAAGAAGCAAGTAGCTAAAGAACTGTATTCGATCTTCGGTGTTGAACCGCCGATGCATGTGATCAGCTCCAAGGAAGGAAGCGGAATCGAAGAACTGAAAGAAGCGATCGATTCCTACCTCACGAAGAAGAAAACCACGAACTTCCCTCCGGCGCTGGCCATCGACCGCTCCTTCCTGATCGATGGAGTCGGAGCGGTCGGCACCGGCTCCCTTCGGTCGATGGAATTGAAAATCGGAGACGAGGTCACGATCCTGCCTTCAAATATTCGTGCCCGGATTCGAACGCTCCAGTCGTTCGGAAAAAACGTTGAACGAGTGAAGGACGGCTCCCGGGTTGCGATCTCCNTTCGAGGGATCGAGCATGATCAGATGTGCAAAGGTACGATCATCACCAACGATCCCGCCTTTTACATGTGTGCCAAAACGGTGTATGTGGCCCTNCAGGGAACCGGCTTCAAACGNTCCTCCCAACTGGANATCGCCGGGTTTACGTGGCTNGATCAGGTGAAGGTCCGGATCATCGGAAAGCTGGAGAGCGATACGCTCCTGGCTTNCGTCACCACAAGTGAAGTACGGCCGTGGTATATCGGCCAGAAGGTGGTGCTCATTCAAAGCGGAGCATCGACGATCCGCGCTTCCGCCCAGGTCATCACTTCTTCTACGCTGAACAAAGAACAATGCACCCGACTGGGTAATCTGGTGAACACCAATCCCCGCTCGATCGAAGAGCTTTTCACCGTCAACCGGTTCCAGCTGTGGCTCAACGGGTACGCTCAGATCAAGGAAGTGACCTTCAGCGGTTCGCTCTTGGGCGAAACCTATCGAAAGATCGGTTCATGGTATCTCAGATCCTCTCTGTTTGAATCATATGTGAAGCAACTGCTTGCTCGACTCGCCAAGGAGCGAAGCGTCGCCCTTGCAGTGATAGCCAAGGAATCCCCGTTCCCCTCTCCGTTGACCCAAGCCCTCATCACCCATCTTGTTGAAAAAGAACAGATCGTCGTGAAAGGCACCAGCCTTGAACNGGCCAGANGCGAAGTTCCCTTGAGCAAGGAAGAAGAGCGCCTGCTGCAGAAGATCANTGCCGCCGGAATCGAGGGATATCCGGCAAAGCTCTTGACCCGTGAGGAAAAGCAGGTCATTGGACATCTCCGCCAGCGAGGAACGGTCATCATCGTCGAATCGACGTTTATATATACAAAGGAGACATTCGATACGGTCGTTTCATTGATTCTTAAAGATAAGGAAGCAGGCACCTTTTTCTCGATCGCCGAGGCGAAGGAATACCTTCCTTTAAGTCAGAAGTATGTCCTGCCTCTTCTCAACAAGCTTGAAGAGCTCGGGTATATCCAGCGGATCGGCAATGAACGGAAGGTGCTCAAAGATTCCTGACATGGTTATCGATCGGACGTACGGTTCATTGCCGGGTCTTATGGTGGGAGATGCGTTCGGCGCTCAGGCTGAAAACACTCCGAGCGCAGTACTTGAAGAGCTCTTCCCTTCCGGAATCCTGGAGATGGACAGCAAGGTCGGCTTCTTTGGAAACGGAACCGCCGAAAGCCGTCGACGGAAAAGACAAAGGCTGGGTAACCATCTCATTCCAACAAGCTCTGTACAGCGCTCTGCATGCGACGAGCATCGAAGATGAAATCAGGGTGATCACGATGCGAGGCGGAGAAACTGGACACGCCGGCGTATGATTTGGCGGTTGGATTGTTTGGTTCATAAAAGACTATACAAAATCGTTGCAGTTCAATGTAGATACGTAACACCATGATTACATGATTTAAACAGAGGTGTGTCCATGAATCTCTACAAACAAGTTTAAAACATTAACACACGTGAAGTATTTTATATCCATATTTATGAGTATATTGCTCATAAATCAAACTTATTGTTTGTAAATTCTATTATATTAATATATTCTATATTCAGAGGGATTTTTCAAAAGGAGGTTTCTTACAATGCTCATTTCAGTGTCCATAAAAAACTTCAAGAGTATTAGAGATGAAGTGGAGCTTTCAATGGTTCCTCACAACTACATAAAAGACAAGCGTGAGCACATTATTGAATCATCATCCAACAAATCGGTCCAAGCTTTGCCGTTGGCAGTACTATATGGGAAAAACGGCAGCGGAAAAACGAAATTTGTTGAAGCTCTTGATTTTATGAGGAGAAAAATTACTCGTGGTGGTGCTATTAAGACAACCCCATTCAGGTTGGGAGATGCAAACCAAGAGAAACAGCCTTCAGAATTTACAATTCTTTTCAAATACAACGATGTTGTGTATCACTATGGCTTCACCATTCANAACGAAATCATTCAAACCGAGTGGCTNTCAGCATATTATACNNTTAGACCATCTNTGTTGTTTAATCGTTGGATGGAAGATGGAAACCCTAAGATCAGTTTTGGAAACAGACTTATACAATCGACAAAAGGTGGAAACCGATATCTCTCTTTCATCTTTCAGGGCATAAAGAATACCGGGCACGACTTGTTTGTGAGAGAAGGATGCATACGAGGTGTATCTTTGCTGGAACCGGTGTTCGATTGGTTTCTCAAACATTTTGTCATCATAACGCCTCAAAGTTATTTTGTTTCTCTTGAAGAGCAGCTTCATACTACTGATGACTACCTTGCAAAGATGAACGCTCGTATTCAAGAAATGGATTTGGATGCCGATTCCCTCATCACCGTTGAGAAAGAATTGAACCTTGAGCAGCTTCTTAAAGACATGGATTCTGATGAGAAGGAAAAAATTAAAACAGATCTTGAAAACTTGGAAGAAGGAAAAAACATTACCTATCCGATTATTGGTAGACCATCTCCTCAAATATCCATTATAAAAACAGTGAATGGTCTTCGACGCCTTGTATTAGAAGCCAGTTATGCACGTGAAGATAAGGAAACCATCAAGTTGAGCCTGCATGAAGTCTCAAGCGGATTGCAAAGAATGATTCACCTGTTACCCGCTTTGGATATGGTGGAATTGAGAGATACCGTTTTTATCATTGATGAACTTGACCGAAGCCTGCACACGCTATTAACGCAATATTTCATCAAAACCTTCACGCAGCAAGCAGTAGAGAGCAGCAACTGTAGCCAATTGATTTTCACCACACACGATACGAACTTACTCGACAGCGAGCTGTTCAGGAATGATGAAATCTGGTTCACGGAAAAAGATGAAAGCCGCTCCACTCAACTATACTCGCTTTCCGAGTTTAAGCTTACAACCGGTCTGAATTATGAACGAGGGTATTTACTAGGGAGGTTTGGTGCTATTCCACTTTTCCATGGTCAAAAAATGAGGATACAATGAGTAAATACATCCCCCCAACCCCTCCAAAACCTACATTTCGGCGTAAAGTTAAAAAACCTTTTAGAGATGCCTCACTCATTCTCATCGCATCTGAGGGAGAAAAGACAGAAAAACAATATTTTGAATTTACTTTTCTTCGTCATAGGAAAGTTGTTATCGAAACTATCCCCTCGAAGGATGGAAAATCTGCCCCAACTTGGGTATTGAAAAATTTAAAAAATGCTGTTAAAAAGCGGTCTCTTAACCAACAAGACCATTTATGGGTGGTCATTGATCGAGATGAATGGAAACCTGTAGATCTTCTTGAATTAAAAAACCAACGTTGTGAATCTCTTCCAATCAACATTGCTCTAAGCAATCCTTGTTTTGAATTGTGGCTTCTACTTCATCACGCAGCTTTGCCAGAAAAGCCTCTTTCCTGTCAAAATAATGCATTGGTCAATGAACTTAGAACGATTTTAGGAGAGTATAATAAATCGAACCTCAAGGAAGAACATTACATGCATCGTCTTGATCATGCGATAGCTGAAGCTAAAAAGACGACTTATGAAGACTCAGGGTTCCCAAGCAATCCCGGAACGGATGTGTACAAGCTTGTTGAACTTATTCAAAGTCTAAGACCATCTAAATCAAAATTGTAGCCTTACGAATCCACCCTGTTGATCGGCTTCCCCGCCAGGAAGTGTTCCACGTTCCTGATCGCTATTCCCAGCAGGCGCTCCCGGGTCTGTTTCGGCGCCCAGGCGATGTGGGGGGTGATGATGATGTTCTTCGCCTTCAGAAGCGGATTGTCCGCTTTGATCGGCTCGACGCTCACCACGTCCACGCCTGCTGCGTACACCTTGCCGGAGTTCAACGCGTCCGCAAGATCCTGTTCATTGATGAGAAGGCCGCGCCCGGTGTTGAGGATGATCACCCCGTCCTTCATCCTGGCGATCGTATCCTTGTTGATCATTCCCCTGCTCCGTTCAGTAAGGGGAAGATGGAGGCTGATGATGTCGCTTTCCTTATAGATCGTTTCCATNGAAGCCCAATCAGGGTCTTTCGGATCNAGCGAAGGCGAAAAGGCAAGAATCTCCATGTTCATTGCTTTGGCGATCTTTCCCACCGCCTTGCCGATCGCTCCATAGCCGACGATCCCCATCTTCTTGCTCGCCGGGGGTAATCCCAGAAACTGAAGTCTATGCAGGTCGTCCATCTATTATCTTGTATCACCGCATCGCTGTGCCGCTGCACCCGGTTGGTGATCTCAAGCAGGAGCGCAAAGGTGAACTGGGCGACGGCGTCGGTCGAGTAGGCGGGAATATTGGTGACCACGATTCCCTTCTCTCGCGCGGCTTCCATATCCAGGACATTGTATCCCGTCGCCAGGACTCCGATGTACTTCAACCTCGGAGCTAGGAGAATCATCTCTCTCGTAAGAAAGGTTTTGTTGGTAATGATGATTTCAGCATCACCGATCCGCTTGACGACATCCTTCGAATCCGTCCGATCATATACGGCAAGCTCTCCGTGCGCTTCCAACGGAGTCCAATCCAAATCTCCCGGGTTCAGGACATATCCATCCAATACGACGATCTTTCTCATGGGTGGAATGCTACCACAAAGCTGAGGGACTATAGAAGCTGTGGTGGCGGAGTTTCGTTTGTGCCGGAACCTTGGGGGTCGATGACCCCTTCGAAGACGGGACTGCGCTCCTCCATCTCGCCAGCGCTGTATCCCCAGATCGACTCGTACTCCTTCGGATCCTCCCCCATCGCTTCAAGCTGCCTGAGGTACTGGGCGATCGATTTGGACTCGATGATGTCGACGTGGTGCATCTCCTCGATCACCTTGGAGTGCGGCCGGGTATGGTCGAACTCGAAGCGGAGGATCCTTCGCCCGTCATCGGTGAGCCCGATCGTCCGGTACGTATTGGACTTTCCCACTCCCGGAAGATTGATCGTATTGCGGTCGGGGGAGATGAAGGGTACCTCATCGCTCTGTCGGACGCTGTCGATCTGCTCTTTCATCTCTTTCGCATTGGAAATAAACGAACGGATCCGGGCGTAGTACCGGGGAGCAATCGCTCCGATGCTCGACTCCTCCACCAGCTCCTGCACCGAGCGGGCGTTCGTCGCGAAGATCGCCCTATTTTCCTTGAACCCCTTCACCGTGAAGTTGTAGTACGGAAGCACTCCGATGTCGTTGAGGACTTTCCTCAGCTTCGCCGAGTGGCCCCGGCGGCTTGCAGCAACGGTGAACACCTCCTGGTTGGTCACCGCCCAGCCGGCTTTCAGAATCCGTTCCACCGCCTTCTTCGTGTCGGGGGTGACCTCGATCGCCGAGGAGATATGGGTCTGAATCACGCACTGTTCGATTCCGACCTTCTCGCTCTCCCGCTTGAACCACGCAAGGGTGTCCGCCAGTTCCTTGGTGACCCGCTGGGGAAGATAGACGGGCAGCTTCGTTCCAAGGCGGACCCGCTTCATCACGGCATAGGGCTCTTCCCGCTCTGCATTGTCTTCCACCTTGTCCTTCGCCATCTGAAGCACCGCTTCAAGGATCTCCCTGAGCGACTTCACCGAGCTCATGAACGCATCCCCTCCGGTGATCAGGATATCCCAGAGGTACGGATCGTTTCGGAAGTACTCCATGTTTTCCTTGAGGAGTTTCGGCCAGCTCCTCTTCGGTCGGAGCTTCTCAAGCTCGAAGTTGAACCGCCCCGCTTGGAAATCGTACATCCGCTGGCAGTAGGCGCAGAGCCCTCCGCACGCCCTGCCCATCGTATCGGGAATGAAGATCGCGACGTTCGGATAGCGCCGGTGGATGTTGTGCGAGGGCAGGATCCACCCCGCCGCGTTGGGCTTCCCGATTTCAACGGCATCCTCTTTTTCCCACGCCGAGATCCGTCCGAACTCATCGACGAGATCCCAACTGTAGAAGAGATAGCTTCGAATCGGCTCATCGGCGAAAGGATGCTCCTGTTCTTCCCTTGGACGGGTGTCGATGAGGGAAAGAAAGTATGGAGTAACGAAGACCGGGATCCCCTTCGCTTCGGCGGCCTCCATGATCCTCTTCGTCTCTTCATCCAGCGCACCTCCGAGAAACGTGTTCAGTTCCTTCGCCGATCGCAGCGCGAAATGCAGATGAAAACGGTCTTCCTTCCACCACCCGTTGACGATCCTTCTTTTCTCCTTCTCGGAACAGCCGGGTTTGAAGGCATAGCGTTTTTCTTTGCTTGTCCGCTCGTCGATTTTCCGGATCAGAAGGTTGACGATGCGTTCCTTGTTTCTCTTCCGCCACGCGATGACCTCTTTGTCCAGCCCGCTGGGATGACGTTCCATCCACTCGGTCACCTCCCCTCGGGTGGGAATCGCCCGTGGCTCCCCGCTGTTGAGCAGAGCGAAGAAATGGACCATTTCTTCGGCGGCATCGGGATGGATCGTCGATCTCTTCTTGTGCAGGAAGGACCGGAGAAGCGTGATCGGCTGTGATACCACTTCATCCGTTCCGTCTTTGAAGATGGTTTTGTCGAAGACAAGGTAATCGTACAGGCGCACATGGGCAAGAACCGTTTCACTGAGCCGGTAGAAGTTCTTCTCCCCGTTGAGATATGCCCATCCTTCGGGGTAGGTCGTTTGCAAGGTCTCTTCAGTCCGCTCTTTCAAGGCGGCGAGAAACGATTCTTCACTGTACGTCGAATCCAGGAAGAACGCGGTCAGTACCGGATTCGCTTCTTCGAGTCTTGTCAAAAGATCTTGGTGCATGTCCATCCAATAAGGGTAATATTCGATGGTTATTCTGTCAACCCGACAGCTTATTTTGTTATGTTATAAATAGTTATAAAGTCTTTATTTTATAAAACTTTTGGATGATTCTTTGTTTTTTCCCTTGGAGTCGGGTTGACGAAGCGATGAAAAGGGCGTATCAATATGTGCGTATCGACTGATACATTTGAGGATGTATGTTAGATTTCTATCCCCCTACTCTTGCCGATAAAGACCTGTTTCCGAAGCACAGCCGTTACTTGGCATACAACTACTATTACTCGTACGTTCACCTCTGGAGCGAACAGATCGCAATCACGATCGCGAAGAATGAAACCGCGCTCTATATGCACCTTCGGGACGACGATTGTTTTCATCTTCCCATCACCGACGACCTGCCCAAAGCGATGAGCGAGCTTGAAGCGCACTGCGCCCGGACCGGTCTCCGCTTTCAACTGGAGTGCGTGCCGGAAACCGAAGCCCTCAAGCTCCGGGAGCTCGGGTATTCGATTCAACATACCCCTGACTTTGACGATTACCTCTATGAATCATCGAATTTGACGAGGCTTTCCGGGCGCAAGCTCCAGGCCAAGCGAAACCACATCTCCCAGTTCGAGCGGACCTACACCTACACGGTCCGTTCTCTCTCCAAGCCGGAAATGCGGGAAGAGTGTTATGAGATGGCCTCCACCCGGTGGCTGGAGAACCACGGCGAAGTCGACCAAAGCATCATCAATGAACTGAGGGCGATCCGGCGGACCTTCGACAGCTGGGATGAGCTCGGCTTCGTCGGCATGCTGGTATGCGTGGACAACGAGCTGACCGCGTTCACCGTCGGGGAGATCATCGACGAAAGACTGGCGATCGTCCACTTTGAAAAGGGCGACACCTCCTACCACGGAGTGTATTCGGTGATCAACCAGCTCTTCGTTTCCGAGTTCCTCCGGGATGTCAAATATGTCAATCGCCAGGAGGATGCCGGCATCGATGGTCTCAGGAAAGCGAAGCTCTCCTACCAGCCTGACCTGATGGTCAAAAAGTATCGGGTGACGAAGCCATGATCATCTATCGAAAAGCGTTCCGGGAAGAGTTTCAGGAAGTAAAGGATCTTTGGAACGTCGTCTTCAACGAGGAACCCGCTTTTCTTGAGAAGTTCTTTTCGACCCGCTTCGATCCGAATCATATCTTCGCCGCGGAAGATGAGGGAAAGATCGTTTCCGCCCTCCATCCCCTCCCGGCTTCCTATACGAAAGAAGGTGTCACGAAGCCCTGCTCCTTCATCGTCGGAGCGGCGACGCTCGAATCTCATCGAAACCGGGGGATCATGGGCAAGCTGCTGGAGCTCGTCCGCATTTCCTATCCCCACCCGATCACCCTCTTTCCCGCAGTCCGGTCTTACTACGAGAACCATGGGTATTTCACCGCATCAACTGTAAGAGCATATACGATTCCGTCCTCTTTGGCGTCGGATGCCCGCCAAGAGGGCTTTGCCTGCTCGGACTTGAACAGAATCTATACGAACGCGACATATCATTGCGGTTCGCTCGACCGAGACCAATTGGCATGGGAGTTTCTCACCGACGGATATGAAACGATCGCCACCAAGGACGGCTATGCATTCATCCTCGATGGAAAAGCGGTCGAAGCGTTCGCTTTGACCGAAGAAGCGGCTCGCCTGCTTCTGGGAATCCTCGCTCGACGAGGAATAACGACGATCTGCGTCTTGTCCGGTTCACCGTTTGAAGCATTCCTGAAGGACGGTTCATCGATTCCGATGGGAATGGCTGCCGATAGAGCCCTTGAAGGCGTCTACATCGCGGAGCAATATTAGAGGGAGCTCTTTCAGGCTCCCTCCCCCATTCTGCGATCCTTACGATTCCTTCCTGAAACAAAGGAACCAGTCCAGACAGTACATCTTCTCGTCCTGGCTCGCCATCCGCTCCTTCGCGGTGCCGCAGGAGCCGGGAGTCGGGATGATCACATCATCGCCGGGTCTCCAGTCCGCCGGGGTGGCCACGCCGTCCTTGTCCGCTTTCTGAAGCGCCTGGACCGCTCGCTTGATCTCATCGAAGTTTCGGCCGACCGCTGCGGGATAGAAGAGGATCGTCCGGACGATTCCCTTCGGGTCGATGATGAAGACCGCTCGGACCGCCTGGGTGCTGCTCTGGCTCTGAACCATCCCGTACTTCCGGGCGACATCCATCTTGATGTCCTCGATCACCGGGAACTTCACTTCGATGTTCTTCTTTCCCTTCCATTCGAGTTCCTGAATCTTCCTCAGCCACGCGATGTGGGCGTAGAGCGAATCAATCGAAAGACCGACAAGCTCGGTGTTCATCGCCTTGAACTCATCATGCATCGAGGCGAAGGTCATGAACTCGGTGGTGCATACCGGGGTGAAGTCGGCGGGGTGGCTGAACAGGATGACCCACTTTCCTTTGTAGTCTTCCGGAAAGTTGATATCTCCCTGGGTGGTAACGGCGCGGAACGCCGGAGCGGGATCGCCGATCAATGGTAAACTGGAAACTTTCATCTTTTCTTCCATGGTTTCTACTCCTACATATATATTAATACTGATACCTTAATGATACATGCTCTCATTAGAAAAGACAAATATATTTCCATTTTTTCGTCACATTTTTTTCTTTAATTCACTGGAATGATGAATATTCCTCTTGTTTTAGCTATATTTCTTGGTATAATCAGGAAAAGGAGGAGGGGGACCTATCAAGAAGCAACCTCGCTTCATCCAGATTTTTGTTATAGGTATCGTTGTAATCATTCTTGCACTGGTGAGTTCG
>JGI24710J26742_10004058_pt1 | contig 12203 bp, 11 predicted proteins | sample BioPla2DNA2_FD_26742 | JGI IMG/M metagenome (IMG submission 26742) | reverse complement strand
TGCAGACACGCNTGATTCGGGATATCGCAGCCAAAGGTTCCTGTGTCATTGTTGGACGTTGTGCAGACTATATTCTGAAAGGACATCCCAATAGTTTCAATGTGTTTGTGCATGCCGATACAGAGTTCCGCAAAAAGCGTGTAGTGAGCGAATATGGTATAGATCCGGATCATGCAGAACGTGAAATGGAAAAGAGAGACCGGGCAAGGAGAAACTACAATGAACATTACAGTGGACGTAAATGGGCGGATTTGAACAACTACGACCTGACTGTTGATACTTCCCTATTTGGGATTGAAGCTACGGCAGGTATCATTATCGGTTCATTTATTCCGAAATCTAAAATTCAAAATCCGGATTTCTCAGGATAAGACAAAAAAGAGCTGCCTCGCAATAAGACAGCTCTTTTTCTACCTATAAAAAAATTAAATGCTATTTTTTACCCATTGTTTCGTCAGAAACGGTCAATTTTTTTCTTCCTTTGGCACGACGTGCAGCCAAAATTTTACGACCATTTGCAGTAGCCATTCTTTCTCTAAATCCATGTTTATTTTTGCGTCTTCTGTTCGAAGGTTGATAGGTCCTTTTCATTGCTATTCAATTATTTTATTGTTCTATTATAATCCTCAAAAATTTTGGCTGCAAAGATACAACAATTTTTTATAACTGCAACCCATTTTCAGTTAAAAATTTCTGAATCAGTAATTTTGGCGTTTTTACTGATTTCTGTAGCCATTCAAAGTAGAGCTCCTCTTTTTCTTCTTCACTTAATCTCCAATTTATTGTAGATTTTCTTAATTTTTCCGCTAAAAATGATAAAATAATAGCAACAGAATTGGAGATATTAAAGCTGGTGGTGAATCCATACATGGGGATTTTTACAGTTTGGTCAGCCAACTGTATTGCCTCAGGTGATAATCCTGTCAGTTCCGTCCCGAATAATAAAGCAATCGGTTGCTCTATCGGTAACTCTTCCAAATAACAACTATCTTCGTCGGGAAGGGTGGCAACAACAGAATACCCTTTCTTTTTTAGTTGCCGGATGCAGTTTGCAATGTCAGATTTTCCATCAACGGCAGGATAATGGTAATGGGTTAACCACTTGTCGGCACCCATGGTGATAGCAGTATGAACGGAAAATGGGTTTTCGGCTTCAACAATGTGGATATCCTGAACCCCCAGACAATCACAGCTGCGCATAACGGCACTGATGTTTTGGGTTTGAAACAGGTCTTCAACTACAACTGTGACATGACGAGTGCGCTCATTTAAAACCTGAATGAGTCTATCTTTTCGATTATCAGTCAAAAAAGACTCCAAATATGCAGAAGTTTGAAGAAGAGTCTCTCTATTTTTGATTTTTTTCATTTTTCCAATAAAAAAAGCCCGCAAGGGCTTTTAAAGATCTTTAAAAGTTAAAGACTAAAGTGAGTCTGAAAGTTCAGCACTGGGTCTGAATTTAACAACATTCTTTGCTGGAATTTCCATCTCTTTCTTAGTTTGTGGATTTCTTCCTTTTCTTGCTGCTCTTTTAACTACATTGAAAGATCCAAATCCAACTAAAGAAACTTTGTCTCCTTGTTGTAATGCTTCCGCAGTGGATTCAACAATAGCTTCAACAGCGGCTTTAGCTTGAACTTTTGTTAACCCTGTTTTTTCAGCAACTGCTCCAATTAATTCTGCTTTGTTCATAGGTTTAATTTTTTATGTTACTAGATATATTTCTATAAATGCAAATTTAATAAATATTTTCAAACAATGGGCAAATTAATTGAAAAGTTAATAAACAAACCAAAAATGTTCATTCAAATAAAAAAATAGACCAAAATAGTACACTAAAATAGATTTAAAGTGTAATTTTCGAATCGAAAACCTTGCAAAAAAGTCTCGATTTTCATCCTGGATTTCCCCTGAAATTGCACTTCTAGTAGAGAAATTTGCATTTTTTTGCAGGAAATGATCATAAATTGTTTCCCATCTGTATGGATATAACCGGGAGGAAATTCGCTATCTTGCTCTATTATTACAGATTTATAACATTTCAAAGTGAGTACCTCGCCATCCTTTTTTTGGATTCTTGTGTAGGCTCCGGGGTAGGGTGACAAACCTCTGATTAAGTTATGAACCTGATCGGCAGGCAAGTCCCAATTGATCAGTTGATGCTCTCTTTTTAATTTTGGGGCACTCTTTAAATTGAGGTTTTGATACTGAGTTTGAGGTATCGGTTTTAGAGTTTGTTTTTCAATTTTTTCGATGGTTTCAATGGTGAGCTCTGCTCCCAATGCCATTAATCTTTCATATAATTCGCCGGTTGTTTCATTTTCCCCGATCGAAACCTCTTTAAAGTCGATAATATCTCCTTCATCCATTTTGTGATTGATAAAAAAGGAGGTTACTCCTGTTTTGGTTTCACCGTTGATGACCGCCCAATGAATCGGTGCGGCACCGCGATAGTTGGGAAGTAAAGAACCATGAATATTGAATGTTCCAAATCGTGGAATTTCAAAAACTTCCGGAGGCAACATTCTAAATGCGATGACAATGTAGAGATCAGCATTGAGTTCTTTCAGATGCTCAATAAAAGCGGGATCCTTTAAGTTTTCAGGCTGTAAAACCGGAATTTGATGCTCCAAAGCAAACTTTTTTACATCGGAGTATTGCAATTTCAATCCTCTCCCTGCCGGTTTGTCGGGGGCTGTAACCACAGCCAAAAGCTCATGTTCAGACTCCAACACCTTAGCCAAACTTGCGACAGCAAATTCAGGTGTACCCCAAAAAATAAGTTTCATTATCGTTTGAGATTTCTTTGCAGATTAATCATTTTAAGCACGGTGGCAGCAGCTTCTACTCCTTTATTGCCATGTTTTCCACCGGAACGATCCAGAGCTTGTTCCATTGTATCACAGGTTAAAACGCCAAATACTACAGGAACACCATAATCCAATCCGACACGCATAACGCCGTCAGCAACGGATTGAGAAATAAATTCAAAATGTCTGGTTTCTCCCTGGATTACACAGCCCAAACAGATTACTCCATCCATTTTTTCGTTTTCATCCAACATCATTCCGGCTCCCAAAGGCAATTCAAAACTACCGGGTACATAATGGGTGATAATCTCTTTTTGGGTCACTCCTTGCTCCAGTAAAAAGGAAACAGCTCCCTCTTTTAATGCTTCTGTAACTTGTTCATTCCACTCGCTGACTACAATTCCAATACAGATTGGACGAGGTACAGGAATGGAAGATTGAGCAGAAAGATTGGTTTTTTTCATTATTAATCCAATTTACCTTTAGCACGATCAATAAAACGCTCTATACCCATTTTTTCATACTCATCATAATAATCATTCTCAATTTGATTATAGGCATTGAGTGCTTTTTCCCATTTCTCTTCTCTTTCATACAGTTGACCTAATTTGAAAAGAGTAACAGGAGTTACGTATGGGTTATGGCTGGCTTTAACTGATTTTTCGTAATGTTTGATCGCTTTTTCGGGTTGCTCCAAATCATCATAAATATCACCAATAAGAGCTTGACATTCTGCCCAGTAGATATCCTCTTTACGTTTGAATTTCAAAAGGTAATTCAATGCTTCCTCTTTATCATTCAACTTAAAATAACAAATACCGGCGTAATATCTGGCTATATTGGCAGTTCTGGTGATTTTATAGGATTCAATGATAGAAAGGAACCCATCCATATCATCATCTCCCTCTAAAGCAAGCATAACAGAAGCTGAATCACCCTTCATCATTTCATCTATCGGTTTTAGGATTAACAGAGATGCTTTTTCAGTCTGTTTTTGCAAATAAAATCTATTAAATGCTAAAATGCCAATAATTACAACGAGTATTGCAATAATTGCTCCGTAAATAAATTTATTATATTTGGTGAAAAATAGAATTGTTTTGCTTACAAAAGTCTCTTTTTTTTGAACGTCATCATCTTTTTTTGCGCCCACTTTTTCCTTCTTTGCCATATTAATTTATTTTTAGATTTTTCAAACCGCAAAGATAATAATAATTTTCTAATTTTATGAATCAAAGATTGATAAAATTAAATCAACTTACTTTTCCATCCTTTTATTTAGCTCAAAGAGTACCTGATCTGTGATCTCTCTGCTGGGATCAGCTAAAATTAAAAAAGGACTTCCTGTTTGATAAGTTAACACAAAAGAGGCATTTCTTTCCTGATTGATTTGCTGGATAACAACCTGAAGTGAGTCATACAATTGAGTTATCGCAGCTGCTTGTCTGCTTTGTAAATCACTAAAAACACGTTCTTTAGATAGCTCTAACTGTTCATATTCCTGTTGCAACTGTTGTTGTGCATTTTCAATTTGAATAGCCGTCAAAACACCACTCTGATAATTTTCCTGAAATTGTGCATATTTTTTCTGGAAAGCAGCTTCTTTATTGGAAAAAATCGTCTCTTGTTTTTTTAACTCCGCCTGAATATCATCAGTTAAGATTTTAATTAATTTGTAATTCTCATTGATGGTATCCAAATTGACGTACAACACCTCTCCGGAACCGGGTTTTCCTTCAAAAACCTTGGGAACAAATTTTTCCTCCTTGGGTTTTATAAAATGAAGAATAAAAAGGATGATAACAGCAATACCTAACAAGATGTTAAAGATCGTTTGCAGTCGGTATCTGCAATGGGCTTTCTTTTCTGTTTCATCACATGATGTTTCATCGCATGATTCCTTTTCAGTTGGTTGCTTTTCAACCGGCAACTCTTCACAAGATTTCACTTCTGTTGGTTCAATTTGAACTTCTGTTGCTTCTTCTTGATGTTCAATGTTTTTTTCTTCTAACTCGCTCATCTTTTTTTATTTTTAAGTTATAATTTTTCAATATAAATAGTTTCAATTCGACTTCTAAAATCCCGGATAGACTCATTGGGAAGCGGGAGTACGGAGGGAAGCACTTCCAACTCAATTTTGGATAAAAATCTTGGAATTCTGATACTTCTGTAAGTTGCACGTTCCGATCCTGTGATTAAAACAGGGATTACCGGAATCTGATGCTCCACACTTAGTATGGCAAAGGCTTCACGGAACTCCTTCAATTTCTTATCTTTACCACGCGTACCTTCAGGGAAAATAATCACATTTTTGCCTTGCTTTAACACTTTTGACATCTGCTGTAGAGATNTACGGATGTTGGTATTGACATCCATGATAATAATGTTACTGCGAATAGCCAAAAAACGAGTTAATCGATTCCTGAAATGTTTGGCTTTGGCAAAAAAGAAGCTCTTTTTAGTAGTTTTCCATCTCAGTTTTGAAGTGATAAACACACCATCAAAGGCACTTCTGTGGTTGCCGATGATGATGCAAGGGGAATCGGGAATATTTTCCAATCCTTTGGCACGGTATCTGTAAAAAATGTGAAATCCGATCCGTATAATGCGATCTAATATCCAGTGTAACGTACTTGATTTGGGCAAATGCAGCTCCTCTAGTTTGTGATCCAGAATCTCCTTCCAGGAAATATTAGAATTTTGGGGAGCTGATGCGTGTTCCTCAAGATATTGCGTTAATTTATTGAGTGAAGAATACTCATCCAGTTGATTTTCAGGGATAAAAACGCCAAAAACGGTTTCGATATAAGCAATCAAAGCGACCCGATTGAGTGAATCCATCCCTAAGTCGAGCTCAAAATGGTCATCCCCATGAGCCGTTTTTTCACTCTCTTTTTCAATAAACTGTTTCAGTAATTGATATGTTTCGCTCCGATTTTCTTCTTTTTCTTCTCTTTTTTGATTAGAAATATTAGGGGGGAGGTAATTCAGTAGCAGGTGGCGCTGTATTTTGCCCAATCGGGTTCTGGGTAACTCCCGGGAAATGATGTGGAACTGTTTGATCTTTTTGTAGGACATAGCTCCTTTATTGAATTGAGCAAACTCCTCCCTCAAAAGAGCCTCAGCTGTTTGTCCGGTGTGTAATCGGACATAATCCATGTTGGGAACAACAAGGGCTTGCAGCATATCATCCATAAGGATAACCGCTATCTCTTTGATTACTTTGGATTTTTCCAAAATCTCAAATTCCAACTCTACCGGATTGATATTTTTTCCATTGGAAGTAACCAGAATCTCCTTGATTCTTCCGGTTATTTTGAGTCCATTCTTGTCTAAGATGCCCAAATCTCCGGTATGAAGCCAACCATCCTTCAAAACTTCAGCAGTCTCTTCAGGACGATTATAATAACCCAACATAACATTGGGTCCTTTAACCAAAATCTCCCCTTCATCAGAAAAGGTAAGCTCTAATCCGTGTAGCAATTCTCCGGAGTACCCGATTTTATCCCGATTTGGACGAGTAAAGCTGATCATCGGTGCGCATTCTGTCATCCCATAACCTGTGAGGACGGAAAATCCTAAAGTTTTATAAATTTGAGCCACTTCATCCGAAAGTGCAGCACCTCCGCAAACCAGATGTTCGATATATCCCCCCATTTTTTGATGCACTGCTTTGAATAATTTTTTGGACAGAGTTCTGCTTCCAATAGCTCCTGCCAACTTGTACATCAATTTAGCAATAGTGGAACTGTTGATTTTGTTCATGATTCCCTTCGCCAGTGCTTCATACAGTTTGGGAACCCCAACAATAAACCCGATTTTTCCCTCCTTCAGGGTTTTCATAATCGATTCAGCATTCAGTCCTTCAGCGATATAGACAGTAGCTCCTACATACATCGGTGCAAGTAGCGTTCCGATAAAGGGAAAACTGTGATGCAATGGCAATAAAACCATCATATTGATGTCCGGTTTATAAATGGGGACATCTTCACTTACCGCTCTGATATTGTAGAGTATATTTTGATAACTGAGCATCACTCCTTTAGGAGTTCCGGTTGTACCCGAAGTGTATATGATTGCTAACAGCTGACGCTCATCTTTGATCGGAAAGATCGGAGTCTCTGTCGAAGAGGGATCCACTTCCGGGATATCTTCAGCTGAGTATATGCTGTATTCATAAGTGGTAACTGTGGAGAGTGCGTTGAATAAAGTTCCCCCCTTATTTTTTGAAATAAAAAAAATATCAGGCTTACAATCTTCAATAATAAAAGCAAGCTCCTTTTCGGTAGAGGTAACATCTACAGGAACTACCGCAGCGTCACAAAGAAGCGCTCCATAAGTGGCGAAAAAATATTCGGGAGAATTATCAGCAAAAATGAGAACCTTTTTAGGTTGCACCCCATTTTTTCTAAAGTACTGACTATATTGATGTGCATTTTGTAAAACTTGAGTAAAGGAGTAGCTCCTGTTTTTGTACACAATCGCTTGTTTATCACTAGGTTGTATGAGCATATGAAATAAAAAAAGTTCGTGGCAAAGATACACGAACTTTTTGAAATAGATTAATATATTATGTTACAGTTTCCATCCGATTGTTCCGACAATAGATTGAGATTTAAATTGTTGCTCTACCGGATTTACAAATTCGTGGTTATATAACCAGTATTTTTGTGATTGGTTACTAATAACGAAAGCAAAGTCAGCAAAAAAGACTTTCCCTCTAAATCCTACTCCTATGGATCCGGTGGTAAAAGAACCATCATTGATGTTGTTTTTGTAGGGCGATGAAGTGTATGAAAATCCACCGCGAACCAGGAAGTTTTCTACCAAATAAACCTCTGCTCCCAAGCGAATTGAGTGTGTTCCTTGATAGCTCTCTTTGATGTTTTTATTTTCTTCTTTAAAAGTATAACTATTTGAGCCCCAGCTACCCATTTCCATAGTGGAGTAATCAGTGTACTCATATTCGGCACTGACAAAACCTCTGCTTAGGATTAAAAATGCCATGTTACCCATGTAACGCATGGGGGTAATTAGTTGGTAGTTATAGTCATTGGTATAGTTAACAACAACATTGGAAGTATCCAGTATAGCAACCATCTCTCTTTCCAACACATCGTGGATGTTTCTATATAGAGTTGGGGTGTGAATAGCTGCTCCAACTCTTAAAAATGACACAGGCTGGTAAAGTAATCCCAATTTTAAATTAACTCCGGTTGAGCTGACATCGAGGCGGTCATTAACGTAGAAAGACTGAATTTGGTCTGCTACATTGAGATCGTCACTTTCTTTGTATTTTCTTTCTTCGAGATAGGATAAAAATGGAACCCCTAAAGTGGCACCCAAATACAACTTATCATCATAGTTACCTCCAAAAGAAAAGCTCAACTCATTGACCCTTCCACTGGTATATACTGTGCTGCTTTGAAGAAAATCTTTGCCTGCATGAGGTGCAATATATTCGGTATTATCCGCTGTGTTATGAACAGGATCAATCAAATATGCCTGATATGCAAAGTATTGTTCCCTAGGGAAATTATCATATAATAATCCATTGGCACGCGACGCAAAATCTAGAGCCATAGTACTTCCGTTGCTTCTTCCTTCAATGGAGAACTTGTTGCCAAAATTCATGATTTGGTTAAACCCAATCCCAAATTGAGTTCTTTTCCATTTGCTCTCTCCGGGATTTTTGATGGAGAATACAGCACCGAAGTGTGAAAAATTACTCTTAAAAAGAGTTGAAGGGGTGTACTCTTCATTATATCTACTGTCTGAGCGGTAGATTGAGAAAGAGAGTGGCGTAAAAGAGATTTCATTCTTTTTAAATAAACCAATGGAAGCAGGGTTGGTACTCAATGCAGAGAAATCAGCTCCAACAGCACCAAATGCACCACCGGCACCTAAAAAACGAGCTGTTCCACCCCATCTGTATTGCGAAAACCGTAAGGCATCTACTTCGTTTTGCCCAAATGTGTACGAAGTGAGTAGCCCTATCGATAAAATGATTAATAGTTGTTTAATTTTCATGATTTGTTATGCTAATAGTTTTTTAAATATTGTATTATCTGCGAGAACCTGAAGAACTTCCTCTGCTACTGCTACCGGATGAACTAGAACTACCTCTACTGCTGCTTGAAGTACCGGAACTACTTCTACTGCTACTACTGCTGCTGTTATTATAACTCCTGTTGGATGAGGATGAAGAGCGGTTGTTATAGGAAGGGGTAGAACTACTACTACTGTTTGAGCTTCGTGGAGTATAGTTTTGTCTGTTATTGTTTTGTTGTCTATTCTGTGGAGTATAGTTTTGTCTANTATNGTTTTGTTGTCTGTTTTGTGGNGTNTAGTTCTGTCTGTTATTATTTTGTTGTCTTTGCGGAGTGTAGTTCTGTCTGTTATTGTTTTGTTGTCTATTCTGTGGAGTATAGTTTTGTTTATTATCTTGTCTGTTTTGTGGTGTGTAGTTTTGTCTGGTATTATTTTGTTGTCTTTGCGGAGTATAATTCTGTCTGCTATTTTCCGGTTGTCTGTTTTGCGGATTATAGTTTTGTCTATTATCTTGTCTATTTTGCGGAGTATAGTTTTGTCTCGAGTTATCTTGTTGTCTATTTTCCGGAGTAAAGTTTTGTCTTGTACTTTGTTGGTTATTTTGTTGAGTATCAGGTACTCTTTGTTGAGTAGCGGGTTGTCTTTGTTGAGCCGGAGTAGTTACTCCTGTAGCGGGTTGTTTGCCATCCGGAACCCGGGTTTGAGCTTGACTTTGAGGAGTAGCAGAAGCAGTTGGAGTTGTACGACCAGTCACTCCTTCACTCAAAGAGTTGTAACTTTGATTAAATGAGGGAGGAGTAACAGAACGGGAAACAGATTTTCCTCCTCCATTATCTGCTAATTCACCTGGTTTGGGTCTGGTTCCGCCGGTACCCGCAGAAGGACCGACATTGTTTCGGTGACCGTAGAAATAGGTGTGATTATTGTCGTAGCTATTGTGGTAGTAATTAGCATAGTAGCCATCATAATACCCATTGATATATCCGTTCCAGTAGCCATAGTCATATCCGCTCCAATAACCATATCTTCCCGGCCAATGATAGCCCCAGCCATAAGTGAATCCGTAAGAATAATAACCAAATCCATAGTAGTAAGGTCTGTAGTAAAANGTAGGCCACCACCAGCTGTATCCTAAATAAATGCTGGTTCCCCAATGGTATGGGTAGTAGTCATAATAGTAAAGATTGGTGAAGTAAGGATCATAATAGCCCCATCCGCAATGATAATGAGTGTGGAATCGTCTTATACGTGAAGTGTAATAATAGTCATAGAAGTCACAGCAGTCATCATCGTCGTAATAGTAATAGTTGTTGATGTAGGTATTCCCATTATCATCAGAATAGCTGTATTGTTCATAATTCTCATCATAATAGCCCTCATCGTAGTACCCTTGATTATCATATCCTGATTGATAGTTCCCCTGGTTATAGTTTTGAGAATAATTCGGTTGACTGCTTTGCGCAGGTTGAGGTTGGGGTTTGGGTTGGGGTTGATATTGTGCATGAGTCGAAGGTGCATACACATCATCATAATAAACAGTTGTTCCAATTGCACAAGAGGAGGCAAGCAGAGCAACTATGACCATTGAAAAGAGGACTCTTGTTTTCATATCTTTATTTTTTTTTTAATTCCATTGTTTTTTAGTACCTTTGCCACTTATTTAGACTACAAAGATATCATAAAGTTTAATATAAACGTTTCGAGATGGCAAAAAGTATTACTTCCAGAGAAAAAGACTACTCACAATGGTATATTGACATTGTAAAAAATGCGGAACTAGCTGAAAATTCGGCAGTTAGAGGATGTATGGTAATCAAACCCTATGGCTACGCCATTTGGGAAAAGATGAGAGATACATTGGATAAAATGTTTAAAGAAACCGGACACGTCAATGCATATTTTCCCCTTTTTATTCCGAAATCTTTCTTTTCAAGAGAGGCGGACCACGTGGAAGGGTTTGCAAAAGAGTGTGCAGTGGTAACTCATTATCGTTTGAAAAATGATGAAGGCGGAGGAGTAGTTGTGGACCCCGATGCCAAATTGGAGGAAGAGTTGATTGTTCGTCCTACTTCGGAAACCATTATCTGGGACACCTACCGTAATTGGATTCAATCCTACCGCGATCTGCCTATTTTGTGTAACCAATGGGCTAACGTTGTTCGCTGGGAGATGAGAACCCGCTTGTTTTTGAGAACTGCTGAGTTTTTATGGCAAGAGGGACACACAGCGCACGCTACCGAGCAGGAAGCAGTTGAAGAAACACGTCAAATGTTGGAGGTGTATGCAGAATTTGCAGAAAAAACAATGGCGATGCCGGTGGTTAAAGGGGTAAAATCTGCAAGTGAAAGATTTGCCGGTGCGTTGGATACGTACTGCATTGAAGCGATGATGCAGGATGGAAAAGCATTGCAAGCAGGAACTTCCCACTTCTTAGGTCAAAATTTTGCCAAAGCATTTGATGTGAAGTTTTTAAATAAGGAGAATCAATTAGAATATGTGTGGGCAACCTCATGGGGTGTTTCCACTCGTTTGATTGGAGCGCTCATCATGTCGCACTCCGACGACAATGGGTTGGTGCTTCCTCCCAAATTGGCTCCTCTCCAAGTGGTGATTATTCCTATTTACAGACAAAAAGAGCAATTGGATACCATCACTGAAAAGGTGAAACCTTTGATGGCTCAACTGAAAAAAAGAGGCATCACCGTGAAATATGACGATGATGATTCTCAAAGATCAGGCTGGAAATTCAATGAGTACGAAATGAAGGGAGTTCCTGTCAGAGTGGCTATCGGTCCCCGCGACCTTGAAAACAATCAGGCGGAAATTGCCCGCAGAGATACCCTCGAAAAAACTACCGTTCCTTTTGATGGATTGGATCAATATATTGAGAACCTGTTGGATGAAATTCAGGAAAACATCTATCAAAAAGCGTTGAAGTTCAGAGAAGAAACAACCCACCGTGCCGATACCTGGGAAGAGTTTGAAGCCTACCTGGATCAGGGAGGATTTGTATCAGCGCATTGGGATGGAACTCCTGAAACGGAAGAGTTGATTAAAGAAAAAACCAAAGCAACCATCCGTTGTATCCCTTTGAACAACCCACAAGAGGAGGGAACCTGTATTTTAACCGGCAAACCATCGAAAGAGAGAGTTCTGTTCGCAAGAGCCTACTAGGCAATTACGAATTACGGGTAAAACACAATAAATCAAGATTATAGCATTGTTGTAGAGACAGGGCATGCTCTGTCTCAAAACTTCAGATTTATTTAGAATATCGTGTAAATTGCATTGTATCAATAAAATATAATTTGCTGTAGAGACGTTGCATGCAACGTCTCTACG
>JGI24710J26742_10004057_pt1 | contig 12204 bp, 7 predicted proteins | sample BioPla2DNA2_FD_26742 | JGI IMG/M metagenome (IMG submission 26742) | reverse complement strand
TTGTTTGCGTTTCAAATAAAATAACAACAGCGCTTCGCCTGCAGCTTTTTGGGGGCCTACGTATAAAAAGACATTGTTTACAATGCAAAAACTTAGGTCAACTTCTTCCAAAATTCCTGATAAAGCGGAGATAAAAGCAACGTCGGTATAGGACCCTGAAACGAGCATTGTCGGATCAACTCGACGATCTATGAAATATGAAAATTCGTAGAGTTGCGAATAACGTTCCAAAAAGGATTGCAATTCAATGGCGCTTAGCTCCATCGATACTGGCGCCAAGAAATTTATGCCGTTTTGATTGTAATTAAAGGTCGTCCTCTGTTTAGACGTGGGAGCGCCCATGACGTCTGAGGGAAAGGCATATGAACAGGGGAGAGATTCTTTTAAATCTGAAAAGAAAGAAGCCAAGAAGAGGAAAGATAATGTTAGCAGCAGCTTGAGTTTTCTATGCGTTTTAAGAGTTTTGAAGGGTGAAAGCATGATTAATAATCCTGTCGATTGTGTAACGCTCACAAAAAATAGGTGAAAATAAAGCCGATTAAAGAGCGTCAACAGTTACGCCTGCCCAATTGTCAGTTCGAAAGGGACTTGCTGGCAATCCCGCACTATTGGTCAAATTGCAAATTGGGTTATCGGCCCACGCGTATCTCACTGCGATTGGATTTGGTACTTCCGGGGAAGAAACGACAACAACGTCGTCTAGAATTATGGCCTCTGCCCAATAAAACTTCTGATCTTTTCCCGCTATCGCAAAACCTCTAAGCGCTGAGTCGTCGCACTGAGAATTACTGCCTATTTTAAGCCCTTCTTCCATGTGGGAAAAAGTCAAAATCGCTTTATTATCTTCTATTACCATCGAACGAAATTCTGGACCAGAGTACGGGACGTCGTGTCCGTAGGTTTTCGCTAGCGCCAACACCGCTAGTCTGTTACCTATGATTTCTTTGTTTTGAGGATGAAGATCGTTGGCGTCGCCCACGTCAATTGAGACTACTTCACCAACATTTCTGACCGAGAGCGTCTTGTGTTGAGCTTCACGTAATTCTGCCCAAGCGCTTGCTGAGGGCTTGTCTTGCGTTTTCATAAAATTGGGAAGCTGGACATAGTAAAACGGAAAGTCGCCTTGCCCCCAGTTTTCTCGCCAGTTAGCAATCATGATAGGGAATAAGGTTTGGTATTGCCATGCGCGATTTGCATTTGACTCGCCCTGATACCATATAACTCCTTTGATCGAGAATGGACAAATCGGGAGGAGCATGCCATCGTGTAAATATCCCGCTTTTTGACAAGGAACCGACTTGTCGATCCGCTCTTGTGAGGCAAGCGGGGCCAATTCAGGATATGCTTTCAATTTCTTGCGATCAGTCCAGGCTTCGCCGGAAGAGCCTCCCCAAGCAAGTATTATTATCCCAATCGGTTTTTTAAGAGATTCATGAACATTTCGGCTAAAATAATAGGAAATTGCCGAGAGGTCCGGAGCAGTTTTGGACGAACAAATTTGCCATTGGGCGTCGAAATCAGTCGCAGGCTTTTCTGAGCTTTGGGCAGGTACGGTAAGGAAACGTATTCTCGGGAAGTTAGCAGAGGCTATTTCTTCTTTTGAATGAGTAACCCTTTTCAAAGGAAAACTCATGTTTGATTGACCTGCACAAATCCAGACGTCGCCCAAATAAACATTGCTGAATACAATCTTATTTTTAGCAATGATTTTCAATTCAAAGGGACCGCCCGATTTTTGCGGGGGAAGAATAACTTGCCATTTGCCTTGTGAATTAGTTTTAGTCTCTTTTTGACGTCCGTTAAGCTCAACGATTATGTGTTCCCCTGGTTCAGCCCAACCCCAAANAGGAATTAGGGAGTCGCATTGCAAAACCATATTGTCTCCAAAAACGTGGGGGAGTTTTGCGACAGCATGAACTTGACTTGGAAACGCAATTAGAGTAATAGCAAATAAACAAACAAATGTAAAAGATTTTATAGAAGATTTGTCGTAGGAGAGAAAAATGTAAAAAAACATATGGAGCCCCGCTTAAAAACGAAACGATACGTTTACTTTCATTAATTGACAATCAAAACGAAATAATGTTTTAACGAGACTCCCTATTCTTTGCAAGGAATTCACCGCTCTTGGTTAGAAGATACGAAATTGAAAAAAGTTCCTTGTCGTCTTGTTGTCTATCAATCGCAAAGACTTAGATTGTAAAAATTTTACCCCTTTGACATTAGGATATTGGCTCGAACACTAGATTTCACTCGACAAGAATCAAAAGAGTTGAGCGTTGCTTTGTGATTCCGTGTCGGTATTCTTGCGTATTGTTCCAATTCGTAGATTCCAAAAAGTTTACGAGATTTTAATGTCGCGTTGACTGCAGCTTGAAAAACTGATCATTAATTCCAGAATGACGAACAGTTATAGATTATAAGAAACATCGTCCCAACGTCTCGTCAGCACGAGTGTCGAGACGACGTTTCTCACGACGTTAGTCGCCTAAAAAAGATTGATACCCATCAAATCAGCAAAAGTTACCAACCCATCTTCTTAAGATTCTCAAGGCATTCACGGGCAGAATCGCAAGAAGTCTTTTTCCATTGCTCTTGTTCAACAATGAAGAATTCAGTTCCAGCCTTTTGGTGAGAAACCTCCAAGACAGAAGCCCAATCGACTTTGTCGTCAGAATCACCGACAACGCAACCATGTACGTCGCCATCCGACTTAATATGAAGAACTTTACCACGTCCGGGAAGCGCCGCCAAGGTTTCAGCAGGGGTCAGTTTTTGGCCTCTGCGATAAGCATGGTTGCACCACCCTACGTCGACTTGCGCGACAACGCGAGGATCACAGTTGTTGAAGAAGGTAACCCAAGCAGAATCTTCCGTCCCATTGATATTCAGGAAATCGCCAGTGTGACCATGGAAACCAACAAACATACCGAATTTAGAGGCTTCTTCAGCACAAGCGCTCATCTCTTCGGCACATTTCTTGTTAGAGTCGTGACTTTCTCGAATACGACCTTCAAGACCTCCTGGAACGATTAAGTACTTGAACCCGGCGTCTGCTGCAAATTCGGCGCTTTGCTTAAGTTGGTCGCCTTGGATTTGTCCAAATCCAATGTGGGTACTGCAGGCTACAAGCCCAACGTCGTCAAGCATTTTTTTCATTTCTTTGCCGCTGTAGCCGTGATAACCGGCGAATTCGACACACTCATATCCCATTTCGGCAACTTCCTTGATGTACTTCGGGAAAGTGTCATGGTTAATGACGTCACGCAAAGAGTAGAGTTCGAGCCCAATCGGAATGCGTTTTTCATATTTTTTGTATTCTGCGAGGGCGGAAGCGGAGAACGGGCTAATAGAGGCAATCGCAGCCGCATAGAGACTGGTCTGAAGGAAGGAACGACGGTTCATCATAATAAGCCTTTCGTTTTACAAGTTGTTTAAAACAAGACTGTTGCTTTTATCAGCCTGTGAAATAACGCCTGCAGACAACAGTCACGTCAGCTCCATAATTATATAGTGTTTTAGCTGATTGTAAAATAAAAAACACGAAATTAAAAAATTTCTTACACTTCTAAGAAAATTCGATAGGCGTTCTTACCTCAGTTTTTTGAGACGACATAGCTTTTCTTGGTGGAAATTACTCGTTGCTGACGGGCGTATGCCGTTACAGGAAGCTTTCTTTCTTCTCATTTCATTGTTGAAATTGGTATGGATTCAGCAGTTTGCGGAATTGTTCTTCTTTTCGACGTTATCGCTCCTTCATTTGTGGAATAGCTTAGCGTTCAGGCGGTTTGTCAAGATAATCTTCACAAAGGTTATTGACAAACACTTCTTCGTTATAATGTTGTTGATAGACTTTTCGGAAGTTTAGCGCTAAGAAACGCATTATTGTGCTGTTTTTACATCTATTGTTGTTTTTATCAGATTGTTAGCGCTTATGAATTGGATTAATTTTGAAATATTTGTTAAAATAAGCGATGTGAACAAGAATATTTACACAGCAGACGTTCTTGGCATTTTTATAGGTCGACGTCGTTGTCGTCCTTCACTTTTCGTTTAGACTATCCATTTGAATAGTAACAGCAAAGGAAAATTGTAAATGACCATCCGCATTGTATGTAAAAACTGTAATAGCAAGATTGACGCGAAGGATGAACTGCTTGGACAAACTCGTCGTTGCCCTAAATGTCACAATCCAATTTTAGTCAAACCTGAAGCGCCACAAATCCCTTCTGTTTCCATTGACGTTGATCAGCCCCTAAAGATAAGGCGATTGCGTCCTGATAATTTCTATGTAATTCTGGGAACTGATATTGAAGTTGCTCATTGGAGGGGAGGCGACGGGTGGTTTGTTAATGTTGGCAATGGCTTTCAAGCTATCAAAAGCGCTCCTGATAAAATACCAGACGTTGGAACATTTGTTCTGGTTGAAGGGTACGTGGCTCAAACGTCCAATGGTCGTCGTTTAAAGGGCTTGCGTTTTTCACAATTATCTGGGCGCAGCGTGTTGAAGGCGCTCACGCATAGCGACGCTGCAGCAATACTTTATAAGGCAGAAGAGCCGGCAGTTCTTACTAGTGTGCAAAAACGTCTCGTGCTTCAGCATATCCGCAACCATTATTTCTTTGAATTTACAGACGACGCCCCTGAAATTGTCGAATATCTTACGGGGTTTGAGTCTTCTTCACACGAAGTTGGAACGTTTATTGATGAATAGCGTATAACAAATTGTTTTTTCTAAAACAGAGTTGTTCTTCTGTCAAGATAATATTTTTATGAGGGACGCCTTATGGTCGCGGTTTGCTCGAAACGTATGAGCGTATTGTTTGCCTTATTATTCTTTTTTCTTGCGTCGTTTCTAAATGCTGAAGAAGGACGTTTTTCAATTTCAGACAGTATAGCGTTTTTGACTGAAGGCGTTGAGGTTTTCCCTCGGCGAGGAGCCCCCGGACCGATTGCAACACTTGGAGAAAATGCGTTTCCTGTTGTTCTGGGAGAATTTGAAGAAGGCGTTTTGGAACCTGTTGTTGCAGCGGCTTGGGTTGGTAAAGGCCGAATTGTAGCTTTGGGGCATTCGGATTACTGTAGAGCTGATTCGATAAGCGCTACGGCGTCTGCAGCAAAGTTTTTTGACAACATTTTGTTTTGGACTTCAGGAGTCATCCAAAAGGGGAAAACAACAGGAAAATCAATCCGCGTGGCTGTTTGGCAGGATGAAAAAACAGCTGATTTTCTGAAAAAGCAAGGGTTTGACGCCCGTTCCGTTTCTTCGATAGAAAGCGAAAATTTTGAAGTTTTTGTTGCGGAATCGACCGCTTTGAACGATTCTGAATACGCTTCTTTGTTGGAAGCTGTTCAAAATGGAGCAGGGTTTGTAACTTGTGGATTGGGTTGGGGATGGAGCCAATTGAATCCGGGAAAGACTTTGGTTCACGATCATCCAGGAAATCGCAATTTTGCAAAGTATGGAATTCCCCTTGCGTGGACGGAGGGAACATTAAGGACCACTTCAAACACGGGATATGCTGTAACTGCTGATCTTGAAAAAATATCGAGGTTTGTCGACGGTGGAACTTCTGTCCGCTTTCTTGCAGACGTCGACAGTGGTAAAGCAAGTGTGTCGGATCTTGCTCGTGAAGACGCGCGTCAATTGGCGTCAACGCTTTCGTTGATTTATTGTTACCTTTCCAAAGAACAACAAGTTTATTACGATTCTATTGTCGATAAATTTTCGGAAGATATTGTTCCCACGACGAAAAATCCAATTCAAGAAGACGATTTAATAACTCGTCTTGTCATTTCTGTTCAAACTGATCGCTATCTTCGCAACCAAGAGTTCGGAGAATTCCAGATAGAAAACGTTCCTTCATTTGCTGCAGCAAATGATTTTCCAGGCCCGGTTCCTGAACAAGCAGAACGTTTGCATCGTGTTGGCGTCATGGTAAGAACAGACGTTCCTGGATGGGCTTCGACAGGACTGTATGCGGCTCCTGGCGAAGCAATTACAGTGAAGGTCGATTCTCCTCTGTTTTCAAGTTTTCCAAAGCCGTTTAAGGTGAGAATTGGCGTTCATTCCGACAGACTCTGGCATTTGAAGAATTGGACCCGTTATCCAGAGATAACGCTTGAAAAGACGATGAGGTCGCCCGAGACGAAAGTAGTCAATCCATTTGGCGGCCTGGTCTATATCGTTGTTCCTCAAGGGATTGCGTCTGCTGGGCTAGGTTCGGTCAAATTTGATATTTCCGGCGCTGTTGCTGCTCCATTTTTCGTGAAGGGAGAGACGAGCTTACGGGACTGGAAAACGGTCAGAAACAATCCGGCTCCTTGGGCTGAACTGCAAGGAAATGAGGTTATTGTAACAGTTCCTTCGTCAGTTATTCGAAGTTTAGATAATCCGCAGGAATTGCTTGAAACCTGGGATGAAATTCTCCGGCTTGAAGCGGAGTTTGCTTCCGGACCTTATTATCGTGAACGACCAGAAAGAATAACATGCGACCGACAGATCTCGGCAGGATATATGCATAGCGGTTATCCCGTTATGACTCATATGGACGTTGAAGGAGTTCTTGTCGACAACAATCGACTTAGAACTAGGGGCGACTGGGGTTTTTTTCATGAATTTGGGCATAACCATCAATCTGAGCATTGGACGTTTGAAGGAGCAGGAGAAGTTACCGTAAACTATTTTACTTTGTATGTTATGGAAAAGCTGTGTGGCCTGAGTCCTGAGCAAGCTCATCGCGAGTTGACAAGAGATGTTCGAAAGGCAAAACTAAAGCAGTATCTTGCAGATGGAGCCAATTTTAACGACTGGAAAAACGATCCTTTTTTAGCGCTAAATATGACAGTTCAACTCCGCAATGAGTTTGGATGGGAACCTATTTTGCGTACAGTCTCGGAGTATCGTAAAGCGCCAAGGAACGAGTTGCCGCGTAACGACGATGAAAAGCGCGATCAATGGATGGTTCGTCTTTCGCACAACACAGGCAGGAATCTTGGTCCTTTCTTTGAAAAATGGGGCGTTCCTACGTCTGAAAACGCACGGAACTTAATTAATAATCTTCCTGTTTGGCTGCCTGATGAGTTTGAAGATTTGAAGTAGTTCTTATCGTTCTGATTTAAGACGAAAAATAGGTGGTTTTCTAGCTTTTGATAATAAAAGAAGCTTGACTGAGGGAACTTAGTTATCAGAGAAGGATTTCCATCTGTTAGAGTATCTGACGTTAGAATATTTGCAGTCAATATAGGATGGGTTGTCAGTAGTTGGTTGCTATTGACGTTGCGGCTTTAGCCTACTTATAATTTTGGAGAAATAACGTATAATATCCAAGTTGCGTTCGAGCTTTTTCGAACCGTCTTGGTAATTCATTTTGAAAATGCGAAAAAGCTCTTTTATTTTACTACTCAAGTGGGACTTGAACGAAATCTTGAGTTGAAGCTGTTGAAGCTTACCCTGCAAGACTTCTAATTCAACTTTATATATTTGCCAATGAAATACTCAATTGGAATTGATTTAGGAACAACCAATACGGAATTGGCGTATTGTTGTTTGGACGACGTTGACGAACCAAAGAATTTAGAAATTCCGCAATTTGTAGCTCCATCTATCGTTGAGAGTCGACCACAATTACCTTCTTGTCTGTATATTGGCTCCGAAGAAGAGCGTTCACACTCTGATTGGAAATTGCCTTGGGATTCCCTCGTGGAAATTGCAAATGAAGTTTCTAACGACGGGGAGGATGTAGAATCGGGCTCCTCCAAGAAAACTGATCCAAAACCTACAAAGAAGGGCTTTTTTAGGCGTATATTGGGACTCAGTTCGCCAGATTCTGCTAAGAGCGACTCTCATGCAGGCATGACCCAACCTAATGCTTTGTATCTGGTTGGTGAGATAGCAAGCAGGCGAGTTGCTGATCTTCCCGAAAAGACTGTTTCTTCAGCAAAATCATGGCTGACTTGTCTAAAAGTAGACAGACGTCAGCCTATATTGCCATGGAATTCGGATACGACCGCAAAAGTTTCACCCGTTGAGGCGTCAAAACGATATTTAGCACATTTGGTTGCGGCATGGAATCATGCGTTTCCTGACGACCCATTTTTTGACCAGCAGGTTGTTCTAACTGTTCCCGCGTCATTTGACGAGAGCGCGCGCGAGCTCACGCGCGAAGCTGCTTTTCAAGCTGGCTTAAATCCCGAAACGCTCCTGTTTTTAGAGGAGCCACAGGCTGCGTTGTACGCCTGGTTGTCAGAAAAAGGAGACTCTTGGCGTGAAGAACTGCAGGTTGGAGACGTCATTCTTGTTTGTGACGTAGGCGGCGGTACGACAGACCTGTCGATGATTTGTGTTGAGGAAGAGAATGGGAATTTCATTCTAAATCGTGTTGCAGTCGGAAACAGACTACTCCTTGGCGGAGATAATATTGACCTGGCGTTGGCATATCACGCCACGGACCTTTTTTCCCATCAGGGAACGAAACTCAATCCATGGCAATCAGTTGCGTTGCAACGCCAATGCCGTTCTGCAAAAGAAGCTCTTTTGAGTTCGAACGATTCGCAAGGAGACGACACGTTCAAAGTTGCTGTTTTGGGGCGTTCAAGTCGTATGGTTGGCGAGTCTGTTTCTGTTGATTTTCCAAAACAAGAGGCCGCTTCAATTGCAATGGAAGGTTTTTTTCCTTTTTGTGATCTTTCTGATCGACCGAAAAGGCGCTCAGGAATGGGTCTTCGTGAAATCGGCCTTCCATATGAGTCCGATGTGGCAGTTACTCGTCATATTGCAAAGTTTTTGAGTTCTTGCTTCCAAGAAGACGGGGCTCCCGTGGTTCCGTCTTGTTTTCTTCTCAATGGCGGAGTGTTCAATTCAGCATTATTGAAAGGTCGTTTTCAAGACCAACTGTCAAAGTGGTTTCCAGAAGCCGTCCCTAGGAATTTATCTCCAAGCGCTGATTTAGAGCAGGCCGTTTCTCGTGGAGCTGCTTATTATGGAAAGGTCAAGAAAAACGGCGGTATTAGGATTCGTGCAGCTTCTGCTCGTTCTTATTATATCGGAATAGAATCGTCTGGTTTGGCAATACCGGGAGCTGTGCGGCCTTTAAAAGCCTTGTGTGTTGCTCCGTTTGGCATGGAAGAGGGCTCTGAGGGACTCGTGCCTTCCAAAGAATTTGAACTGGTTCTAGGAGAAAATGTTTTGTTTCGATTTTTCTCATCAACTTCCCGTCCTCAAGACGTTCTTGGAACGACACTAGATTGGTATGAGGGAGATGAAGACTCAGAACTGGAAGAGACTGCACCGATTGAAACAATACTCGAGCCTTTTGACGAAGAATCGGAGTCCTCAGAGAATACAGACGACTCTTTCCCTACTTATGTTACCGTAAGGTTTCGGTCTGTCGTAACAGAACTTGGCGCCTTGGAAATTTGGTGTGAGGAAACTAACGGCGAACGAAGATGGAAGTTAGAATTCAGCGTTCGCGACGAGTAGTTCTGCTAATATTTTTGTTTTCTTTGAAAACCAAAAGACGTTGAGACCATTGATTTTGCATTTACTTTCGAATATTACTTTGAGGAAAGAAAATGACTAACGGATATGTTATTAATGTAACGGCGGTAGACCGTCCTGGTATCGTTGCGGGCGTAAGTTCTGCGATTGTCAGTTTGGAAGGTAATATTACGTCTTGTAGTCAAACGGTTCTTGACGGATATTTCACGTTGATTATGACCTTTTCATTGCCGGAACAAATGGATTCTCAGAGCTTGAAGGAGATCATTCTTCGTGAACCTCGCCTTGAAGGGTGCCAAGCGATTCTGTTTCCTGCTACAATTTCTGAAGTCCAAGCGGTGGATGCAAATCCCAATATCTATGTGATTACTGCATTTGGGAAAGATTGTAAAGGAATTGTTTCCCAATTTACACGATATTTGGGCGACAAGGAAATTAACATCGTCGACCTTTATGGCAAAATTACTTCTGATGGTGAATTTTTGCTTATTGCACAGGTCGAAATGAATCCTGAACTGGATTTGCAGAATATCCAGTACGATCTTGAAGCAATGGGAGAGCAGGTCGGTTTTACCGTCCGTATCCAGCACAATAATGTTTTTGTTGCGACTAACCATATTCGGTTAGACCACTAGCGTAAAAACGTAAATGGTTCTAACCAATATTGGGGCGACGATTTGCATAACAAGAATTGATGGCGATAACTTGAATGCTATACTTGGCGCTTGCAGATTGTTTTATTTATCAAACTCTGCCAAGTAAGGTTAGTGAAGACGAGCCTTAGCAGCGTCACAGCTGAATGAACGATTGGCTAAACATTTGAAAGACTAGATTTGTATCAAAAAGGCATTTCCTTTTTGATGGATTGAACCTGCACGCTTGCCCCTGACGTCAAATTATAACTGAGAGTCGGTTGTTTCACTAAATGCCGTTGTTTCGTGTTTCCAGTTTGCGGACTTAGAGAGGCGTTATTTTGTGAACTCGTTGGGGTTCTGTTGTAAAACGAATCGCTGCGATTAGCGACTTTCCTGTTCAAGGCAAACGAGAAAAACATTTGTTTTACTATTGCCCGCGCGGACGCCTTTTGCAGTCTAAAAAGGTCCTGGTTGTCGGAAACAGGGGGGCTTGACCGTTTAAATCAGCGGTAGAGAATTTTAATTGAGTCTTTCGGTACTTTTAACTCGGCGTGGATTTCTGGCGTTTGAGAAGAGCCGAATGTTATGATTGTTTTTCGCGACGTAAAAAGTAACATAACGAACGAAAGGGCGTTATATGGATCCTCAAGTTAAAAGAGCTTTGATTAGCGTCAGTGATAAGACAGGGCTGGCTGAATTTGCAAAAGGTCTTGTGGCAGCGGGCGTACAAATTTTTAGTACTGGCGGAACAAAGCGTCACCTTGAGACGAATGGCGTGCTTGTGACTGACGTGACAGAATACACCAACTTTCCTGAAATGATGAGCGGGCGGCTCAAGACGTTGCATCCGAAAGTTCATGGCGGTATTCTTTGTCGTCGAGACGATGAAGCGGATATGAATTCAGCCCGGGAATATGGAATTGAGCCTTTTGAATTGGTAGTTGTCAATCTTTATCCCTTTGAAGCAACTATTGCCAAACCCGGTGTAACTGACGCAGAAGCAATTGAAAATATTGATATTGGCGGTCCTACAATGGTTCGGGCTGCCGCCAAAAACCATAATTTTGTCGGTATTGTTACGGACTCTAAGCAATACGATCCCGTTCTCGAACAAGTTCAGCAAAATGGAGCGCTGACTCTTCAAATGCGTCGCAGTTTGGCTCGTGACGCATTTGCTCATACTGCTTCTTATGACGCTGCAATTGCTCGTTATTTTGCTGAACATGATGGAGTTGCGACTTTCCCAGAAACAGTTTCTGCTGCACTAAAGTTATCGTCGGAATTACGCTACGGGGAGAATCCTCATCAACGCGCCGCATTATACGTTGATCCTAAATATACCGGTCCCTCCGCTGTCTCTGCTCGTCAATTAAATGGGAAGGAATTGTCTTATAATAACATTCTTGACCTTGACGCGGCTTTATCGATGGTTCGCTCATTCGAGCGTCCTGCTGTTGCGGTCCTGAAACACAACAATCCTTGTGGCGCTGCTGTTGCTGATACTATTGGCGAAGCCGTTCGTAAGGGAATGGAAGGGGATCCACTAAGCGCATATGGTTCTATCTTGGGCATTAATCGTCAGGTTGACGAGGCTGTCGCCGACTATCTGGTTCAACCCGGGCTGTTTGTCGAAGCCATCATTGCTCCTTCGTTTTCGCCAAAGGCTCTTGAAATTTTAACAACTGTGCCTAAATGGCATACAAATGTTCGTCTGTTAGAATGTGGAGGAGATGAACTTTCTGCGGCTCCCGAAAGTTGGATTATTAGAAACTTGACAGGCGGCGCTTTGCTTCAAGACGCCGACGTGTTGAACGATCCGGAAGAAGAATGGCACGTTGTTACCGACAAGGCCCCGACAGACGAACAAATGCGAGATCTTCGCTTTGCTTGGGCAATGGTTCGTCATGTTAAATCTAACGCTATTGTTCTATGCAAAGACGAAATGCTGATTGGCGTTGGCGCAGGACAGATGAGTCGGGTTGATTCGGTTGAAATTTCTATGAAAAAAGCAGGTGAACGAGCTAGCGGTTCAGTCTTGGCCTCTGACGCATTCTTCCCATTTGACGATGG
>JGI24710J26742_10004050_pt1 | contig 12219 bp, 14 predicted proteins | sample BioPla2DNA2_FD_26742 | JGI IMG/M metagenome (IMG submission 26742) | reverse complement strand
AAAATGTAAACAGAATGTATACCTTGTTTTTTTTTCTTAATTGCCCTATACTATTTTTGAAATCAATAAAAAATAATTAAATGAGCGCAACATTGCGCTAAATAGAAAAGGAAAAAAAATGAATTATAATACAAATAGAAAGCCAATACAAAAGAAAAAAAAACTAGATGGAAGTAAAAAAGTAAAAGTATATCCACCTAAAAAATGGAAAATAACTGATACATCAAAAGAGATGAATAATTTATTTCGTGAATTATCTTTTTTATTTTATTCAAAACCTAAAAAAAAAGAGTCCGTTTATTTGAGAAGAACCAAAACCCAGAATCAATTATGTATGACAAAAATGTATTATAGCACAGATAAAAAAACGCATCTTAATTTTCTTCGTGTATATATGAGCCAGGAAAATAAAAAAGAAGTTGAAGAAAAACCAACATTTTTTAGTGCAACAAAAAACAAAGTTGATAATGAAGATATTTTAAAATATGAACAGGGAGCAGCTGATAGTTGTTTTAAATTTATTTTATCCCCTGAAAGTAAAAAAATTCCATTAAAATTATTAGTAAGATCTTTCATGGAAACATTACAAAAAAACACAGGAATAAAAATGACATGGCTTGCTGTTGAACATCACGATACAAATAACCCTCATGCACATATTTTAATTAATGGAGTTGATATAAATAAAAAAGAATTTAGGATACCTAAAGAAACAATTAAAACGGCACGATTAGTAGCTGGTGAAATTTGTACCAAAATTGTAGGTGTAAGAACTAAGGAGCAAATTGAAGAAAGTAAAAAAAGAATGATTTTTGCAAAGCGATTTTGTAAAATTGATGAAAGAATAAAAACACATTGTAGAATGTTTCCGAGTATAAAAACGCAGGTATCAAATACTGATACAAATGAATATGAAAGCGAAATTATAGCACGTGATGAAGAGATGCAAAAAAGATTAGAAGAATTAACTAAAATGGGATTAGCTAGAAAATTCAATAAAAATATTCCACCCATATTTTATTTAGAAAAACTATGGGAAGAAAAACTTAGAAACATTGGTAGATATAATACGTTCTTGCAAGCAAGAAATGATATGAGATGGACAGAAAGTCATAATTTAGAATTATATAAAAAAGAAACGGGAGAGATACGAGGACTTGTAACAAAAATTTATACAATGGATGAAGAAGGAGTACATCATAATTCACTTATTGTTGAAAATAAAAAAGAAGGGAAAGCATATTTTATAAAGACATTTAAACATCCTGATGAATCATTATTAAATACTGTTGTAAGAGTACAATTTAATAAATCAAAAGAAGGAAAAGAATTTTTAAATATAAATAGATTAGACACAAGTGGACAGAAAAAATAAAAATACTAATGAGCGCAACATTGCGCTAATTAAAAAAATCATTAATTTTAATATTGTAAAATATGCAAACTATTTGCTTTTATTACAATATTAAGTATAATCAAATATATGAATAAAAACACAATGAAAATTGAATAGACTTTTATAAATACATATAAAAAGAAAGCAGCACCAGTTGGCGCTAATTAGCAATAAGAGGAAATAAAGAATATGAGTTATTGCAGATATTGCGGCAGGGAAATTATGTATACTAGAACTGCCAATGAAAAATGGCTTCCTTATGACGTTACAGGTGAACCACATTTTTGTAACAAAGAAGGAAAATCTACTAAAAAAACATCAGGTCTTGAAGTCTGTAAAAGTTGTGGGAAGCCGGTTTTTAAGATGAAAGGAAAAACTGTTGATTATACGTCACTTGAAATCCATCAGTGTAAAAAAGCAGATATTACTAGGTATGGAAAATATCAGAATATACAAAAAAAGAAAACAGCGCCAATTAGTGCTAAAAGGAAAAACAAGTGAGTTTTGAAACAAAGCTTTTCTGGATGTTTTTTATTGTGCTGTTATTTATCCTGACTTTTTTCAAGGGTAAAAAAAATGTAAAGCATTTTAAAACTCTTAAAACTGCAAAAAAAGTATATAAAAAAATTAATTTAATTAACAATCAAAATACAGGCTGGCTATTTTCGTATTTAAGAAAAATAGACCCGTTTGTATTTGAAGAACTGATTCTTCTTTCTTTTAAGAAAAAAGGATTCAGAATAAGAAGAAACAAGAGATATACACATGACGGAGGTATAGACGGTCGCTGTATAAGAAACAGAGAAACATTTCTGATTCAGGCAAAAAGATATTCAGAATACATAAAAAAAGAGCATGTAAGACAATTCATTTATACATGTTATTTACAGAATAAACGAGGCTATTTTATACACACAGGAAAAACAGGAATTGAAACAAAAAAACTTATAAACCAAAATCCGCAGATCAAGCTGATTAGCGGAGATAAGTTATATAAGTTTTTTCTTGAAAACAATGAAAACAGTGATTTTTTATATTTCTAAGGAGAAGGCATGACAGACGTGATAACTGAAAACAGAATAATAGAATTGTACATAAAAATAAAAACACTTGACAATAATAAAAAACAGTGTATTATACATATACCTACTAAAATAAATCTTATCTCTTAACCTTGACAAAAGAATTAAATTTTGTATAAGGAATTTTTATGTCTAATAAGAATGAATTTTTAAGAAATAAGCCAAAAAGTAATAATAGAAAATTAATCTATGATCTTACCAATCTTATCCTTCCTGTAGTTATAATTATAATAGGTGCATTTCTATCAAGTCAAAAATTTGCAGAATATGTAAACTATGATCCTGTATTTTGTGATGAACCTATTTATATATTAAAACATCAATTTTTTAAGTATCCAGAAGGATACCCTATTTTTAATCCCTTAGTAATTGCTTTGACAATGATTTCATCTCCTTTTGATATGTATATACAAGAAGCAATTGCTCATAGTATTTTGCCAGGTGTTATTTGTGCTATTTTGGGTATTTTTTCTTGGCTTGCAATATCTATAATAAGAAGTGTCGGACTAAATAAAAATGAAAATTTATATGGTACAGCTCGATGGGGAACTCCAAAAGATTTAAAAAAATTTGGATTATGTGAAAAAAATGGTGTTGTTCTAGCACAACAATGGAGTGCCGTATCAGAGCAAGTAATTAATAAACAAGGTAACTTTTCATTAAAGATTAAAAAAAATGCACCTTTAATATGTCATCAAGGTACAAGTCATACATTAATGATAGCACCTACACGAAGTGGGAAAGGAACAGGAAGTATTGTTCCTACATGTGTAAGCTATCAAAATTCAATGATAATTTTTGATCCAAAAGGTGAATTATATAATATGACAGCAGGATATAGGAAAAAGTTTTCTACTGTTATTAAATTTTCACCTGTTCAGTTTGAAACAGCATGTTTTAATCCATTAGAAGAAGTTGAATTAAACCAAAATGCGTTTCGTGATATTGGTACTATTTTACAAAATTTATTTCAAAAAAGTGAAAAAGGTGGAGATTCAAATTCTGAATTTTTTGATAATAATGCACGAGATTTATTAACAGGTGTAATTTTTCATGTTTTATCAGCAGTTGATAAAGAAGGTAATAAATTATATAAAAAGGAAGATCGAACAATTGCAGGAGTACTTAGAATATTAGCACGAGCTGCAAGTGAAAAAGATGAAGATGGAGAACCATTACCAGCTGGTGAAGCATTATTAGATGAAATGGTCGAAAGTAAACATTTAGATAAAGATGGAAAAGAAAGTGATTATATACACGCAATAGTGTTAGACGTTGCATTAAGTGCAAAGCAACAGCATGAAAAAATTAGAAGTGATATTATGCAAACAATTCAATCAAAATTGAATTTGTTTCGTGATCCATTTATTACAAATGCAACAAGCAGAAGTGATTTCAAATTACAAGATTTTTATGATTCACCTCATCCCATTAGTTTATACTTAACACTTCCTTTTGGTGATATAGATAGAATTATGCCAGTCTTTCAATTGATAATTGATTTTATTCTACGTAAATTTTCATCAGGTGAAATTAGAGCAGGAGAAAAAGAAAAAAAACTAAAAATACCTATTTTGTTTTTACTCGATGAGTTTCCTACATTAGGTAAAATGAAGTTTTTATCTACCAGTATGGGTGTTTTAGCAGGATATGGAATACGATTTTTTATAGTAGTTCAAATGTTTACACAGATAATAGATATATATGGAGCTAATAATACTTTTATTGCAAACTGTCGCTATATTATAATTTATAAACCAAGTGAGCCAAAAGACCAAGAGTTGTTTTGTAAAATGATTGGTAAGGAATCTGTTACAAAAGAAAATATGAGTGTTTCAGGAAGCCGTTTTCAAATAGCACTTAATAATTTAAATGCAAGTTCTCAAGAAATATCGAGAGATTTAATTAATACTGATGAATTAGCAAAGCTTCCATATACAGATGCAATTATTTTTGGTGAAGGTATGCCACCATATATGGCTAAAAAATGTGCGTTTTACGAAGATAAAAGGTTTAAATGGAAAGTTTTTTATGAGGATCAAGACACAGGTGAAATTAAAAGTGGGTTTAAAGCACCGTATGAACAAGAAGAAATTAATGCTGAATGTGCAACATTACCTTCTCAAAAAAACAACCTTCAAATTGAATTAAAAAGAGAAACAAATCAAAAAAATCAAACAAATGAACATATAGAAACAAAACAAATAGAAGGAGATTTTAATGTTTGTGAATTTTTAGAAACTTTTAATATGAAAGACACAGAAACTGCTGATGAATGGGATGCACCATTTACAGGAGAAGATGAAGAGGATGAATTAGGACCACCACCTACAGTCGGTAGTTTTGCTATAGATGATTTTAGTTATGCAATGTAATAAAAAATAAAAAGGAGTAATTACATGGATAAAAAAAATAATAGAATACATATACGTATAAGTGATCCAGCTTTTAAAATGATAGAAGAATTAAAAGAAGAAAGTGGACTATCAAGAACTGAAATGATTGAAGAATGTATTAAAACTTATTATACACAAGGAACTGTAGATGAGCATATTTTACTTGCTCGTATTATGCAGTTAGAAAAGAAAATTGATTGGCTTAATAACAAAACAGAATTGTTTTATAAGTTAATTAATTTTATATTGCCTTTTTTTATAGCACATTTACCAGATTTACCAACAGATAAAAAAGAAGGACAAATTGTATTAGATAAAGGAAGTAGAAAAATGCTTAATTTAGTTATGGCATTTAGAAAATCAGAACAAGCTAATGATATATCCTTTGCCCAACAAATATGGGGTGATACTCAAGAAACATTAAAGGAGAATTATGAAACAAAATGAGTGTAGAATTATCATCTCGTGATGAGAAGCAAAAAAGAGTATATAATAATTTTTTAGAAGATTTAGGGATATTAAAAGATTATTTTGAAGATAAATCTATAACTGATATTAAAGTAATATCAACAGGTGAAATTATTATAGAAAAATTTGCAATAGGCAAAGAATTTACAAATAAATTTTTAAGTCCTCAACAAGTAAAAGGTATAATTTTGTCGGCATCTTCTATGTTAGATTTACCGATTGATTATTCAACTGGGTTACCTAAACTTGAAGCAACCTTGCCAAAGCCATATAATTTACGATTTACAGGTATATTGCCACCAGCAGTAGAAAATGCTGAAATAACTATGAGAAGACCTGCAAATAGGATTTTTACTTTAGAAGAATATTTACAAAATAATCAAATGACAAAAGAACAATATAAAATAATTTGTGATTTTATAGAACAGAGAAAAAATATTTTAATCGGTGGTAGTACAGGAAGTGGTAAAACAACTTTTACAAATGCAATTTTACGAAAAATGGTTGAATATACACCTAATGATAGCTTTTATATTGTAGAAGATGTGCCTGAATTACAATGCCCTGCAAAAGATAAAACATTTGTGTTCGTTAATAGAAATAGTGCAGCAGAAGCAGTAAGAACTGCGTTACGATGGACACCTGATAGAATTATTTTTGGTGAGGTTAGATATGGGGAGGTTGCCGATGAATTATTAAAAGCATGGAATACTGGACATACAGGAAATGTAACAACAATTCATGCTGATACAGCTGCAAGTATGCTTCCACGTATTGAAGATATTTTAGCAGAAGTTATAAAAGGAAAGCTTCCTGATATAAAACAAACAATACATTTATGCGTACATTTAGGGCGAAAACCAGGAGAGCCACCTAAAATATCTAATATATTGAGAACAAATGCAGTGTATTAATATATATTGCATTTTATAAAAATGTAGTGTAAAATATGCAAGTAGTTTGTATTATTTACAAAACCAATATAATCATAAGGAGAACAATATGATTTTAAAAACAATGAGAAAACACAAAAAATTAAGTGTTTCTATTTTAATGGTATTATTAGTAGGATCTGTGTTTGCAGCTAATAATGTAGATACTTCAACAATGGATAACACTGTTAATAATATAGTAGATTTTTTCAATGGTGCATGGGTAAAAGGTATTTGCTGTGTTGCGCTTATTGGAGAATGTTTGGGATTAATTTTTGCAGGTGGACAAAACCCTCAAATATTTAAAAAATTTCTTCCATTAATTGCAGGTACTGTGTTATTTATGTGCGCTGGAAAAATTGTAACAATTATTTTTGGTACAAATAAATCAAACTTTTCAACCGATTTAACAGGGATGCACAATAATAATAATATAATTTTTAATACATAACAGGAATACAAAATGGATGAATATACAATTCCTGTTTTTAAAAGTTTTCAACAACAGGACCTTATGTTTGGGTTACAAAAAGAAATATTTATATTTATATTTTTAATTTTTGTTATTATTTCGTATCTTTTTGGATTAATACCAGGTATATTAATAACAACTGTGTTTTATATTCCTGCTCGAATACTTACAAAAAAAGATCCAAACATGCTATCAATAGCATTTAATTCATTACTTGAACCAAATATATTAGAAGGATAAAGATGCTTGGAGTTAATTTTTTAGAAGCAAAATTTAAAAATGTTATAAAAAAATTTAATGCTAATAAATTAGCATATTATTTACCTTATAATTTCTTCATAGGAAATAAAGAAGATGGAATTGTATATTTAAAGACTGGTGCATTAATGAAGTGTTATACATTTTCTTGCCCCGACTTAGGAACAGAATCAATTGAATATATTAATGCAATAAGTTTATATTTTAATGAATCAATAAGAAGGCTTGGGAGTGGATGGGCAGTTCATTTTGAAAGTAGAAAAGAAATAACTTCTGATTATCCTAAAAGTAATTGGGATACACAGGTGGGTTTTTTAATTGATGAAAGACGAAAAGATTTGTTTAAACATAAAAATCAACACTTTATTAATTATTATTATTTAACTTTAACATATAATGTAAAAAGTGATGTGCAAAATAAAGGGTTATCTTTATTGTATAAAGATGATGGAATAAGTCAAGAATATTATAATAAAGATTTAATTAATAAAGAAATAGAGTTTTTTAAAAACATGTGCGAAGAAATTATTTCGTATGTACAATCAAGATTGTATATACAAAAAATGAACAACAGTGAAACCTTATCTTTTATTAAATCAAGTATTTCTACTTCTTGGAGAATTATTAAAACACCAGATCATCCTATTTTTTTTGATTTATTTTTAACAGATGAAGATGTTAAAACAGGCACAACACTTCAAATAGGAGAATTTTATGTGCCTATCATAGCTATTAAAGACTTTCCATCCTCAACATATCCTGCAATGTTTGATTTATTGAATAAAGCTTCGGTTGAATATCGATGGGTTACTCGATGGATTGGAATGGATAAAATAGAATCTGCGAAATTAATTGAAAAATATCAAAAACGATTTAATAATGCTCGTAAAAGTTGGGGGCAAGTTATAACAGAGGTTGCAGCTAATATTGAAACAGACAGAATAGATGCATCAGCTTTAGCTTTTGAAGAAGAAACAAATGAAGCACGTGTAATGCTTTCAAAAGATATTGCATCTTTTGGATATTATACATCATGTCTTGCTGTATGGGATAAAGATTATGATTTAGCTATTGAAAAAGCTACATATATTGTAAAATTAATAAATTCAATAGGATTTACTGCAAAAGTTGAAACAAGTAATTCTTTTCAAGCATGGCTTGGAATGATGCCTGGTAATGTATATGCAAATATAAATAAAACACTTTTATTATCAAGTAATGTAAGTCATATTATTCCATTAAGTTCAATTTGGACAGGTGATTATCACAATAGTTGGACTAGCTCTGTATTTAACTGTTCAGCACCTTTACTTATAGCATCAAGTGATTCATCTCCTTTTTTCCTAAACTTAAATATTGGAGATGTGTTTCATACATTTATTTTTGGACCGTCAGGAGCAGGAAAATCAACCTTTTTATGTTTACTCGAAACACAATTTTTTAAATATAAAAATGCACAAGTTATAGTATTAGATAAAGATAAAACTTCTCGTGGTGTTTGTATTGCATCTGGTGGAAGTTATGTAGAACCTGGATCAGGTGAAGTTGCATTTCAACCTTTAAGAAACTTAGAAACACAAGAAGAATTAACATGGGCGCAAGAATTTATACAATTATGTTTAGAAGAACAAAATGTACAATTAAATGCACGTCAAAAAGAAGAAATAAGAAATGCTTTAATTCAGGTACGAGATACTAAAAGTATTGAAAAAAGAGATATAACTACATTTCAGCTGTATGTTCAAGATGAAGAAATAGTAAATGGTATTCAACCATATACAATTGATGGACAATATGGACATATTTTTGATGCTCATGATACAAATATTGCGCTTTCTCGATTTACAATGATTGAAATGGGTATTTTAATGAGATCTGGCAAGGCATGTATAACTCCTGCATTATTTTTTCTATTTCGTTTTATTGAAAGTAAATTTGCAAAAGAAAACGATGATGAAGGACACCCTACATTATTAGTAATGGATGAAGCGTGGGCATTTTTAGATAATCCATTTTTTTCTAAAAGAATTGATGATTGGCTTAGAACATTACGTAAAAAAAGAGTTGCTGTTGTCTTTGCGACACAAGACGTACCATCAGTTGCAAAATCTGCAATTTCTGCAACAATTTTAAGTCAGTGTCAAACTCGTTTGTTTTTAGCAGACCCTAATGCATCTAGTAAAATTTTAAGTGAATATTATCAACAATTTGGATTAACTTTAAGTGAAATTAATGCGCTTTCAATGGCACGTATGAAAAAAGATTATTTTTATAAAAGTCCTGCAGGAGCAAGAATGTTTGATTTAGAATTAGATGCGTTTCAATTAGCGTTATTAAACCCTAAAAAACAAGTATTAGATACACTGGAAGAGGTGTATGGAAGAAACTGTGGAAAAGAATTAGCAAAAGAAATATTAGAAATGCAAGGCTTTGATCCTTCTGTCTATTTATAAGGAAATAAAAAATGCAATTTTTATTAAAGAAAAAACAAAAAAAGAAACTAAAACAATTGTTTATAAATATCATAAATAAACAAAAATTACAAATGTTAATTGAAAACATACATTATTTTAAAGGAAATTAAAATGAAAGAAAAAATGAAATGTGAGAAAAAATGTACAATGCAATTTAATATTGCAAATGCTGTGTTTAGCGTATTATCTTTTACACTTAGTGCGCTTTTTATGTATTATTGTTTTTGGAAATAAACAATATATAATACTATTTTTATAGGAGATAAAAAAATGAAATGTAAATGTGTTTTTGATATTAAAAAAATTAATTTTAATGTGATTGTTATTTCAGGTTTACTTGGCATAATTTTTGTATGTCTTTGTTTTTAAAAAGAGGTGTGTATGAAAAAAAATATTATAATTGCTTTTATAAGTATCCTATTTTCATTTTCTCTTTTTTCTCAATTTTCTGTGTTAGATTTTCCTAATTTATTACAATCAATTGAAGATGTATATAATTCTTATCAACAAATTAAAAATCAAATTGAACAAGTACAACAAGCAGCTGAACAAGTAGAAAATACGTACAAACAAATGATGGAAATGAATTGGGATGATTTAAATAATTTAGGTGATAATTTTTCTGGTATGGGAGAAAATCCTTTTGAAGTAATTACAGGAGTATATAAATCTTCGCAAGATATAACAAGAGCTGTAAATAAAAACATGAATAAANTAAATGACTTTACTGATTCTATTATGANTGATACTGCATTAACTATTGGTGGAAAAAAATTTAGTTTTTGGGATATGAGTGGAACAGTAATTTTTGATCACGATAGATTGCTAGAATTAACAAATGCTATGACTGATCAAATTGAAAAAACATTTACAGACCCTTGGGATCATTGGGTAGAGGGTCTTACATACGATCAAAAAGTAGCTGTTGCAAACCGATTTGGCATGAGTGCAAGAAATTATGCAAATTATAATGCAGCCAATTCAGCATTAAAAAATCTTGTAGGAAGTAAACAAGCATATAATTTAACAGTAAAAGGACAACAAGAACAATTAGAAAAGATAAAAGCTGAAGCAAATGTTATAAGTACAATGGCAGAAAATTTACCTGAAGGCTCTGTATATGCAGCTAATCAAGCAATGATTAAATCTTTAGCAAAGCTCTCTGAAGATATAGGTACTATGCAATATGAAATAAATCAAATGCTTGCAACTCAAATTGCACAACAAGCTGCATATGCTGACATTAACAATATAAAAGAAAGAGAAAAAAAAGAGCAAGAAGAAGAATTAAGAAAAGCTACTAAAAATCAAGGAATTGATTATAACGAATTTATGATGTTATAAGGATATAAAAATGAAAAAAATTATTATAATATTTCTTTTTTTGTTTACATTTACATTTATATTTTCATCATCTAATGATATACTAAATATACCACTAGATACTGCTGAAACTATTGCTTTAATGGATTTACCTTTAATAAAAGGCATTTATTCTTTTGCTTCTATGACTGAATTTTTTATGGTTTTAGCTGCATCTATAGCTTTTTATGCTTGTTTCTTTTTATTAATTTTTACTTCATTTAAATTGTGGGCTGGTACTACAGAAGGGAAAAAAGCTTTTGTTGATGTACTTTCTAAAGTTGTAATTTTTATAATTGTATTAACATTATATAATCCCATAGCTTACAATATTTTATTTTTGTCAGTTACAATAGGTATGGAAGCTTCAGGTGTTGCACCAGATTTAGCAAATAGTTATGTTGCTACTTATGGTACTCTTTTAAATCAAGTTAAAGAAGGTATGAATATTGTAAAAGATGAAGTTTTTCAACAAATAGCAGAATCTGGTAAAACTGAAATAGATCCTAATCAATTAAATTTATTATTAGAAACAGGGTGGACTCCAGAACAAATTCAACAAATGGCAAAAGAACATGGATATACAATGCTTTATAAAAATGATGGTTATCAATATTCATGGGGGCAAGTTTTGGCATATGGTGCAGTAGGTGCAGTAGGAGGTGGTGCAGCTGGTACTATTATACCTGGTCTTGGTAACGCACTTGGTGCTCTTGCAGGTGGAGGAATAGGACTTGCTGTAGGTGCAACTGTACTTGGTGCTACTGCTTTAAAAAATAATATTTTTGGATATAAAGACGAAAATGGAAAATCTGTTGTTCGTTTTGGTATTTCTATGTCAAAACATAAAAAAAATTTAGAAAAAAACTTAAAAGAAAAAAATTATTCACCAGAAAAACAAAAAAGGGCGCTTGAAAAAATTATTGCATTAACAGAAGTATTAACTGGAGATGTTTTAACAGTAGATCCAGAAAATGGTGATTTTGATACACAAATGATACAAGTTAAGAATAAAGCAATTGCTATTTTATCTGACCCAACATGGGATCCTTTTATCTTAGGGAAAAACGATATTCCTTCTTTAATTCTCTCTCCAAGTAAAATAATTAAATCAATTGCTATTATGTCCTCTTCAATAGCTGAAACTTTAGAAATAACAGTAAAAAAAGATGGATTATTAGATAAAATTAGAATATTACCTGAACCTTCTTCTATTTTTAGATTTATTTTATATCTTGTATATAAAGTAGCAATGATTATCGGTGCTATTATAATAATGGTAGAATATTCAATTACAATATTAGAATTCTTTTTAGTTAAATCTGTTGCGGTTATTTTACTTCCACTGCTTTTTATTGATGCTACAAAANNGTATGCGA
>JGI24710J26742_10004047_pt1 | contig 12223 bp, 10 predicted proteins | sample BioPla2DNA2_FD_26742 | JGI IMG/M metagenome (IMG submission 26742) | reverse complement strand
CTTGCTGACTTGGTTGTTTTGGAAGCTGCGGTTTTGCTTGTTTTTGCTGTTGTAGTCGTTGCTTTGGCCGCTGTTTTTGCGGTTGATGTGCTCGTTTTTTTGGTAGCAGGTTTTGAAGCTTTGCTTGCTGACTTGGTTGTTTTGGAAGCTGCAGTTTTGCTTGTTTTTGCTGCAGTAGTCGTTGCTTTGGCCGCTGTTTTTGCAGTTGGGGTGCTCGTTTTTTTAGCGGCAGGTTTTGAAGCTTTGCTCGCTGACTTCGTTGTTTTGGAAGTTGCGGTTTTGCTTGTTTTTGCCGTTGTAGCTTGCTTGCTTGTCTCTTTAGAGCTCTCTAATTTAGTGTTAGATTTTTGGGGTGACACTTTTTTTACGCTCATAATTTATTTGTCCTCAACAATTTCAATATCTATTATGGGGTCATTAGGCTCTAAAAGACAAATGACATCTTGTCCTTGGATTACACGGCCAAATACAGTGTGTTTGCCATCTAAATGTGGTTGTGGCATTTGAGTTATAAAAAACTGAGACCCCCCTGTATTGGGCCCACGGTTAGCCATAGAAATAACTCCTACTTCGTGTTTTAAATGGTTCACTTCGTCGGCAATGGTATAACCCGGACCGCCTGCACCAGTACCCAAAGGGTCTCCGGCTTGAACCATAAAACCTTGAATTATTCTGTGAAATACTAGTCCTTTATAAAATCCTTTTTGAGAGAGGTCTATAAAATTAGCCACGGTGTTTGGGGCTTCTCTAAAATTTAAATCCAAAATAATTTGGCCTTCATGAGTGTGAATCACGGCTTGAATACTAGAAACTCCCTCATAATTTCTTTTAAATTCTTTAGGTCCGGCAAAAACCAAAGAAAAAAGACTTAAAAAAATAACTCTAAGAAAAAATTTTTTAAATATCATCATAATTATCCGTATTTAAAATGTTATGTCAAATATACATAACTATATTTGTTTTACACTTTATTTAATTGAAAAACATGGAAAAAAAGCATAAATTTATTAGGAACTTTAGCATCATCGCTCACATTGATCACGGTAAGTCCACTCTTGCCGATAGACTTATCGAAAAAACTCAGACCGTATCTAGCAACGAAATGACCAACCAATTGCTGGATAGCATGGATTTAGAGAGAGAAAGAGGAATTACTATTAAAGCCCACGCCATTCGAATGGTTTACAAACACCCAGATGGTGAATACATTTTAAACATGATAGACACTCCTGGTCATGTGGACTTCTCTTATGAAGTGAGTCGCTCCTTGGCTGCTTGCGAAGGAGCTGTATTGGTTGTAGATGCCAGTCAAGGGATTGAAGCCCAGACTCTTTCTAATTTGTACCTAGCGATCGAAAACGACCTCACTATTATCCCAGTCCTAAACAAAGTGGATTTGCCAGGAGCAGATCCTGATCATTCTGCTCAATTGGTTGGAGACCTTTTAGGTTATGATCCAGACTTAATCCCTAGAATTTCTGCGAAATCTGGTTTAAATGTAGAGGCCGTTCTAGAGAAAATAGTACAAGAAATCCCTCCTCCAAAAGGAGACGAAGAAGCCCCTCTCCAAGCTTTAATTTTTGACTCTGTTTATGACACTTATAGGGGTGTGATCAATTACATTCGTGTGGTGCATGGCTCTTTGGCTGTAGGTCAAAAAATAAAAATGATGAAAACCGGTGCCGAATACATGGTCACAGAAGTGGGCACCTTTTCTATGGTTCGAAATCCAAAAGAAAAACTAAACTCTGGTATGGTTGGCTATTTTTTGGCCAATGTAAAAACTATTAGTGATGTTAAAATTGGAGATACCATTACCCATTCTCAAAATCCAAGCCTCACAGCGTTGCCTGGTTACAAAGATATTTTACCTATGATATTTTCGGGGATATACCCCATAAACCCCGAAGATTATAAAGACTTGCGAGAGGCCTTAGAAAAACTAAAGCTCAATGATTCTGCAATATCTTGGGAGCCCGAAACTTCAGAAGCTCTAGGCTTTGGTTTTAGAGCAGGTTTTTTGGGACTTTTGCACATGGAAATAGTGCAAGAAAGACTGGATCGAGAGTTTGGAGTGGATATTATCACCACTGTTCCCAATGTGGAGTATCATGTTCATCTCAATGACGGCTCTTTTATAAAAATTGAGAGCCCTTCCAAACTTCCAGACCCTAGCCGATATGAATACATTGAAGAACCATATGTGCGAGTTCAACTATTCACTCCCAAAGAATATGTTGGAGCTTTAATGGGGCTGTGCGATGAAAAACGAGGTGAGTTCAGCACCATGGAGTATATAGATGAACACAAAGTCATTTTAAAATACGAAATGCCTTTAGCCGAAATCATGTTCGACTTTTATGATCGCTTAAAATCGGTGAGTCGTGGTTATGCTGGGTTAGACTACGAAGCTTCTGGATACCGTAAAAACAATTTGATTAAATTAGATATATTGCTTAATGGAGATCCCGTCGATGCTTTTTCTGTGATTATTCATCGTGAAAAGTCAGTCCATTATGCCAACGCCATTTGTACAAAACTCAAAGAGTTGATTCCAAGGCAACAATTTGATGTCGCTATACAAGGAGCCATTGGGGGCAAAATCATCAGTAGAACCACGGTGAAAGCCGTTCGAAAAGATGTTTTAGCCAAGTGTTATGGCGGTGATATTTCTCGAAAAAGAAAACTCTTAGAAAAACAAAAAGAAGGGAAAAAACGAATGAAAAACATTGGCTCTGTAGAAGTACCTCAAAAAGCATTTTTGGCTGTACTTTCACTATCAGATTCCAGTTCTAACTCCTCATCATGACAAGAACAGAAAAAAAAGTAAAGCGACTGCTTCGAAAGAACTCACAATCTCGTTTGTTTGGGTTCATTTTTTTGTTAATCCTTGTTTTTTTATTGTCCATTGGACTTAGAGTTTATATCATAGAGCCCATTCAAATACAAGATGTTTCAATGCAGCCTTTGGTCCAAGCTCATCAGCGAGTCTGGGTGTGTAAACTAGAGAGGTGTCTTCAAAACCTAAAAGCCTTTGATACCGTTTTAGCCAAAAAAAGACAAAGAAAAGCTTTACTTAGACAAATTATAGGATTGCCAGGTCAAGACTTAAAAATAGCTTCCGATGGACATGTAGAAGGAGAGGGGGTGGATTTTATATGGAATGAAGAGGTTGCTTTTATAGACACTCGAAAGTTTTATATTCCCAAAAAAGGGGATTCTTTGATTTTAGAAGATTTAAACGATATAGAAATGGATTTTGCTCTTGGTGTTTTAAAAAATCAGGGTGAAGACTATTTTGTAGATGCTGAAATTTATCAAGGAGAACAAAAACTATCCATAGATATAGTGGGTTCTACTCGAATTGCTTCTAGACCTGTGAGTATCAAAGAAGTGCCTTATTTACCGTGGAGAGATTTGTTTTTGATTGAGCTTCAGATAGCAAGACAAGTCCCGGGGGCAAGTCCTATTCGGATTCAAAGGAAAGCTTATCGATCTGACTCTAGTGAGATCACTGGAGTTTTGGTCCAAGAAGATTATTATTTTTTAGCTTGCACTCAAGGTAAAAGGTGTGTGGATTCTAGGGAATTAGGGCTATTCAAAAAGTCAGAGCTTATAGGGAAAAAACTTTAAGACCACCCTAATTAGATAAAGTTAGTCATCTAAAGTATGCACCAAAAGACCATCACGAAGCTTTGGTTCAAACCAAGTGCTTTTGGGCGGCATAATTTCTCCTGCGTCGGCAATTTCCATCAATTGATCAATAGTAGTTGGGTGCATAGCAAAAGCACAAGAACACTCTTTAGAGTCCACTCGTTTTTCTAATTCTTCTAAGCCTCGGATGCCTCCGACAAAATCGATATCGTGAGAAGTTCTGGGGTCTTTGATTCCAAAAACAGGTTCTAAAACTAATTTTTGTAAAAGATCGACATCTAAACTATTGACTGGGCTTAGATTTTTTAGATGTTTATCCTTAAATTCACACAGATACCATTGTGCATCTAAATAAAGGTGCACTTGGTTCTGTTTAGAAGGAGATGCCATAGAATCGATTTTAGAAATATGAAATACAGAGTCTAGGGCTTGTAATAGTGTGTCTGGACTATGTCCATTCCATGTTTTTAAGACTCTATTGTAGTCCATAATTTTTAATTGAGTGGAAGGGAACAAAATAGTTAAAAAACGATTGTACTCTTCTTCTCCGGTGTTATTTGGATTATTTTCGGCTCTAAATCCAGAAGCCCTTGCTCCAGCTGCACTACGATGGTGTCCATCGGCTATATAAGACACAGGAACTTCATTAAAAGATTTGACTATGGCTTCAATCTCGGAATCATCATCTATTTTCCAAACTGTGTGTCCAAAACCATCAGCCTCTGTCACAAAATCATACAAAGGTTCTCTAGACCTCACCACTCCATATAAATCAAACTGACCTTGATCACGGTAGGTTAAAAATACTGGCCCCGTATTAGCGTTGGTCGCGAGTATATGTCGCAAACGATCTTCTTCTTTGTCAGCTCGTGTAAGCTCGTGTTTTTTAATAATTTTATGAAAATAATCTTTGGCGGGCACACAACAAACCAAGCCATATTGTTCACGGCCTTCCATTGTTTGCCTGTAAACATATAGAGAATCTTTTTCTTCGTGTGCAATCACACCTTCTTGAATCATTTTATCAAGATTTTCTTTGGCTCTCAAATACACATCAGAGCTATAGGGATCCACATTTTCTTCAAATTCAATTTCAGAGCGGGTCACTCTCAAATAAGAGTGGGGTAAATCTTTTGCCATTTCGGCAGCTTCTCTTCGATTCATCACATCGTATGGAAGGGCAGAAATGTCTTTTGCATTTTCTTTGATGACAGGTCTAAGTGCTTTAAATGGATATATATGCATATGGAATGTTTTTCCTTTTTGTTTTGCTTCTCGAATTAGTTCTTGATCTTCGGTTATTAAACTACGAATATAAGAGTTTTTAACTTTAATTCTTTTGTTTTTACGATAAGAAACCACAAAATAAGCCAAAATGAAAAATATTAAAGCGAATACAAAAGCTAAAATCATGATCCCTACCATAAAAGCCAACAAATGTCCCGAAGCATTGTCCAGTAAATTAGTGATCACTTGAATGAAATTCTTAAAAGAGAGGCCTTCGATCTGCTCTAAAAAGTCAAAATTAATTTTTTCTACATCGATAAATTTTTTCCCAATCATATAACCGACTGGATAAAAGAATCCAAATTGCGTCACTGGATTAGCGACAAAAGAAGCCACCACTCCTGGAACTTTGGGTAGTTTAAAAGCAGCACACACCACCACTGTTAAAATCAATGCCACTCCTAGAGTAGGAGCTATTCCAATAAAAACTCCTATTGCGACTGAAAAAGCGACTTGCAGAGCGTCTTGTCGATGTGGAAACATACGATTCCATATAATACGGCGGATACGGGTGGACCTAGAATTGGGGTTTTTCTTTCTAACGATAGGATTTTTCATAGTGTAAATTTAGTAATAAATAAAAAATTTCTATTATTATTCTTATGAAACATACATTTGTGGACACACATTGTCATATAGACACTTATCAAGAACACACTCAAGAAAGTTTTGAAAGCCTTTGGGAACGCATAGAAAATAAACCCGAACGAATCATACAAGTTGCTTGCGACCCCAATGAATTTGAATTTGCCAGACAAATTTCAAAAAAACACCCTTTTATTTATAGTTCTTATGGAATTCACCCACATTATGTCCAAAATCACAAACCCGAACATTTAGAATTATTAAAAAAATACTTAAAAGACCCGAAGGCAGTGGGGATAGGGGAGTTTGGGCTCGACTATTACTATGGTAAAGAAAACAAAAAAGAACAAATCGCTCTCTTCAAAGCACAGCTCGAAATAGCTCTCACACTCAAAAAAACAATTGTCTTACACCTTAGAGACGCCGAAGCAGACAGTTTAGAAATTTTAAATCAATACCCATTACAAAAGCATAAAATTCATGTCCACTGCTACACCAGTCACCCCGACTTTGCAAAGGCACTCCTGGATTACTCACCCAATTTATACATCGGATTCACAGGGATTATCACTTTTAAAAATGCTGAAAATGTTCGTGAATCAGCAAAAATAGTGCCCTTGGACAAACTCCTTTTAGAAACCGATGCCCCCTATTTAGCACCCGTCCCATATCGAGGCAAACCCGCCCACAGCGGTATGATCCCCCACATTGCCCAAACTCTAGCCCAAATCAAAAACACAAGCATTGAAAANATCTTCAAACATTGCAGACAAAACACCGAAAATTGCTATTCTATTTGATATTATAGAAGTCTCACACACGCCTGGCTTTTTTTAGCGAGAAAGTTTGCTTTTCCAAATAAACATATCTTTGTAATGCTTTTAATTTAAAATGGATGAAAAACATGATTCAAAACTTTAAAATCAAATGCTTATACCCTTGAGTGAGTCTATTTCATTTAAAACTTTAGAAGTTTTTATCTTAAATCAACAAGCAAAAGAACCTCATTTGGCTCAGTAATACACGCATCCAATCAAAGTGGGAAAAAATATAGCGTGTATATGCACAAAAGTTGTTATATTTATTCCAAGACCCTAAAATTATTTACCCATTCAAGAGAAATTATGGCTAGAAATAGAAAACACCGTTTTTGTCGTTTTGACAAATCTGGATGCAGCTACAAACCCAGAGGCACTCCTATGGGTTCTTTACAGTCTATCACCATCCCTTTGGATGCCTTTGAAGCTTTAAGACTTTGTGACTATGAAAAACTAGAGCAAACAGAAGCGGGCGAGAGGATGAATGTATCTAGAGGGACCATTCAGCGTTTGCTAGAAGAGGGCCGTCGACTTTTGCTTGGGGCTATTATCGATTCAAATGCTTTTTCTATTGGTGATCAACCTTCTTGTTGTGGCAAAGGAGTCCCTTGTGACTTTACAGAAGAAAATCGTGAAGCAGATGGACAATAAAATCATATTAACAGTGGTGGTAGATAACCATTCTAGTTCCAAAGAATGCCCAGGTGAACATGGGCTTTCCTTGCATTTACAGTCTCAAAATCAATGCATGCTTTTGGATGCAGGCAAAAGTGACTTGGTTTTGGGCAACCTTAAAAACTTAAAACTTGCTAAAAATGCTCCTGAGTGGATTGCTTTTAGCCATGGCCATTATGACCATACCAATGGCACGCTAGCACTCCTTCAAGAGTTTCCCAATGTGAAATTACATTTTCATCCAGCCCTCACTCGTCCTAAATGGATTTTAGACGCACCAGAAACCTGGCGTTATGGAGGTGTCCCTTGCGGTTTTCCACAAAAAATGAACGAAATCTACAAGACACCCCAAGAATTAATCCCAGGTATCTATGCTAGTGGTTCTTTGTTAAACGATGAAGTTCCAAAGCAAAAAAACACTGCTTCTCGTTTTTATTATAAGGAAGGAGACACGCTAAAAGAAGACTTTTTTATAGATGAGCAGGTGTTAATTGTTCAGAGTCGCAAGGGTGTTTCTATTGTCAGTGGCTGTGCTCATACGGGTATCGCCAAAGCCATTCAAAAAACTGCAGAAATGTTTCCAAATCCAAATTTCTATGCTTTAATAGGTGGGTTTCATTTGTCTGCAGCTTCTGCCTGTGAAATCACAGAAAATATAGAGCTGATTTTAAAAAATAAATTTAAAAAAGTCATGCCACTGCATTGTTCTGGAGAAGCTTTTTCTAAAGAATTAGCACAAAAGCACCCTAGTATTTTTGTGCATGGCGAAATAGGCACACAGATCGAGATTTAAAAGACCAAATGCATTTTATACAAGTTAAAATGCATCCAAATCGCCTTGATTTTTTTTCAAAGCGATTTGTTTTTGAGTGATCACTCAAATTTGGTCTAATCTTTCTACGGGTTCATTGTAGTCCACGCCTTCAACATCAAAACCATTGGTGACCAAAAAGTCATGTTTATACCCTTCTAAGTCTCCGAGTTCTGCAAGATTTTCTTCGTTAATCAAAGGCATTCTTTCTGAAACATATTTTTGAATTTCTGGATCTAACTCCCAATCATCAATGCGTATCAAACGGTTTTCATCGACTGGAACTTGGCCAGACACATAGAGCCTTTCGGCAAAAAGTCTTTCTGCTTGTTCTATGCAACCTTCGTGAGTTCCTTTTTCTTTCATAATCTTAAATAAAATCGAAAGGTATAGAGGAATCACTGGAATCACAGCACTAGAGCGAGTCACTAAACCCTTGTTCACCGAGACATAAGCTTCTCCATTCAAGGGAGCTAATTTTTCTTGCAAAATATCAGCTGTGGATTCTAAGTGTTCTTTGGCTCTTCCAATGGTTCCATCTCTGTATATAGCGTGAGAAAGAGAAGGCCCGATATAAGAATAGGCAATGGTTTTCAGTCCCTTGGCAAGAACGCCTGCATTTTTCAATTGCTCTATCCAGCGTTGCCAGTCTTCGCCTCCCATCACTTTGACCGTTTGCTCAGCTTCTTCTGGTGTTGCGGTCTCGGCACTAATGGTGATTAATTTGTCTGTTGCTACATCAATATTTTGGCCCACAAAAGATTTTCCAAAAGGTTTTAAAACAGAGCGATACATTTCTCCAGATTCAGGATCGATACGCACAGCACTAGCCACACTGTACACGACTAGATCGAACTGTATGCCCATTTCTTTTGCCTGCTGAATCACTTTTGCTCTCATTTCATCAGAAAAAGCATCTCCATTAAAAGTCACACTGGATAGACCTTCGTTTTTGGCTGCTTCATCAAAAGCCATGTTGTTGTACCAGCCTGGAGTACCGCTTTTCTTTTCACGACCTTCTTTTTCAAAAGAAACGCCAATGGTGGTTGCCTTGTATTGAAAAGCTGCGGTAATACGACTTGCTAAACCATAACCTGTAGAACAACCCAAAACCAACACATTTTGAGGTGCATTCACTGGAGAAGTTCGCTTTTTTCCTTGAGATTGAACATACTGGATTTGTCGCTGCACTTCTTTTGCACAACCTTTTGGGTGTGCGTTTAAACAAATATTACTACGAATCAATGGTTTAATAATCATTTTTGGATTCCTTTTATTGAACAAACTTTTTAACTACAATAGCACCATTGTGCCCGCCAAAGCCTAAAGAGACCGAAACAAAACAATTTATTGTTCCAGCTACCCCCACTTTGGGCACATAATCCAAATCACAACCCTGTTCCACATCTGGATTCTCTAGATTTATAGTAGGAGGAAAAAAGTTTTCATTCATGGCTTTGGTACTAATGACTGCCTCGACCGCTCCTGCGGCACCCACGCAATGGCCGGTCATGCTTTTTGTGCTAGAAACTTTGAGCTTGTAAGCGTGATTGCCAAAAGCATTTTTAATCATTTTTGTTTCTGTGGCATCGTTTAATTGAGTAGATGTTCCGTGAGCATTATAATAGTCTACCTCTTCGGGTTTTACACCAGCATCTTTTAAAGCCCTAAGTATCGCTTTGGCTCCACCTTCTCCACTTGGGTTTGGACTAGTAATATGATAACAGTCGCTAGAAGCACCATAACCTGCTAATTCACCATAAATGGTGGCTCCGCGAGCAAGAGCATGTTCCAACTCTTCTAAGATAAGGACTGCAGCACCCTCTCCCATGATAAAACCATTTCTGTCTTTATCAAATGGACGGCATGCTGTTTTGGGAGACTCATTGTTTCGACTCAAGGCATTTAAAACTGAAAAACCACCGATACCAAAAGGAGTAATGATACTTTCGGTGCCACCCGCAAAACAGACATCCAGTCTACCAGAACGGACCAGATCCAAGGACGCACCAATAGCGTCTGTCCCCGATGCACAAGCCGTAGCAAGAGTCCAAGAGTGTCCAGTGATTCCCATTTGAATACTTACATTACCGGCAGCTTCGTTGGCAAGCAGCATAGGAACCGCCAAAGGAGGGATTCGACTAGGGCCTCGTTGGATATGCCTTTCAAATGCATTTTCTAAAACATCGTAGCCACCCATGCCATTGCCTGCAATAATCCCTGTCTTTTCACCTTGAATGACGGAGTCTGGCAACTTTGCATCTGAGGCAGCTTCTTTAGAGGCGGCGAGCAAAAATTGAGTGAAGCGAGCCATTCTTTTGGCTTCTTGCTTTTCGATGCCATGATCTTCTGGATTAAAGTTTTTTACTTCTGCGGCGATTTGCACTGCATGATTAGATGCATCATAAAGGGTAATATTATCTATTCCACAATCCCCTCTTTTCACAGAACTCCATGTTTCTGAGAGATTATTTCCTATAGAGGTGATGGCCCCCATTCCTGTAATTACAACTCTTCTTTTATTCATTTTCTATATAAACCATTTTGATTAATGTGAAATTATTCTTGATATAAAGCTTGTCTGTCTCGTTCACGGATTTCAACTCTTCTAATCTTTCCGCTAATTGTTTTAGGGAGCTCTGAAACAAACTCTATAAGTCTGGGGCATTTGTATGCCGCCGAATTATGTTTTGAAAAACTCTGTAATTCTGTAGAAAGTTCTTTGGACGCTGTGTAACCTTCTTTTAAAATAATGGTTGCCTTGACTATTTGATTTCTGGCTTTATCTTCTACTCCTGTTACAGCACACTCCATTACTGCGGGGTGTCGCAAAAGTACATTTTCTACTTCAAAAGGACTAATTCTATAGCCTGCACTTTTAATTAAATCATCGCTACGACCCACAAACCAAAAGTAACCGTCTTGGTCTTTCCATGCCGTGTCGCCTGTTCGATACAAATTTCCTTCAAAAACTTCATCGGTTAATTTTGTGTCTTTATAGTAACCAGAAAACATCCCAAAAGGTCGGCCTTTTTCGACTCGAATGACTATTTCTCCGATTTCTGTAGCACTACAAGAAACTCCATTAGGGTGCACAATGTCGATTTCATAACCTGGAGCTGGCTTACCCATAGAGCCTGGTCTGGCTGTCATCCACGAAAAATTACCAATAGTTAAAGTGAGCTCTGTTTGCCCATAACCTTCTTTTAGAGCGATTCCAGTTTTTTTTAGGAAGCGATTGAAAGTTTCTACTGGAAGGGCTTCTCCTGCTGTGGTACAATATTCTAGATGAGATAAATCATAGGAGCTTAAATCGAGCTGGACTAAATAACGATATACGGTAGGAGGAGCACAAAAAGAAGTCACCTTGTATTGGGCTAATTTTTCTAAAAGTTTTCCTGGAACAAAGGTATCCATATCATAAGTGAAAACAGCACAACCAGCAATCCATTGTCCGTAAATTTTTCCCCACACGGCTTTGGCCCATCCAGTTTCTGCTAAAGTCAAATGCCTTCCATTGTCTTTTACATTTTGCCAGTATTTTGCTGTGATAATGTGCCCTAGAGGATAGGTGAAGTCGTGTTGTACCATTTTGGGGTAGCTAGAAGTGCCCGATGTGAAATAAATTAGCATAATGTCTGAATTATAAACGGAAACCTCACCACTAGGTCTATTAAAAACAGCGGGCATTGAGTCTAAGTTTTCTGCAAAAGACTCCCAACCGTTACGAGCTTCACCAATAGTTACTAGTGTTTCTACGCTGGGTGAACGAGCTTGTGCAGATTCGATTTGTTCTTGAAGGGCAGGATCATCTACAGAAACAATCATTTTTATGCCAGCGGCGTTGTTTCGATATTCGATATCTTTGGTGGTGAGCATATGAGTGGCGGGGACTGCAATAGCTCCAATACGGTGCAAGGCAAGCAAGAAAAACCAAAATTCATAACGGCGTCGAAGTATAAGCATCACGGCATCGCCTTTTTTGATCCCTAATTGGCTTAAGTAGTTCGCTGTCTTTTTAGAGGCTACAGATAAATCTTTGAAAGTAAACAAACGCTCTTCACCGTGATCGTCACACCACACCAAAGCTTCTTTATGGGGTTCTTGTTTGGCATAGACATCTACAACATCAAAAGCAAAATTAAAGGAACTAGAAGCTTTAACTTCATAACGCTGTCGCATTTCTTTATAAGAATCATATTCTACTTGATCTAAAAAATTGTTTAATAAATTTGCCATTAAAAATCCTTTCGGGAATTCCGTTAAAAACAAAATTAGATTTTTATTTTTTTTTCTGGATATTGAAAAAGAAAGATAATGATAAAAAGTATAGAAATAAAGGTGAAAAGGGGGTTTTACAGGATAGGAATTTAATTTGTTGCTTGTTGAATTT
>JGI24710J26742_10004046_pt1 | contig 12226 bp, 5 predicted proteins | sample BioPla2DNA2_FD_26742 | JGI IMG/M metagenome (IMG submission 26742) | reverse complement strand
GAAGGTTTCTTCTGCAATGCATAATTAGCAAGTGCAGTAACAGTATAGGTAGTAGCACCATTCATAACTGTAGCCGGAATGTTAGCTGTTGTTCCAGCAAAACTGACACTTTCGCCCACAGCTACTTCATTTGGATCTTCAGATAAAATTACATACTCAATACCGTCTACGGTAAACGTGTCGCCCACGGCAGCCTTGAGTATACCAGTTGCTAAAAAAGCAACTACTAAAAATGTAAACATGTGTTTCATAGTCATAAAAGCTTTTTGTTAATAATATGTTTAACTACGGTGCAAAGATAAGTATTTTTTATAAGAAACAACAAAAATAGTTCACAAAAAAACAGCTGTAAAATTATTAAACACTTACTTTACAAAATTTCCAACTTCTTAACTCAAACTTTGCTTGTAATGAAATATTTTGTACATTTGCACATACTAAAAAGTAGAACGGTTTGCCGCTGCATGGTTTCATGGAGAGGAAAGTCCGGGCAACACAGAGCACCATTCTTCTTAACGGGAAGTGGGCTGCGAAGTTCAAGTAGCGTAACAGAAAATAACCGCCCCGATTCGTCGAGGTAAGGGTGAAAAGGCAGGGTAAGAGCCTACCGTGGTTGTGGCGACACATTCCAGCCGTACGTCTAATGGGTTGAAAGATCATGTATATCAGCGCAGTAGGATTGCTCGTAACCCCACCGATATGGTTGCCTTCCGTAAGACGCGATTAATCGCGTCTCTACTTTTTCATTATGTTTCGTGCAATACAAAACGTTTGTAATACGAAATCAGTAAAGTTGTCAGAGGCAAAGCGATGATAAGTCCCACAAATCCCAACAACGCGCCCCAAACAGAAAGTGACAGTAAAATAACGGCAGGATTCAATCCCATTGCTTTCCCCATTATTTTAGGCACAAGAAAAAAATCTTGAATAACCTGTACAACAACAAAAACGAGTAACACACCCAAAATCAGCCACCAGAAACTCTGTCCCGTTTCGGCGGATTTGAGCAATGTCAAAAACACCACAGGAACAATACCTATCGTTTGCAGATAAGGCACCAAATTGAGCAATCCAATAAACAGACCGCACACAATAGCCAACGGCAGTCCGATAATGCTGAAGCCAATAGAAAACAACACCCCGACAATGAAAGCGACTAACGATTGCCCACGGAAATAACTGTTCATGCCTGCTTCCAAATCGGAAAGAATGTCTTTTGCCAACGCGCGATATTGATGGGGAATGAGGTCAACAAAACCGGAAGTTATTTTTTCGTAATCGATTAAAATAAATACCATGTAAAGAAACACAATTAGCAAAACAAACAGTCCGACTATGAAACTCCATGTTTCCGACAACACATTCCAAATTTGTGGCATCACTTTCTCGACTACATTTTCCACATTTTGCCAACTGAGCAAATCATTGAAATCAACGCCCTCCAAATAGCTGCACACATAAGCCACCCAACCTTCAAGTGAAAGATTTTGGTAAGTACTGTTAGACAAATAATTGGAAACCAAAACACTCATTTTTGCCACTTCCTTACCTATCATTGGCACTAATAACCACGCCAATCCTACAAGAACCGCCACTACAAACAATAACACTAAGACAATGGACAAAGCACGATTGCGCAGTTTCATTTTATATTGAACAAAACGCACCAACGGATACAACATATACGCTATCAGCCAACCAACCAAAAACGGCAATAGCACTCCACTCAACTTTTTCACTAAGAAAAATACGAGTACCGCACCAAGCAGCCATAATGTCAAACGCACCACCCTATCAAGCGTGTACGGTTTGCGCGAAAAAGAAGATTCCATATAAATTAAAAATCAAAAAAACAGATACAAGAATTTTATTTTATCAAATTGATTTACAATAAGTTACTTGCCAATTCAGACAAGTAGCTGCGCTCACCTTTCAATAGGTTTACATGCGCAAAAATATCTTGTCCTCTCATTCGGTCAATCATGTACACCATTCCATTGGAGTACGTATCCAAATANGGCGAGTCNATTTGATGCACATCGCCCGTGAACACTATTTTNGTACCTTCGCCCGCTCGTGTAACAATGGTNTTTACTTCGTGGGGAGTGAGATTTTGTGCCTCATCGATAATAAAATANGTTTCGCTCAAACTGCGTCCGCGGATGTAAGCCAACGCCTCTATAACCAATTGGTCATTTCTTTGCAAATCGTCTATCATACGTACTTCTTTTCCTTGATAGGAAAGATTATGGCGTATCACATTCAAATTGTCGAAAAGTGGCTGCATATAAGGCGCAACTTTTTCTTTTGCATCACCGGGGAGCGCACCCAAATCCTTATTAGCCAACGCTACCACCGGACGCGCCAACAAAATTTGTTTGTAATCTTCACTTTTTTGGAGAGCTGCCGCCAACGCCAGTAACGTTTTTCCCGTACCCGAACGTCCTGTAAGAGCCACCAATTTCACATCATCGTCAAGCAAAAGATTCATAGCAAACGACTGTTCCGCATTGCGCGGCTCAATACCGTAACAGCGGCTTTTTTCAATTCTCTTCACTTTGCCCGACGCTGCCACATAACGCGCTAACACACTGGAGCGTACACTTTTCATCACAAAACAATCGTTGGGCTCTACATCTGAAAAAAACGGAAATTCGGATAAATCGATACCTTCATTTGAACTGTAAAGGCGGTCAATTAAATCAGGGTCAATATTTTCAAAAATCGTTTCCGACTTATTAAAAACTTCAATGTTCATCACCTTGTCGTTGATGTAGTCCTCCGCCGTCAAACCAATAGAGCGGGCTTTAATGCGCATATTGATGTCTTTCGTCACCAATATGGTCTTCATGTCGTGCGTAGTATTTTGAAGTTCGAGCGTAGTACCCAATATCAAATGGTCAATTGTTCTTTCCACAAACGCCTTTTGCAACGAGTCAGGATATTGATATTTCGGTACAATAAAAAGTTTGCCTCTCTCTCCGCCCAAATCAACACCGGTTTCAAACGAACTGTTATCATCCATCAAATCGTCCAGTTCTCGAATAAATTGACGAGCATTGAAATTGACTTGGTCGTTCCCTTTTTTAAATCTATCCAACTCTTCAAAGACGACAAGTGGCAAATAGATATCATTTTCTTCAAAATTGTAGATACATTTGTAATCGTGCAAGATAACATTGGTATCCAAAACGAATTGTTTTTTTGTTCCCATATTTCTTGTTTTTTAGATGGAACAAATATACAAAAATATTAACTTTGTAACGCATTTCAACCAATATTTTTTTTCATTTCATAAAAATAAATGAATTACCAAGAAACTATCGCCTATCTGTACGGCACTGCGCCCATGTTTCAGCAACACGGAAAATCGGCATACAAGGCGAATTTAGATAACACTCTGCTTTTAGATGCGCATTTCAATCATCCGCATAAACAGTTCAAAAGCCTTCATATAGCCGGCACCAACGGCAAAGGCTCTACATCGCACCTATTGGCTGCCACACTTCAAGCCGCAGGATACACAGTCGGACTCTACACCTCGCCTCACCTCAAAGATTTCCGTGAACGCATCCGCATCAACGGCGAAATGATTCCCGAACAGGAAGTTATCGATTTTATAACGGCAAACAGACCTCTGATAGAGCGTATCCATCCGTCGTTTTTTGAAATTACTACGATGCTTGCATTCTGCTATTTCGCTGCTCAAAAAGTGGATGTTGCCGTGGTGGAAGTCGGTTTGGGCGGACGTCTGGACTGCACCAACATCATTGCGCCAGAACTGTGCGTTATTACCAATATTTCGCTCGACCACACCGATATTCTTGGTAACACGTTAAAAGAAATAGCGACAGAAAAAGCCGGCATCATCAAGCACGGCACACCCGTTATTATTGGTGAAAATCAACCCGAAACGCACTCTATTTTCACCGCTACCGCCGCCAAACACCATGCGCCTATCCGTTTTGCTGAAGATGAAATATTTGCAACTATTCCCGAAACGGATTTACAAGGCGATTACCAACTCAAAAACAGACGTACAGCCCTTACCGCTTTGCGTGTACTCAACGAAAACGGTTGGAATATACCCGAAACAGCTATCCACAAAGGATTTGCAAACGTGGTAAAACTGACACACCTGCAAGGTCGTTGGCAGACGTTGGACGAACATCCAACCATTATTTGCGACACGGGGCACAACGAAAACGGCATCCGTTGGGTCTGCGAACAGTTGCAACGCCAACGTTACAACCGTTTGCATATCGTATTTGGCATGGTAAACGACAAAAAAATTGACAACGTCCTAGCTTTAATGCCGAAAATGGCTACTTATTACTTTACCAACGCTAATATTCCCAGATCGTTAAATGCCAAAACGCTTCAAAATAAAGCTTTAATGTACGGTCTGAAAGGAAATGCCTATGCCTCGGTACACGAAGCATTAAATGCTGCTAAAGCCGCCGCCACGCCGGACGACTTTATCTTCATTGGCGGTAGCAATTACATCATTGGAGAAATTTTGTAAAAAATAAAAGTCGTCAGAATTGACGACTTTTTGTAATAAACATAACTATTAAGTTACTGTTACTGTGCCACTTTATACAATTTTTCGTTAATACGCACCAACAGTACTTGCGGGCTTCCATTAGCCAACATCAGTTCGTTGTTACCAACCGCCACCGGCTCTGACAGCAATTTTTGCCCCATAAGCGAAAATACTTCTACATTGCCCGCTTCAGTAGCCGTGATATGCAATCGACCATCGGCACAAAAAACATTTTTAGCACCGGCAATGGCATCATCTACTGCTGTTGACGTGTCGCTCAATTTATAAGCAGCCATGCCATTGAGTAGCGCATATTCGTAAATATAAACGCCATCGGGTTTTTCTACCGCTTGAAAGTGCAAAATTTCATAAGTAGCAGCATTGTTACCCCCCAACACATCATCGCGTTGGAAAACCACCGTTACATTGTTTAAATCGGTAATATCATAGATTTTGAACGAACCGCCATAGACATCAGTATTTACAGATAATCCCCAACCTTGTACCAAATAAGTACGGTTTTTGTACATAAAGACTGTGCCACCGCATTGCGTAGGGAAAACAGCATCGGCAACCGGCACATTTTTAGTAATAAAACGATTAAGTTGCGCTGTAGTATAATCACCGTGCCTCATATCCACCAACGTAGAATAACCCTTGTCAATATTAATAACTACTTCATCCTTGTTAATCGGCATTACGCATGTGGTACGACCGGAAACATAGGTAGCAGCAAGGTCGGTAATGGAAATTGTGGTANAAGCCGTAATTTTGAAATTATTTACCGTATAGCGACGAATTTGCTTTTGAGTAGAAACAAACGTGAAAACATAACCAGTCGTCGCCAAATCGCCATAAACAGCCGGAAGTGCCTCCTTGTAAGTTGCACCAAACTGTACAACACTATCGAGTGCCGTGCCGCGTTGCCACATATTTAAATAAGATGCGCCCTCAGGACCAAACGTAACAATATGTCCTGCCGCATCAGCTTGTACAAAATTATTGCCCGCAGCAGCCGTGAAAGCTGTCAGATAGTCGCCGTTGGCTACACTATAGCAGTAAATCATTGCCGGATTGTTGCCTGCCAAGAAAATAGTGTCGTTCGAAACGGCAATGGCACACTGTGATGTTGAGATGCCCACTTGTAGGTTAGCAGCTACATTTCCTTCGGCAACGCTGCGTTCCCACAGTTTAGTTACTGTTATTTCGGCAAAAGCATTCACAACCAAAAGGCACGCCACCACAACAAAAGATAAGTTTCGCATTTTTAGAACTTTTGGTTTTTAAATTTCACTCTAATATAAGCCAAAGCGCAACAACACAAGAAAGTTACGCCACTTCCTACTGGTACAGGTTCGTCAGGAAAAGGCTCACCGGGATCTTCCGGCAAATTAAAATAAGGCCTACCGCCACCGTCGGAAAACGGTTCTGCCAATTGTGATGAAGACTTATCGGCTTGGTCAGAATTTTGCACCGAAGGCGTCGAAACGGCAGTGCTATTGACAAAAGCAATAACACCTAAAGATGTTGGCACGCGTGAACTAACATTAAATGCTTTACCCTGATGTTTTCCTCCCGTCGTTGAAACAGACGTACCCACAAAGGAATTATTGCCAAAAGCAGACAGTGCCAACGCATATGATTCTTCGGAAATCGGTTGGTAAGCTGTTCGCGACTTCAAAACCGATGCTAATGGTTCAGCCTCATAGTTGTCATACACTGCCATCTGCTGCCCTATTGTATGATTATGAAAATACAACCCCAAGTACGAATTTGATTTACTACGGGTTTGAGTGTATCGTACATACGGCTGTTTTTTATTAGTAGTAGATTGCACAAAATTGATTGAAGGTCCGGAGGAAGATTTTTCCTTTAAACTGTTAAAGCCTGTAAACGCTAATATGGCTACCAAAATAAGAATATAAGTGATAAAAAACTTATTTGCCGACAATTTGTTCATAATCTGGATTTTTATTTAAACATCGCCTCGGGAAGGGACGATTGCCCCTTTCCGAAGTGATATTCTTTTTTATTGCATAACAACTTTTATTGTGTAATTATTCTGTTTGTTAATCACTGAAACGATATAAACGCCATCGCAAGGCANAGTGAACATTTGCGTATCANNNCCCGTAAGCACAGCAGAAGCAATGATACGCCCTACAGCATCACGGACAATCACGTNACCTTCAGCCGGCAACTGCGCTAATTTCAAATCGTGTCCCGATGTCCAAGCATAAGGCACAAGACCTTCGGTTGGCGTTTCGATTATCGGCGTAGAAATATTGCCCGCACGTTGTATAGTGATGGCAAAATCCTTGTTCTCAGCCATGCGTTTGATATTGGTATTGGTGTAGTCAGACACCAACAGGTCTGCAACAACAGAACCTTTATACAACAGATAAACATGTTCCAAATTGTTCAAATCGCTCTCCGCCTGGTTAATGCTAAAGGTGTAAGGCGCATAATTCGTAGGCATATAGAAGCCTATAGGCATTATTTCGCGTGCCGAATCGTAACTCAAAGCATTGAACGCCAACGGATTATTTTCATTATCGAACGAATAAACGTACGGTATTTTTGCCCACGAACCTTTCCATTTCAAAAGGTCGTAACCAACTTCATAGTCCTTAGTGTAAGCATCGTTGATTATGAACGTTGTACGNTCAATATTACCATTCACATTCAAATCTAACGCCACAATATTGTGAGGATTAGCCGCCTCTGATTTCACACCGCTAACCATCATGGGTGCTTGGTTTCGACTATCTGTAGAGAATGTCAATGTTCCGGTAGCCTGCGCTTGCACAAAGAACGAAATGAACGGACTGAGTTGACGTTGCGAAGCTACAAACTGCGCATAAGCACCGCCACTCGGAACGGTAACATAAATTTTGTCCGTATTGATAAGTTCCCACGTAGTGATTCCTTGACCAACTTTCTGATACTCACCNGACAATTCTATCGTACCATTGTTCACACCATCNGTTCCACTACTATCACTAGAGAAGTAAGTTATATACGGATTACCCACCAANTTCCAACCTACATTATTGTAACCCAGTGTTCCAGCTTGGGCTTGCCCGTATCCGTACATTGTTACGTTAATCGCTTTGGTATTGTCTTTTTCTGTAAAAGTTTTTGCTACAACCATCGGGAAGCGAACAAACTTTTTCTGTTCAGACGCAATGGCTATTACGTAACCCTTACCGGCTCTCAACGTCTCCGTAGAAGGTACTAATTTCCAGTTGCTCTCTAATCCGCGATTTTCAATACGCGATGCGCCATCGTAATACTTTATAGCCCATGAAGTGCCATAAAGACCGAGCGATTTGCCGTTCATCTCAGTAATTTGTTTTACCGAACAATCGTAAGGCAACGTAAAGAAGTAGTATTTCGAGTTGTCGATGCGTTTATCGTGGATAATACGCGGATTGTCCATTTTCAAGTTTCCTTCCACATAGGCAGAACCCACAGTATCTCCATTAGCACGTATCTGCAAACTTCTTACCGTTAAATTATTAGCTTCAGGAACAACTAAACGACCTCCACTATAAACATAGATATTATTCAAAGAATCGCGGTCGTTGATAACGTTGTTTGTCTTGGTCAACACGCCTTGTTTAAGTATCACCACGTCACACGTTTTGCAAGTGTCGCGCGACAAATCAGTAAAGCGACTATCTTGCGTTGTTAAAATTTCGCCTGATTTTACTATTATTGGCACACGGTATTGCGTACTCATTACCTCTACCGTATCCAAATTCGCCAAAATATTTGCATCAGTGGGATCGTCGGGATCCAAGAGTTCTATTTCAGCCTTCGTCATCTCTACCGGCGGAGTTTCCAAAGAATTGTAGTAACGTTCAGCCGATACCTTTAGGTTGTAACAACGTAAAGTGTCTTGGAATGTCGTTTGAGGATTTTGAAATTTGCCGTAGTAGTTCCCTTCCTCACCTGCTATAGGTTGAAAATCAACTAAATCTTCATTGGTTCGCTCAAACGCAATATAGTAACCGTCGTAGTTGAAAGAGGCTACATCTTGGAAATTTTGGCAAGTGATTTCTTGTTCGGTCATGCCTTCTATACCGCCTTTCGGAACTTGTTTACCTTCCCATTCCAAACAAAGAGTTGTAAAATCTTCGGTATTGCTCTCTACAGCATTAAGACCATCTACCACCGTGTTTTTACGTATCAGCAAGTGACGGTTGGTTGAAAGAGGAACCGGATCTTTAGTTCCATATTCCGTACCGTTTTCACATTCCCAACCAGAGTCGTCAGAACCCGGAATAGTTTTACTCAAATGACGACCGATTACAGAATCACCGTCGCAAGCTCCTATCAAATCAATAAAATCCCATGTACCACCGACATTCTTACGCTGCAGCGCATACATTTTACTACCACCTGTAGAAACGCTGGCTCCACCAAACAGATTACGTGATTCATCGTTATATACTTCTCTCGCTGCTGTATTCCCTACCGGATACCAACCTTCGTGTTCCCAACCTACATCGCCGGCAACACAATTGATTACAGTTCTGTCACCAGAAGTTGTTCCTGTTGAGAACAATATAAGTTCCTTTCCGGGGGCAATTTCTTGCAACGTATCCAAATTAATAATATCAGTGGAGGGCGGAGTGAAAACTTTAGAGGTTACTTCTGCTTTTTGTCCGGCAATACGCATTCCTTTTAACGAAATGGTATCCGACGTACCATTGTAAATACCAAGCAATTTAACACTTTGACTAGCCTCAAAATATTTCGAGAAAAAGATGTCGTTCGCCTTTCGAGTATTACCTTGGTGTTCCACCTCTTGGTAAAGTACAATATTGGGGTTACCTTCCAGTTCAGTGTGCAAAATGAAGCCATCGGCATCCGGAGTTACTTCTACGATATCAAAGCCCGGTACATTACCCACCAATGCTACATTAATAGTTTTCGTCTCACAATCACTTTCATAGCTGAGTGTNAGCNTNGCNGTAGTAGTNTNGGNCTTTNTCGGCACATANCGNANNGTTACNGTACCATTGCCACTACCATCGAGTGTTACGGTTGTTGTGCCTTCGGGAACAATCTTAAACAATCCCGCACCGGTATTCGTTACTGCGACAGCTACCGTAGCATTGGGCATATATGTACCTGTCAAATTGAAAGTATATTCCACCGAATCATTATTAGCTTCAGCCACAGGTTCCCAAAGCATTGGACTTGCGGTAAGCAAAGGAATACCCGTCTTATCTTTAGTCGTAATATCGCGTATCACCGACGCGCATGAGCCATTGATAATTTGGTAATGATAGAGCGTAGAAGCCGATAAACCACTTATGGTTTTGGTAGTTTCCGTATTTAAAATAAACTCTTGGTCGTAAGGCTGCGGAGCCGTAGCACACGGATCTACCTCTACAATGTCGTTCCAAACATGTAATTTGGCACCCGGGAGAGGTGCTGTCCAAATAATGCTGATGGTGGAGTCTGTTGAACTATGCGGACCAAACTGCGCTGATTCGCACACCGTACCGTTGAGAGTAATAGTTTCAGACATAACGGTTCCATCTTCTGATTGGAATTTCAGCGATGCTGTATGCGAAACACCGGCAATCGGATGATATTTAACTGTATAAACACTATCAATGAAACCGTTAGTCAAACAATGGGTAGCAGGTTCTATAGAGAAGGCACTAGCATTCGCACCCGTCAGTACCGCACTGATAGTATTGCCCGGACAGTTGCGCGCTATTACGACGTGACCTGCCGAAGAGGCTGTAGCAAACAATGCTGCATCTAAACTGATACCGTTCGTAACATCCGTTTCCGACACCGCTATCAATGGTGAACAAACAGGAACGCTATAGTAAGTGGTAGTACCGGCAACACGACGATAGAGACAACCCGTATTATAAGTTGATGCATAAGTTCTAAAGGTTTTGTTAGATGCATAATAAGCAAAACACCTTTCACTAGTAGTACCCGTTCCACCTATTTGATAAATCTTATCGGTACTGTTTTTTAACGTAATTTTTAAATTATGGGCAGTAGTAGACAACCCTGCATTAGTAGAACTTCCACCTGTAATATAAAGATATTTCTCAACTGCTTCATTGTAAAAAGTACAAGTATCGTCAGCACTTTCAGTCACAGTCCAAATAGAAGAAGGATTGGGGTTAGAAATGGTATTTGCAGAAATTGTAACATCTATTGTTGTCATTTCTCCTCCGGGATTCGTATTGGACATTGCCCTTGTTCCATCACTATTAACTATAATATAATCACCACTCCAATCATCGGGTGTTTCAGTTACTTTTACAAAATCCGTTGCAGTTCCTCCACCACTTTCGACGGTCAGTTTCCATAGCGCATAGAGCGTTTTGTCGGCGCTTACCGTGTAGGGGAATGTAACCAAAGCCGGTTTGGTGGTGGTACCTGCCGGATCGGTCGGTGTTTCTGTCCAACCTACAAATATAGCGTAGGTACATTGCGTTGTAAACGGATTTTCGTCAAAACCGTAATCGGTGTAATTGGCATACGGTTCGCTTGCCTTACGGTCGTCAACGCTTTGCGTTTCATAGACCGTTTTGGTGCAAATTTCATCAGAGCCGTTCACAAACGTCAATGTCCATGCGGTAGCTTCTGTATAATGCGCCTGTAGAGTAACATCTTGTGTCGGCGTATAAGTGTCACCTGCAACACCCACTTTAGTAGTGCCGTCGTACCAGCCTTCAAACACATAAGCCGGAGAGTTGGGAGTAACGGCTGGCAAATTGATACTTGTACCATTCTCGCAACCCGATATCCACAAGGCAGGAGTTCCCGTACCCGCACCGTAGTTAAACGTTACAGTGTACGATTCACCCGGATAAGTAGTTACGGAAGCTATTTGAGAAGAACAAACAGAAGGATTTGCTTCTGGATTACCAATAGCTTCTACAGTAAACGTGTAGTTTGAACAGTTAGTTAAACCTGTAATAGTTTTTGTATAAGTTTCAGCACCGGTTGCAGCTACGGAAATAACTGTAGGAGCAGCTGACGATGAGGTTAATTTATAAGTAAATGAATAAGATGTAGCTGCTTCTACACCGGCATTTTTCACTGAAGGCCATGAAACAGTAACACTACCGTCAGCGCTTGAAGTTGTTAAGGTTGGTTTTTCCAAATTGATATCACAACAAGTTGGCGACAACGTATAAGCAGCAGTATTAACAGTCACAACAACATTATCTAAATAAAAACGACTCTTAGATGAGGTTCTTGCAGCAAATGTAATAGTTGTAGTGGCACTTCCATTCAGTGTAATCGTATGTGTAACTTTGGTAGAAGAAGTTGTATAAGTTGCTGTATTAGACGTGGTTGATGTCGCTGACGAAGCAGTAACAATAGTACCATTATTAATAGTCACTACTACATCTTTATTATCAGATGCATATGTTTGTAAATCGAAAGTTAACGTACCATTTCCCGTTAATTCCGATAATGCAATAGTGGTAGCCAAACCTTGAGCGCTATTTGAGCCTAATTTAAATTGACAATTATTAGGGTTTGCTTCAACGTATACTTTTGTAAGTGTCGACCAATTGGTACGACTTGAAACTCCACCAGTTTGAGCAGTAACTAAATCAGCAAAGTCATCGATGAAAATAGTAGTTGTACCTGTTCCTTCTAAAGTATATGCAGCATAATATG
>JGI24710J26742_10004040_pt1 | contig 12237 bp, 10 predicted proteins | sample BioPla2DNA2_FD_26742 | JGI IMG/M metagenome (IMG submission 26742) | reverse complement strand
CTTTCGCTTTAATTGTAAACTACATTTAAAAAAAGGGCGAGTTTTACTCGCCCTAACATACTTATTGATTTAGTGTGCAGGATATACCCATCTTTTGCTTGAATTATATTCGGATATTAGTTTATTATTGACAGTATCTATACTGTGTGCATTAGTTGTACCATCCTCTTTTTTTCCATTTAATCCAGCAACTCCCCCATTGATATATCCATCTAATTCGTTTAAATTTGTAGGAAAATCATTAGGGTCGTCTTGAACTGATTGCCACATCTGAATAGCTCCTACAAGCATCCTGTGTTCTGTTTCTACTGCTCTAATGTTGGCATTTTCTGTAAATTTTCCTAACTTTGGGATAGCTATCGCTGCAAGTATGCCTAGGATGGCAATTACAACGATAAGNTCAATTAGGGTAAAACCCTTTTGGTTCTTTCTTTTATTGNTCTTTTTCATTTTGTACACTCCTCCATTTATAATATTTTGGTTCCTGTTTGTAATAGACTTCTACAAATTTTTTAATTTTCCTTCAATCACCCCCTAATTTATTGAACATGTTGCATCATATCAAACATGGGTAGCATTATGGATAGTACGATAAAGGCTATCATACCTCCTAAAAATACAATTATAATAGGCTCTAGCAAGGATGTTAGCTTGTCTATCTCCCTTTCTACCTCTTCTTCATAAAAATCGGCTGTTCTAACTAGCATGTCCTCTAAGGTACCTGANTCNTCNCCTAGCATAATCATATTTTCTAGCATAGGAGGAAACATATTNAAGTCTTTAATAGGACCGTATAGGCTTCGTCCCTGGTTTACCTGGGCTTCTACATCCATTAGTCCCCTATTTACTATAGTGTTATTTATAGTCTTGGAAGTTAAATTTATAGATCTGGTAATATCTACCCCTGTTCTCATCAGTGTACCTAGTGTTCTTGCTATCCTAGCAGTAAAGACTTTGATCTGTAGCTTTCCTATCAAAGGAAGTCTTAGGAAAAGTCTGTGCATAGTGGCCTTACCATTGTCTGTAGAAAAGTAGATTTTAAACATGATGGCAGACATAACTAGAATAAGTAGGATTACAAGTCCGTTTTTTTGTAGCCCATCACTTAAAGATATAAGTAGTTTGGTAGGTCCTGGTAGGTCTGCACCAAAGCCAGAAAACATATCAACAAACATTGGCACAACCATGATTAGTAGGAGTACTACAACTGCAATAGCAACTACCATTATTACAATTGGGTAGGTCATGGCCCCCTTGACCTTGGCTTTGAGCTTGTAATCCTTTTCATAGTGTGTGGCCATGGTCTCTAGGGTCTCATCTAGGGTACCGGAAACCTCTCCTGCTTCAATCATGTTTATAAGCATGGGTGGAAGCTTGTCCTCATGGAGCCTCATAGCATCAGATAAGGAGTTACCCTTTTGTACTTCCTCGTGCATGTTTACTAGTGCTTTCTTAAGGGTCTTGTTTTCGGTTTGCTGGCTTAGCATTTCAAGGCCCTGGACCAAGGTTACACCCGACCTTAGGATTGAAGCAAACTGCCTGCAAAATAGGGAGATATCCTTGGTTGATATTTTGGCAAATATAGATAGTTCCTTTAGGTCTTTTTGCCCCTGGAGCTCCTTAATCTCTAGCTGAAAGAAGTTTTTTTGTCTTATCATATCAGCAACGGCATCCTTGCTGATCGCTTCGTAGACACCTTCAATAACGCGGCCAGAAGAGTCTACTGCCTTGTACTGAAACTTAGGAATTAGAATCACCCTCTCTATAAATCATTAAAGGATTTTCTTTTTCATGTATTCTTGATCAACACTATACATAAGTGCGTCTTCTCTTGAAATTAGTTGTTTGTTGTAAAGTTCTGCTAGGGCGTCGTCCATCAGCATCATGCCTTTGCTAGCACTGGTTTGGATTACGTTGTTTATTTGATGGACCTTTGCTTCTCTAATTATATTTCTTATGGCAGAGTTTACAATCATTGTCTCAACAGCAACTACTCGGCCATTTCCGTCACGTCTTGTTAATAGCTGCTGGGAAACAACCGCCTGAAGTAGCATGGATAGCTGGATCCTCACCTGTTGCTGCTGGTAAGGTGGAAAGGCGTCAATTATCCTGTCTATGGTCTTGGTAGCTCCTACTGTATGAAGGGTACTTAGAACCAAGTGACCTGTCTCCGCAGCAGTTAGAGCAGTAGAGATAGTTTCTAAGTCTCTCATCTCACCTATTAGTATAATGTCGGGGTCTTGCCTTAGGGCAGCCCTTAGTGCATTGGCAAAGGAAATGGTATCACTACCTACTTCCCTTTGGTTGACTATGGACTTGCGGTGTCTGTGCAAATACTCAATAGGGTCTTCGATGGTAATTATATGTCTGTCAAGATTATTATTAATGTAATCAATCATACTAGCAAGTGTAGTTGATTTACCACTACCAGTTGGACCAGTTACTAGAATAATGCCCCTGCTAACTAGGGAAAGATCTCGTACAACTGAAGGTAGGCCTAGCTCTTCGAAGGCAGGTATCTTTGAACCAACAATTCTCAGGGCTGCACTATAGCTATTTCGTTGTCTATAAGCGTTTACCCTATATCGCTGCATACCAGGCATAGAATAAGAGAAATCTATCTCGCCTTTTTTATTTAAAATTTCAAACTGGGTGTCATTACAAAGCTGTCTAACTAGCCTTTTTGTGTCCTCTGGAAGTAAGATATTATTGTCAGCATAGACTAGTTTGCCATGGATTCTATAAGTGCAAGGGACACCTACTGTAATATGTATATCGGATGCCTTTAGCTCCGTTGCCCTCTCAAGCAGCTTTTTGATGGCCATATAATACCCCTTTCAGATCTAATTTTGTGAGTATGCTACACTAAGTACCTCTTCAACTGATGTGATTTTCTGGTCTAGTAGTCTGATACACTCTTCTTGTAAAGTAGTCATGCCATTTTTAAGTGAGTATTCTGTAAGCTCCCTAACGCTTGCATCTCTACTTATCATTTCTCTGTGGTTGTTATCAATAACTAAAACCTCATGAACCGCTAGCCTGCCCTTGTAGCCCACGTTATTGCAGTAGCTACAGCCAACAGGTCTTTTAAAGCTTGTACCATTTCTCTCTATACCTAATAGCTCTAGCTCGTGGGCCTCTGGAGTGTACTCTTCTGCACATCTTGTACAGAGCCTTCTAACTAGTCTTTGAGATATGACACCTACTAGTGAAACTGCCACCATATAGGGCTCTATACCCATATCTACTAATCTAGATATCGAGCTAACAGCATCGTTGGTGTGTAGAGTACTGAGTACCAAATGGCCTGTAATAGCAGCTCTTAGGGCGATATCCGCTGTCTCTGAGTCNCTAATCTCACCTAGCATTATAATGTCAGGGTCTTGCCTTAGGAAGGACCTTANNGNNCCTGCAAAGGTTAAGCCTGCCTTGACATTAACCTGGACCTGGTTTAAACCAGCTATTACATACTCAACCGGGTCCTCTACTGTAACTATATTTTCAGTTACCTTGTTTAGCTCACTTAGCATTGTATAAAGGGTTGTTGACTTACCACTACCTGTAGGCCCTGTTATAAGTATAATGCCATGCGGGTTTAAAAGCAGGTTATCAAACTTTGCAAGGTTGGCCTCTGTAAAGCCAAGCTTTTCCTTTGGTAGGAGGAAACTTGACTTGTCTAGGATACGGATAACAGCTTTTTCCCCGTGTACTGTAGGCAGTGTTGAGACACGTAGGTTTAGCTCCTTGTCCCGTATAGTAACATCACAGCGACCGTCCTGGGGTACCCTTTTTTCGGCAATATTTAAGCCAGAAATTATCTTTACACGGGTTACAACTGCTGATTGGGCTCCTTTTGGTATTGTCTGAAACTGTTGGAGCTTGCCATCTATCCTGTAGCGTACCCTTACCTCATGTTCCATAGGCTCTATATGAATATCACTTGCACCCTCGAGTACAGCCTGCTCAATTATGGAGTGGACTAGCCTTACTATAGGAGCACTGTCTACCTCTAGCTGCTGTTCCTTTTCTAGGTCTACATCAAAGCTATGGCCTGACTCCTTTTGAAACTCCTTTATGGCCCTGTCAGTCTCTTCACTACCATACAATTCATTTATAGCAGCAGCTATGGAGTCTTGGTACGAAATAACAGGTGCTATATCAAGGTTTGTTACAAGCTTTAAATCCTCTATTGCTATAAAGTCAAGAGGGTCCTCCATTGCTACATATAATAACTCGTTCTCTATTTTTACTGGTACAACATTATATTTGTCCGCTAGTTGGTAGGGAACTACACTTTTCATCTGTGAATCTATATGTACATTACCTAGATCTATAAATGGGATACCTAGCTGGAATTCAAGTACCTCCATAAGCTGTCTTTCATCTGCTAGGTCATTTTTTACTAAAATGGACCCGAGCCTTCCGCCCTGTTCCTTTTGGATTTCAATAGCCTTTGCTAATTGTGNTTCGTTGATTATTCCCGTTTCTAATAGTAAGTCCCCTAGTCTTTTCCTTTTCTTAACCGTTGTTCACACCCCCAAGTTACCTTATATATTTTATCAGACAGTTAATTTGTCGAAGTAATCCTTGTTGGTTATAAAAAAGTCTATATTACTAATNAGTTCTTCACTAGATAGGGTCTTAAATGTAATATCATCTCCATTGTAGTCTAGGTATACAAGGTCATGTATACCTGCCTGTACGCAGCTAAAGCCAGTTGCTACAACATCTTGTCCAATTTGCTTCATGGCAGAAACAGAGATAATATTGTCATTTATAATCATCCTGTTGGCTAGGAAGACTAAATCATCTGTTAATTGATATAGACCGTTTTTCTGCTTTAACAAGCCCTTTGGAACTAACCTTTCAAGGGCGTCTTGTACCTGCCGGTAATTTAGGGTAGTATATTCTCCTAGTACCTCATTTACTATATGTACAAACCACTGAATGCTTGTACTAGTGCTATTTATTGATCTCCAAATTTTGTTATAGCCGTATAGGTTTTGGTCATAGGGTATCTCATCTATTAATGATCTAAGGCAAAGCTTTCTCTCTAGATCTATAATTGCTGCAATAACAAGGGCTTCTTCTGTGTCAAATTCACAATCAAAGTCTAGACTTTTTAGATTGCTCCTACCAATAAACTGAGTCAAGGTATCTAGTATACTGGTTGAATCTACCTCATCAGTCAAGATAGCTTCATCTGATAGCAAGGTTATTGAGACANTATTATCATAGGTCTGGTTATAGTAAATATTGTGCTGGTATAGACCTACTCCACCTGTAAATTGTAGCTTTACTACCGCATGTGGCTGGCTTATGCAGGTCATAATAGGGCTAAAGTCCTGGCTGGCTAGTCCTTCTTCGTTTAATACTCCCATATTTGTTAGGTGCTTTATTTCATCCGCTTTTAACTCTCTTTCTAGTAAGGACGAAAAGGGCGATATCTCATTTTTCTTGTCTGCAAACTTGCTAAGGCCTTCTAATAGGTGTTTGTTAAGAGTGTATTTGCTCATCTATTTTGTCCTCCTTGACCCTGGTATAAGTATTAATGTATTAAATAGTAAATCTATTGTTACCTAATACGTGTACCCTTTGACCTTACAAGGTTAGTTATGGCTATCATCAGGCTTTCGTCCGATTCTTCTTCTTTTGTTTGCTTTTTGAATATATCCTTTCTATATACATTAAGTAGTGAGATTGATCTTGATTCCTTGTCTTCTTTTAGGCTATTTGTATAGAGCCTTTTTTTGCTTTTGACCTTGCCCTTTATTGCAAACTGCATATTTTCGCTTCTGAATCTATTATCTATGCAAATGTATGCACCTAGTAGGTTGTAGAGAGTATCAAAGTCAAAGTCTAGCTCTAACTCCATTTCTTCTTGGTTGCTTGCGAGCTGACTTGCTGCTATGCGGTTGACTCTAAGGTTAACCTTTGGCCTTGCTGTTACTTCTTGAGTTTTACCAACAAGGCTTGTGGCAACTTCATTATCCGTAGCTTCTACAGTTTGTGCGAGTGTAGCTTCATGGTTAGCCGGAGCTTGTTCGATAGAGATATCAGTAAGCTCTACAGTATCCTGGCTATCTAGTTCTTCTACTATTGTATCCTGGATCTGTTCTATTTCTTTATGGGCCTCTGTATCTTCTACTAAGTCTATAGCTGGCAGCTCACTGTCATCTGCATCTAGTATTTCTAGTTCAGCTTCTTGGTTGTCTTTTGACTCTAATAGCTCATTGTCTATCTCTATTTCAGCCTCTACAGGCTCAGACAAGTCAACAATAGGCTCAGTTAGCTCAAGTACAGGTTCAGCTTCTACTAGACTAGCCTCGACCTTGTCTTCCCCTTGGGCCTGTGTATCTATAAGGTCTGTTGTAGAGTCTTGGTCAGCCAGGTCTCCAAGCAAGAAGCTGGTATAGGTGGCATCATCATTTATGGCTAGAGTAGGTTCTTCTTCGTCTTCTAATGAGGCTTCTAGGCTTTCATCTAGAACTTCTAGACTAGGTGTATCTGCAGCAAGGGTAAAGTTTTCGAGGAATTTATCGAACTTATCAAGTGTCTCCTCTGTCTTTCCTGCCATAAGCTTGTCTTCGCCAATTGAGTCTTCTACTTGAATATCTAGTGTTTCTAGGCTCTCTACTTGATCAACTGTTTCAAGCTCAGCATTAGTAGTGATAAGGTTGTCTGCCTCTAAAATAGGAGTTTGATCACTTAAATCGGTTGTTTCTAGTGATGTATCNCCAATATTTAAGGTCTCAACTTGGTCTTCTGCTTCTACTAAGGCTATTGCCTCTTCCTCTTTATCTTGTACGATATCTAGGCTTGCTTCACTTGTAACCTGTCCTACTGGTTCTAAGGCAGGATCATCNACTAGCTCTACCCTGTCCTCATCATTTTGGTAGGTTTCGAAAATGATATCTATTTCTTTTGAAATCATATCATCTAGGCTGAGATTTTCCTCATCTTTGATTTGAGCAGTAGAGGGTTCGTAGTCCTTTTTGACCTTTTTAAGGTGGTTGTCGCTCCTAAATGGAATAACTTGGCCCTTTTTGTCAGCTTCCATATGTAGGTCTACAACATTTANGATGTTTTCTTTTTTATAGGGCTTTATAACAAAATCCTTGGCACCTGCCTTGATAGCCTCTACGATGATTTTCTTTTGGCTTAGGGCAGAACACATGATAATATTAACATCGGGGTTTTCTTTGATTATCTCCTTGGCGGCTGTTAGTCCGTCCATATTAGGCATAGTTATATCCATAAAGATAAAGTTCGGCCTTTTTTCTTTCGCCAGCTCTATCGCTTCGAAACCATCCCCAGCTTCTCCAACTATATTGTAGCCCTCATTTCTTAAAATGTCAGTTAATATACTCCTTGAAAACTTGGAATCATCAACTACAAGAAAATCGTGCTTGTGTTTTTGCCTAGCAGCTGGTTCCTCATTTTTGCTTTTGTTGGTATTGTCTTCAATGGATCTAAATAGCCTCATAGTCATTCCCCTTTGCTATTTTTTATATCTAACTGCTGTAAGTTATACCCTTGGCTACGAAACAGCCTTTTAGTTTTATATATTATTTAATGTATTTGTCTATTTTTTAGATGATTAGACAAAATATCTATGATATCTTGTGCATATATAATAATACATTTTTCCAAGGATTACAATAGGCATTTACAATATATTGATAAAATTTATATTTTAGGTCCAATACTCCCTATCTAGACTCCTATATTGTATAGCTTCTGCTAAATGATGGTCCTGAATTTTGTATAAACCATCCAAATCTGCAATGGTTCTTGCTAGCTTAAGTATCCGATCATAGGCTCTTGCGCTAAGAGATAGGGCTTTGAAAGCAGCTTTTATCATTTTAATTTGACTAGGANTAAGGCTACAATACTTTTCTATGTTTTTAGAGCTAAGCTGCGCATTGTTGTATATACCCTGATCTTTATACCTTTCTAATTGTATATTTCTAGCCCTATTCACGAATTCCTTCATTTGACTTGAAGATTCTCCATTTCTTTGGCTAGTTAGTTTATCAAAGGGAATTGGACTGACCTCTAAATGTATATCAAACCTATCAAGCAAGGGTCCTGATATTTTGCTCAGGTATCTACTGATGCGACCTGGTGTACAGGNACACTCCTTGTTTGGGTCTCCAAAGTAGCCACAAGGACAGGGATTCATACTGGCAATTAGCATAAACTTTGCAGGAAAGACTGCTGTGCCACTAGCCCTAGATACTACAATCTGACCATCTTCAAGGGGTTGTCTTAGGACCTCTAGTACATCTCTTTTATATTCGGGAAGCTCATCTAAGAATAATACGCCATGATGAGCTAGGCTAATCTGACCAGGCTTTGGCACTTGTCCCCCGCCTACAAGGGCTACATTTGAAATGGTATGATGAGGTGCCCTAAAGGGCCTTTCTTCTACTAGGCCCCTAGCAGTATCAAGGACACCTGCCGCACTATAAATTTTCGTTATCTCAAGAGCTTCTGAATAATCAAGGTCTGGTAGTATAGTTGGTAGTCTTTTTGCTAGCATGGTCTTGCCAGTACCAGGACTGCCTATCATAAGGAGGTTATGGCCACCTGCTGCTGCTATTTTTAGGGCTCTTTTGGCTGCCTCTTGCCCCTTTACATCTATATAATCTAATACTTTTTTGCTTTCTTTTTTCTTGTTAAAATGTTTTCCTATAGTATATGGTACAAGCTCTTGCTGACTATTTATGCTGTTTACTAGTTCTTTTAGGTTCTTGAAGGTAAATATGGACATACCTTTAACATGGCTGCCTTCTGCAGCATTTTCTGTTGGTAATACCACCTGACTTTCCCTATCAGAAACCGATAAAAGCATGGGGAGTACACCACTTACAGGTCGAATTGAACCATCTAGTGATAGTTCTCCTAAAAAAATTGGATCTAAGCTATTATCTTTTTCTATCTGACCAGTTGCCATTAATATACCTACAGCAATAGCTAGATCATAGGCAGACCCTTCTTTTTTTGTGTCTCCGGGTGCCATGTTAACGGTTAAACGCTTTACTGGAAAGTTAAAGCCAGAATTTTTTATTGCAGCCCGTACACGTTCTCTTGATTCTTTTACAGCAGTATCGGCTAGGCCAACTATATCAAAGCTTGGTAATCCATTTGATATATCAACCTCTATATCAATAATATATCCCTTTATTCCAAATAGACCTGTACTTTTAACCTTTGCCAGCATTTAAATCCTCCAGATTAGGCGAATTTTCCTGTGAAGCTACGGCGATGTACTGGAGCTAGACCAAGTTTTTTAATAGCTTCTATGTGAGCCTTTGTTCCATAACCCTTGTGCTTTTCAAATCCATATTCGGGGTAGATTATTGAAAGTTCATTCATAATCCTGTCCCTTGTAACCTTTGCTATTATAGATGCTGCAGCTATTGACTGGGACCTTGAATCACCGGATATGATAGATTCTTGTGGTATAGGCACATTATCTAGTTCCATAGCATCTATAAGCAGGTATTGAGGTCTTGTATTACAGGCATAAACCGCCTCTTGCATAGCCTCTAATGTGGCCTTGTAGATATTGATCTCATCTATCCTAGTAGGGTCTATAATGGCTAGGCCAATTGAGATAGCCTTGTCTTTGATCATATTATAGAAAAATTGACGTTTGCTTGCTGAGAGCTTTTTTGAATCATCTATACCCTCAATAACAAGTCCTTTTGGTAGTATTACACAGGCTGATACCAAGGGTCCAGCTAATGGCCCACGGCCTGCTTCATCAATGCCTCCTATATACTCATAGCCCTTGGCCCAGATCTTATTTTCAAAGCTCATTAGCTGAATTGATTTTTCTCTAGCTTTTTGTATAGTCTCTTCTTTTATAATTGCATTTTGTAAAATCCTTTTAACACCTTTTCTTGGATCTTGTTTTAGTTTATTTAGTAAATCCTCATTTAAACCCTCTTCGTCTACCAATTCTTGGATTTGCTTAATTGTTAAGTCATTTAACACACAAGACCCCTCCGTTTATTCTAGATATTCGATACCTTTTTCAAATATCCTTTAATATTGTGGGAGGGGTGTTCTTATACACTATTTATTTTCTAATTACGATTTATCTTCTACCCTGTCCTAGCTACTTTCTTGGGGTAATTCAAGTGTGATATCACCAATAAGTCCAGTTCTAAACTCTCTTAGTATGGTGGTAGCACACCTTTCTGTGTCTATTTTGTTACCAGCCATTAGCATTCCCCTATTGTTAGCTATAAGTTCTAATAAGTCATAGCCGGGTAGATTTGTATCTTCTAACTTAAATCTTGTCTTTAGGGCATCTGGATATAGGGTCTTGACTTCCTCAAGTAGGTTAACAGCCAGCTTTACTGGGTCNAGTATTTCTTCTCGAATAGACCCTATATAAGAGAGGTGGAGCCCTATTGTTTTATTATCAAGCTTTGGCCAAAGCATACCAGGAGTATCCATAAGCTCAAAGTAAGGTCCTATCTTTACCCATTGCTTTGACCTTGTGACACCTGGTTTGTCACCTGTTTTCGCCTTTGCTCTACCTGCTATGCTATTTATTAAGGTTGATTTGCCTACATTTGGGATACCTACAACCATAGCCCTTATAGTTTTATTTATACCCTTGCGTTTTTTTATTTCATTTCGTTTTTTATCTGCTAACTCGAAGAGTTTGTTCTTTAAGNACCTTACATCTTTACTATCTAGGGCATTTACAGTATAAATATTGATTCCTTGACTGGTGAAATGCTCTAGCCATAGTTGAGTCTTTTTATTATCAGCATAGTCCTTTTTATTTAGTACTATAACTCTTATCTTGTTTTGATAAAGCTGCTCAAAATCAGGGTTTAAGCTTGACTCAGGTGTCCTTGCATCTACTAGCTCGATAACCATGTCTACTAGCTTAAGGTTTTCCACCATCATTTGCCTTGCCTTTGCCATATGACCTGGATACCAGTTAATATTCAAAGTAACACCCCATTTCTATAGTGAAGTTTCATAGTGGGCAATTAATTATTAGCCTTCTTAGATTAGAACAAGATTAAATAGCATGCTTTTTAGCTATTGCCTATAAAAATAATATGGGACCGATTAAGCAGTCCCATACATTTTGACTATAGTCTTTTTTCTTTAACTTTTGCCGCTTTACCAACTCTATCGCGGATATAAAATAGTCTTGCTCTCCTTGCCTTACCCCTACGTACGATTTCAATACGGTTTATCCTTGGAGAATGTAAGGGAAATGTTCTCTCTACTCCGATACCATAAGATAACCTTCTAACTGTAAAGGTCTCACTGATACCGCCACCATTTCGCTTTAAGACTAGACCCTCAAAGGCCTGAAGTCTCTCACGGCTACCCTCTACAACCTTTACAAAGACTCTTACTGTGTCTCCAATTGCGAAATCTGGTAGATCTGTTCTCATCTGTTCTTTTTCTAATGTTCTGATAATATCCATAGGTTCCTCAACCTCCTTCTCAAAAGCGTTCATAACCTTTATCAAGGAAAGCGGACCGCTCGTAATCATACGCTTGATTATACCACATGATATTTAAGCGTGCAATAAGTATTTATTTATGTTCTTTTAGTTCTTTTAATAGCATTTGATCCTCATCACTAAGCTCTGCTTTGCTAAGCATATCTGGNCTTTTTATTAGGGTGTTTTTTAGGCTCTGTGTTCTCCTCCACCTGTCAATTTCCTTGTGGTTTCCTGATAAGAGGACCTCAGGGACCTTATCACCCTTGTAATTGCTAGGTCTAGTATAGTGGGGGTATTCAAGTAGATGGTTGGTATGAGATTCTTCTAAGATTGAATCTGAACTGCCTAAAACTCCAGGTATAAGTCTGGTTACTGAGTCTACAAATACCATGGCCGCTAGTTCTCCGCCTGTTAAAACATAGTCACCTATAGAAATCTCCTGGTCAACATATTTATCTATTACCCTTTGGTCTATACCTTCATAATGGCCACATAACAAGATGATATTTGTATGTCTTGAATAGTCTGCTACCATTGCTTGGTCTAGTACCCTGCCTTGGGGTGATAAATATATAATTGTAGGCTTTAAATCATGTAGCCCAATTACATGGTCAAGGGCATCATAGAGTGGTTGTACTGCCATAACCATGCCAGCACCCCCTCCATATGGGTAGTCGTCAACCTGCCTGTGTTTATTCTTTGCAAAGTCTCGTATATTATGGGTATTTATATTGACTAAATTGTT
>JGI24710J26742_10004039_pt1 | contig 12237 bp, 9 predicted proteins | sample BioPla2DNA2_FD_26742 | JGI IMG/M metagenome (IMG submission 26742) | reverse complement strand
ATAACGAGATGGTTTTAGTGGTGATTTACAAATCTTGGGTCAGCAGTAAATGGCATTTAATTAGAAAAATAGAATTAGACGAAAGCGTGTTAAAGATATATACCAGAGATAATACTGTCCCATATAGGGAAGATACGCCATCATGTCAGGTAATATATGTCTTCAAAATGGATAAACTAGATGTGTTCGAAACAGAATTGATTTTTATGGGAAAAGAAATAATTAATCGAAATCAAGCATAAAATGTAGATTGTAAAAAGTTTCGTACCTTTTTTCATTTTACTCGGATTATGCAGAAATTGACCGTTTTATACAAAAATAAGCGGTTAGAATGGTGATGCGAAGTTTTTCAAGGGGTACGAAAATTTTAACAGGGGTACGAAGTGCTGTCGATGTGAAGGTGGTTGGGTAGTGCCCCGCAGTGTTGGGTTTAACATTTAAAAAGAGAAGCTTATTAATTGAATAAAAAACTTTAACTTAGTACGTAAGATTGGATTTAAAGATATGGTTTTATGAGATCGGTTTTTATATATCTTTTATTGATAAATTGATGAAATTGTTTTTGTGAATAGACATTAGTATTAATATATATGATATAATTACTGTGCTTGAATATTATTAAAGGGTTTTGTGCTAAGAATGAAAGTTAGAGTGAAAAAAAGAGTTTGCGTAATGGTGGGCATAATCATGTTATGCCTTATTGGTTTGTGCTCTATTTTTGCTGATGGAGATAAGGGAGTAAGTGCAGAAGCTTTAGGGGGCTTGCCAGAAATTATTTTAAGCACTGAAGACTGGGCTAAATCTGTTACAGTTACAATAAACTATCCGGATTCAATAACATATAAAAAATATCAAACAGTATGGAAAAAAACTCAAGTTACATCTGCTATTAAAGATTATGAAGGACCATTTGAGATTGCAGATGAGGGTGAAACAGAGATTAGAGCATATTATGAATCTGGGCAATACTTAACTAGGTCAATAACAAACATTGATAAGACAAAGCCAACAGATTTAAGAGCTAGCTTGGAGGTTAATTTAAGGAGTCCTGAAAGAGTTTTACTAAAGGTAAATACCACAGATTTGCATAGCGGCATAAAAAAAGTTTGGCTATTTGGTTTAGGTCATACTCTTGAAAACAGAAATGGNGAATACGTTGTGGATTTAACGCATAAAGCAGTGGGCAAATCATTCACCATAGAAGCAGAAGACAATGCAGGAAATACAAATAGTACAAGTTTTACTTATTCAGTATTTGACTACACTACGGATATAAGAGAGCTTGCAAATTTGCACGATGAATTAGGAGATGGTTCGCGGTATACGGCTAAACTTTGGGGTGAAATAGAAGATACATTTTCAGAATTAGAAATGGGCTTTATGGTTCCTTACATAGATAACTCAGAGATTAATAGTTTAGAAGATAAATTGATGAGGCAGCTAGAAGGAAGGTTTAAGTTTAATACAGAAATTAAAGAAGTTTTAATTGGAATGGATAGTAATATTAGATATGGAATATCAGAACATGCACTAAGTGCAAAAAAGGGTAGCGACATAGTTTTATACATTTCTAATGCAAATTTTACAGAAGATAAAAAAACCGAGTATGATTTACTACTAAATACACTATCGGGATATTCAGCAATAAAAACAATACCAATAAAACTAGAATTAAAAGAGAGAAATAATGAGTATATTAAAATTACTGGGGAAATGAATATAGCATTCACTAAGCCAGATGGGTATGAAAATATAAAGCTTTTCCATTGCAGCGATCAAGGTACATTCAAAGAGATTTTAACAAATGAACTTAACGGTAATATTAATGCTAAAGTCAGTTCTGATGGAATATTCTTTGTTGTTCTAGATGAAACAACATCTAGAGATGCAAGGTTTGAAAACGGCTATGTCATTAATGGGAAGTTTTATTCATATGGGCTATTTTGGGGCATAATAGCTGGGGGAATAGTACTATCTGGTGTTGTTTTTATAGTTACATTTACGCTTGTCTCAAGAAGGGGAAGACCAAAGGGCGTAGCTCATAGGCTTACACGTAAAAGGAAATAATAGTTACTTAATATCAAAATGCAAAAGCCGCCATAAATTAATTCTATGACGGCTTGGTTTTTTTGTTTAGACTCTATGTATTAGATAATCCTAATCATTAAAATGTCATCTGTATCGCTTAAGGTTTCAATGTCTACATCCTCACAGCTTTCAACATCAATTAAAGCGTAGCCAATGGAGCCTCTTTCTGCATAACTAAGATTTGCATTCCCAGCAATTTTTGTAATTGTTTCAAATGCTTTGGTCCCTGCATTATAAGTTACTGCAATTCTGACGCTGGTTATACGCTTAGTGGTGATTTTAGGGAAGTTTACACTATTTACAATTATGCCATCTTCTATATAGTCCTTAAGTTGTTTTGCAGCCATTATTGCGCAATTATCTTCAGACTCTTCTGTAGATGCGCCGAGATGTGGGATTGCTATTACACCTTTTTTATTTACTGTATCGCAAGTAGGGAAGTCCACAACATATTTATGTACTTTTCCTTCATCTAATGCACTTAATATATCTGTGTTATTAACAAGTTCAGCTCTTGACATATTTACAATAACTACTCCTTTTTTCATGAAAGAAAGAGATAGTTTATTAATCATGCATCTTGTAGAGTCAAGAAGGGGAACGTGAATTGTAATGATGTCTGCATTTCTATAAATTGTATTTACATCATTTACAAAATTAACTTCACAAGTTAAAAGACATTTGTTTTCCGGTGTCAAGTAGGGGTCGTATCCCATAATGTTCATGCCCAGTGCTGCTGCGCTATTTGCAACTTTTGCTCCAATTGCTCCAAGTCCTATAACACCTAAGGTTTTCCCATATAGTTCGTTACCTACAAATGCACTTTTCCCTTTTTCGACCAGTGTTGCAACATCTTCTTTTCCCTCGAGTGAATCTGCCCATGCGGTAGCTTCTTTTATATTTCTTACAGCCATAAGCATNCCACATATAACGAGCTCTTTAACCCCGTTAGCATTCGCTCCAGGGGTGTTAAAAACAACGATTCCTTTATCAGTTAATTCAGGAATGGGAATGTTATTTACTCCAGCTCCAGCTCTTGCAACAGCAAGAAGGTTTTCATTAATAGGATAGTCATGCATCTTAAAAGACCTAACAAGTATTGCATCTGGGTTATTATCTTCACTCGATACATTGTATGTCTTATCTAAAACATCGTATATTTTATCGCTAATTGGATTTAAGGTTCTGATATTGTACATATTATTTATTCTCCAATTCAAATTTCTTCATAAACTCAATAAGTGCTTTAACACCTTCAACTGGCATTGCGTTATAGATACTAGCTCTCATGCCTCCTAAAATCTTATGACCCTTTAAAGATATGAATCCGTTAGCGGTAGCTTCACTTAAGAATTTTTTATTTAATTCTTCGCTGTCTGTAACGAATGGAACGTTCATTAAGGAACGGTCTTTTTTAGCGACTGGGTTTTTAAACATGTCGCTACTATCTAGATAGTCATATAGAAGTCCAGCCTTATATTCATTATTTTTTTGCATTTCGGAAACACCACCAAGTTTTTTAACCCATCTGAATGTTAGCATTGCCATATATATTGCAAAGCATGGTGGGGTGTTATACAAACTATTATTATCCGCAAATGTTGAGTATTTTAACATCGTAGGGCAAAATTCTAATGGAGTTCTTGCCAGCATGTCTTTACGTACTATGGCGATAGTTACGCCAGCAGGACCTATGTTTTTTTGTGCTCCAGCATATATTGCACCATATTTATTGACATCAATAACTTCGCTCAAGATGTTAGATGAAGCGTCTGCAACAATAGGACAGTCAACCTTTGGTAAGCTTGTGTATCTTGTTCCGAAAATAGTGTTATTTTGGGTAATATGCACATAATCCAGGTTGTCTCTAAAGGTTATTTTGTCAAGATCTGGAATGTAAGTATATTTTTGATCTTTGCTGCTAGCAGCGGCAACTGCATCTGTGTAGCGAGATGCTTCCTCAAATGCTTTATTGGACCAGTTTCCTGTTAATATATAATCGGCTCTTTTCTTTTCGGAAAAGTTTAATGGAACCATAGCAAATTGTTGGCTGGCTCCGCCTTGAATGAACATAACTTCATAGTCACTTCCGATATTCATTAGTTCGCGAAGTAATGACATAGCCTCGTTATGGATATCATCATATGCTTTTGAGCGATGGCTCATTTCGGTCACGGACATACCGCTACCGTTATAATCTAAAAAATCGCGTTGTACTTGTTTTTTTACTTCTTCTGGTAAAACACTAGGACCAGCTGAGAAATTATAAATAGTCATACTAACCTCCAAAATTTAATGAGTCAATTATACTATCAGTTGTTTTTTTTGTCTATTCTATAAGTAATGTTCAAGGGCTATATATTCACTTACTATGATATCCACATACATAAGTGATGTTTGAGGAACTACTATGACAAAAACATTGTTTATTGTATAAGGTCAGACTAGTGTGAACATTATACTTTAGGCTATAAGCGGCAGCTTAGTTTAGGATGATAGTTGGCTTATAATGAGAAAAAGTTTAGTAAGGGATGGAAGGAGCCATACGGTTTGTCAAAATAGAGACTTAAGTTGTATAATTTAATCATAAACGTAGATTAGTTTAAATAATTTTTTGATGAAAAGCAGTATGTTACTGTGATATAGGGAGACGATGTGGCAAAAAGACTACAAATAGCATTTTTAGGTGGGGTAGAAGAAGTTGGCAAGAATATGACATTACTTGAGTATGGAGAGACCGCAATACTTGTAGACGCAGGTCTTGGCTTTCCAGATAGTGAAACTATGCCAGGCATAGATTTTATAATTCCCGACTTAGATTATTTAATTTCAATAAAAGACAAGATTAAGGGCATTTTTATTACTCATGGACATGAAGACCATATAGGTTCTTTACCTTTTGTGTTGCAGGAAATAAACGTTCCAGTTTATGGCTCGGCAATTTCGGTAGCATTTGCTGATAATAAAATTGAAAGAAGATCAAAAAAGAAGATAAAACAAAAGTTTATAACTGTAGAAAACGGCGATGTTATAAAAACGGGTCCGTTTGAAGTGGAGTTTATAAGAGTCACCCACTCAATTGCAGGAGCTTATGCTTTATCTATATCTACTCCTGCTGGCATCGTGTTTATGACAGGCGATTTTAAAATTGATCACACGCCAGTAGATGGAAAAAGGGCGGATTTATCTAAAATAGCCGCAATAGGTGAAAAAGGCGTATTACTATTAATGTCCGATAGTACGAATGCAACAAAACCAGGCTATAGTATGAGCGAAAGCAAAGTAGGGGAAAGTTTAGATGAGATTTTTAACGCAAATAGAACAAAAAGAATTATTGTAGCAACCTTTGCATCTAACATACATAGAATTCGACAAATTATAGAGTGTTCTAGTAAGTATTCCAGAAAAATAGCATTTGGTGGCAGAAGTTTACAAACCACTATGGAAATAGCTAGAAAACTAGGGGAGATTAAGTTTGATGATGAAATGCTGGTTGAGACTACTACGAAAATTCCTGATGAAAGAATTTGCCTTATAGTTACAGGAACTCAAGGTGAAGAAATGAGTGCGCTTTCCAGGATGTCTTCAGATACATATAAAGGCATTAGAATAGATGAAAATGACACCATTATAATATCAGCAAGCTCAATTCCAGGTAATGAAAAGTCTATAATTAAAGTTATAAATAACCTGTCAAAAAGAGGAGCGAATGTAATTTATGAATCATTAAGTGAAGTGCATGCATCTGGACACGCATACCAAGAGGAATTAAAACTGATGTTTGCACTAACTAAACCTGCCTATTTTATACCTGTTCATGGAGAGTTTAGGCATATGAAGGCCCATGCGGAGCTTGCATTACAAATGGGAATGCTCAAGGCAAATATTTATATTCCTGAACTAGGGGATGTAATAAGCGTAAATCGAGCTGGTATAAAGAAACTACCCAGCATTGAAGCAAAAGGAGTAATGTTAATTGGCGATAGGGAAAGTGAATCTGGGGAAATTATAGAACGTAAAAAAATGTCTGAAGAAGGTATTGTTATTATTGCGATAACAATATCTGGGGGTACTAAACCCGACATGCGTATAGATTTGATTAGTAAAGGAGTAACTATTCCTGAGAAGCTAGAAGATGATATATATTCTACACTCTATACTCATTTTGGAAATGTAGGATATAAAGACATGGTTCCTTCAGAAATATCAAAAGTGGCCAGAAGATTGATAACAAAATTATTCTACTCCAGAAACAAAAGAAGCCCAATGGTTATTCCTGTGGTTATGGTAGAATAAATTTTACTAAAAGCGAATATAATTAACAAAAGTTTGATATAATAAAAGAGCTATGAGTTTTATTAAGATATAAATAGTGCACACTGTAATCTAGAGGATAATATGAAAGAAAGAAAAACAGCCATTATTTTTACAGAAGAAGAAAGAGCGATTACTGCTGCAGCAATTAAAGAAGAGTTGCTTAAAATTAATCCAACTGCGATTGTTATTATTATAGGAATGATGGAAATAAGAACTCGAGTTATTGCAGATTTTATCTCCAATCTTGCAAATATCAATTTAAATCCATCTAAGATTGTGACTAAGGTAAAACAAAGGGTTAATTATAAAAACATTAACAATATTCCCAGAAGTAGTCTTACGGTAAAACAAACATCTGCATATAGAAATATGGAGAATATTTTGTTAAGGTACGATCCTTCTTTGGTAATAACAGTAGGGATAGGAGCTACACAAGAGGTTTGTGCGGTAAGGAATAAGCTAAAAAGCACATTTAAAGTTTTGACCGTAGTAGATGAATATGCATTAAATAGAAATGTTATTTATGACTATGTAGATGCATACATGGTTCCCAATATGGCAGTGAAAACCGAAATGGTAAATTGTTACGTTGATGAAGATAAAATTTTTATTGCAAATATTCCCATAATGAATAATGTAAAAGAATCTATCGATAAAAACACTGCACGTAACAAGTTAAATATAGATACGCGCATGCCAACTCTTTTATTAGTCGTTGCGCCAAATGACAATGAGGCTTTTAAAAGTCAGATAGAAGTGTTAGATAAGTATAAAAACCAGTATAATATCAGAGTTTTTGTTTATGATAATAAGGAAGCAGTAAGTGTTGCTAATAGTTACAACTTAAAAGTATATACCGACTTAGATGAATTAAACAAACTTTATTCAGTAGCTGATATAGTTCTTTCATGTCCTTTTTCTGCGATTATCGAACCTGCTTTTAGAAGAGGGATTCTAGTTGCACTTTCCACTCCTCAGACAGCTTTGGAAGAAAAAGTTTTTAACTATTTAACTGATAAAGTAGCACCTTGTGAGAATAATAATAGGCTAATATATTTTCTGGATAAATATCCTCGCGAAGAGTATGAAAATATTAGAAAAGAGGGCGAAAAGCTTAAGTTAAGGGACCCAAACGAATTCTTTTCGCTGTTTTTCTAATTGTATACTTATTTAAAATATACGAAAAACCGGCTTTAGTGCCGGTTTTTTTATGTGCTTAGATTTAGTTGTTATTAAATTACATTTCTTGTCTATTTGAAAGTGCTTGAGATAAAGTAATTTCATCTGCAGAAGCGACTTCACTTCCTACTGGTAAGCCAAAAGCTAGGCGCGTTACTTTGATATCAAAAGGCTTAATAAGTTTAGCTAAATAGGCCGCTGTTTGCTCTCCGCTAACATCTGAGTTGGTTGCAATAATTACTTCTTTTACTCCATCTAACCTTCCTAGGAGCTCTTTAATTCTTATGTCTTCTTCTCCTATACCTTTAACAAAATCGAGTGTTCCATGTAATACGTGGTATAGTCCATCGTAAGCGCCAGTTTTTTCAAAAGCGATAATGCCTTGAGGGTCTTTGACGACACATATTACGGACTTATCTGCTTTTTTGCAGCGCTCGCAAATTTCATCTTCAGAGTAGTTTCCGCACGCGGTACAGAATTTAATTTTATCTTTTGCCTCTTGGATAGCATCAATTAAATTTTGAACATCACTATCCTTCATATTGATTATCGAGTATGCATAAGAAGTAGCCGTTTTAGTACCTACAGATGGTAATGTTCTAAATGCAGCAATCAAACGATTTAATGCACTCAGTTGGTCCATTAAAATAGTCCTCCCATACCACCGGTGAAGGGTCCCATGATTTTTTCATGCTCTTCTTCTACAAGAGCGCTTGCTTCATTATAAGCTGCTATAATTAAATCTTCTAACATCTCGACATCATCTGGGTCCACAGCTTCGGGTTTAATTGTTATGCTAGAAAGTTTTCTGTCGCACGTCATAACAATTTCTACCATGCCGCCACCTGATGTTGCTACTACTTCGGTATTAGCTAGCTCTTCTTGTGCTTTTAATAAATCAGCTTGCATTTTTTGTGCTTGTTTCATAAGTTGTTGCATATTTGGCGCTCCGCCGCCACCACCATATCTTGCCATATTAAACTCCTTTTAAAATTATATTGTGTGCTTTTTAGCCTAAGTACTAGTTTAAGTAATTATCTTATCTATTTATCATCATATTTTTTGTATGTAAATTTATCTCCAAACATGTCTTCTATAAATGCCTTATCTTGTTCAGTCATGCCGGTAGCGCTATCTTTTGCTTGTATAAATGATATTTTCAACTTGTATTTTCCGTTGTCTATTGTTTTAATTAGTTTCTCTAGTTCATTGATAGACATATTTACTAATTTATATGAAGATTCTTCTTGAAAAACTATATTTAGGATGTTGTTAGCATCTAAAGAATAGTCTGCTATCCGTTCAAATCCACTTTGCAAAAAGCGTTGAGTAGGGAAGTTAACCTTAACGAGTTCTATAAACTGAGTTAGTAATTTGTCTGCTTCGGGCGAATGGTTTTTTTCCTGAAAAACAGGGCCGTGTTCAGTAGCTCCAGAACTAATAATAGCTTGGAATCTACTGCTTACAGGAGGGGTAGAGACTTGTTCAGGTTTTAAGTTAGAAACATTATCTTGATTGCTAATTTGTTTTTTTTCTACTGTTGTGGGCTTTGCACTCTGTTGAGGAGCGGTTTTAGTAATTGTTGGATTTTGTATAGAGCTTGTTGCATTTTGACTGGAAGGAAAAGTTCCATGCTTAATTATGTTTTCTACAGCAGAAATACGGGATATAACGCTATCTATACTTGGTTCTGTATAAATTGTTGCAGCTTTTACAAGATTTGCATCGAAAATTATGTTTTGTTGTGAACTATATCTTAATGAGTTTTCGCTAAGTGCTAAAATTTCTAAAATCCTAGATAGCTTATAGTTATCACATCTTGAAGCGAGGTTAGATATTTTTGCTAAATCCTCCTTGGAAAAAGTTCCAGTAAAGCTGGGTATGTTTTTTACACTCATAATATTTCTAAAATATTCTGATAGTTCTCTGTTTAAAATTTCTATACCTTTACCTTTTTCATAAACTTCGTTGGTAATTTCTAATATTCTACCTACATTAGAGTCTATAATAGCTTCAGCGAGCTCAAAAAGAGTGTTAGTCTGCAGAGAGCCTAAGACTTCTAAAACATCTTCAAACGTTAGTTTTTTTGGGGCATATGACATACAACTATCAGCAATAGACAAAGTATCTCTAACACTACCAGCTCCATGAATAGCAATTTTTTCTACAGCAGGCATATCATACTTATATTTTTCAAGATCAAACACTTTAGCCAAATGATTTTGTAGTTCTTCCTTAGAAACCAGCCTGAAGTCAAAACGCATACATCTAGAAAGTATTGTCTGGGGAATTTTATTTACTTCGGTTGTAGCTAAAATAAAGACTATATGTGCAGGGGGTTCTTCTAAAGTTTTTAGTAGGGCATTAAAAGCTGCCTGCGTCAACATATGTACTTCATCAATGATGTAAACTTTATATTTTGCAACAGTGGGAGGAAACTGAACTTTTTCACGAAGGTCTCTGATACTGTCTACTCCGTTATTACTAGCTGCATCCATTTCTACTACATCAAGGTTGCTTTCATTTGATAAAGCTAAACAAACCTCACATTTATTACATGGAGAGCCATTAATAGGATGCAAACAATTTAGCGCTTTTGCAAAAATTTTAGCCGAACTAGTCTTGCCAGTACCGCGAGTCCCAGTAAAAAGATAAGCGTGACTTACAGCCCCTGCATTAATTTGATTAATCAAGGTTGTCACAATGTGGTTTTGTCCAATAACTTTATCCCAAGTATCTGGACGATATTTTCTATAAAGTGAAACAAATTCTGCCATAAACAAGATTATACCATAAATAATGGTGATTTATAATTATTTTTTATTTTAGGGCATTAATTGATGCCATTTTTACTTAAGTCGCACTAATTTATATATGTAGATGCTAGATTTTTGCTGAGTGTTACTTTAGTGATTGTATTTGCGAGCATACATCTTCAAGTTTGTCTTGCTTTTTTAGTTACTAATTAGCATTGTTAGTTTTTATAGAAGACGATAATATTCTTTGTCTTTATTTAATTATTGTTGTTTTAAGTTCATGCTTGACATGAATTTATCGAAAGCCTTAACACCTTGTTCATCGTGTTTAAAGGCTGCAGTGCATCTTAAAATATCCACGCATTTATGGTTGATGTAGTCTTTAACTGCTTGTTTAGCTTCATCTTCTGTTAGTTCTAGTCCATTATCATTTGAAAGCTGCATTACCATTCCTAAATGTTTAAACAGAGGATGATCTTCTTTTGTAAGTTCCTGGAAGTTTAATGGAGTTTTCCCAGTTAAAATATCAACAATTAATTTACATTCTCTGTCTAGGCGACCAGGAAGTATATACAAGCCCATTGCTTCAATTAGACCGATTCCTTCTTTTTTGATGTTATGCATATCTTCAGTAGGATGGAATATACCATATGGATGTTCTTTGTCTGTTCTATTGTTACGAAGAATGAGATATAGAGAATATCCATTTGATTTATCGTATGTAGCAATGACCGTAATAGTATTATGTTGTTCTGTAGTTTTAGCTAAAATATGGACGCTTTCATCGGAATAAGTTTTCCACGCATTTAGAATCTCTTCCGCCTGATTTTCAAGTTCTCTCCTATTCAATGAGGTTAATTTTATTACGGAATTATACCAATCAAGTATAGAGATACCAACCGCAGGATGGTTTTGTGAGTAGTAGTATGTCTTATTGTTTCTTTCAAACATAGGTAGAACTTTTGAACCGCCTTGATAGTGTTCGTGAGATAAAATTGACCCGCCAACAATTGGTAAGTCAGAGTTGCTTCCCATAAAGTAATGTGGAAACATTTCAACAAAATCCAAAAGTCGTACAAAAGTATTTCTGTCTACTTTCATTGGTCTATGATCGTCAGCTACTGCTATACAGTGGTTATCAAAGTAAACATATGGTGAAAACTGTAAAAACCATGNTTCGTCGTTTAAATAAAAAGGAATCAACCTCAAGGTGTCTCTTTTTCCAGAAAGTCCTAGGTTTTCTAAACAAATAGGGCATTTAGGATATTTGTCTTGTGGCGCAACTCTTTGTGCTGCTACTTGTTTATTATCTTTTTCGGGCTTAGCTAAATTAATAGAAACAATGATGGCTCCATCTGGTAAATCAACTTTCCATACTAGATTTTTACGAATATCAACATGGCGCAGATAATTAGAGTTCCATCCTAAATCATTTAGATACTTGCAAGCAGCTTCAGTTCCTTGCGTTGCAGCGATGGAGTCGAATTCAGATATGACATTACTAGGGCTAGGGGTAACAAGACCCATAATTTTAGTTTCAAAAGCAAGACTATCATCTTCTGTTGTTAACTTGTTATCTATTGCGTAGCGAATAATTGGTTCAAGTATGCCAGTTTGTAGCGCTGGTATAGGCTTAGATGGAGATTCGGGCTTTTGAAGCGAAAAAAGTGCTATTAGAGCATTATGTGCATATATTGCATCGTATTTATCTAAACCTAGATTTGCTTTTGCATATTCTACTAAATTTGCAATGTTTACGCCAATTGATGGTGTCGTTTTTTTCATAATCGTACCTCGTAAATGTTATATGTTTGTATGATTCTAACGGTAATAAGTTGATAGTTAGACTGTTATTTTTGACGCAATAGCTGACCATAAATATCGTTTATAGATTGGC
>JGI24710J26742_10004036_pt1 | contig 12240 bp, 10 predicted proteins | sample BioPla2DNA2_FD_26742 | JGI IMG/M metagenome (IMG submission 26742) | reverse complement strand
ATGATCAGGGTGCTTAATATGACTATGATCACATACCTTGCAGTACTTAGCCTGTATGTGGTGTTTGGAATGGCAGGTCAGTCTTCCTTCGCACAATGCGGACTTATGGGCATAGGTGCATATATAACTGCAAATATGTGTACAAGATGGGGCTTTTCTCCAATCTTCGGAATGATTATGAGTATGTTAGGAACAGCGCTATTTGCATTTATTATAGGCTTTGCACTTTTTAGATTAAAAAGATTTTACTTTTCATTTTCAACTATTGCATTAATGACGATATTGAATGGAATATTTGCCAACTGGACCAAAGGAACCGGCGGACCTGTAGGTATGGGTAATCTGGTTCAATTTAGTGTAGGAGGCTTTGTATTTGATACAGAAGCAAAATACTTTTACTTGATTATTGGTTTTTCTATAGCAGCATCAATTATTATATGGAAACTATTTCGTTCTCCGCTTGGCCGATCCTTCATGGCAGTCCGTGATAATGAAATTGCTGCAAGCTGTATGGGTATAAACAATTTGCTTACTAAGAATATAGCGTTTGCGATATCAGGAATATTATGTGGTCTTGCGGGTTCACTTTTTGCTTTTCTCTCAGGATATATAAGTGCTACATCCTTTGCACTGCCGCAATCACAATTGTATTTAGTGGTAATTATGATAGGAGGTTCATCATCACCGATTGGTGCTTTAATCGGAAGTATATTAATCAATCTCCTTCCTGAGTGGCTCAGATTCCTAAAAGACTATATGATGCTAATATATGGCGTGGGTATTATGGGCTTAATGGTTGTGTTACCTGAAGGATTAGTAGGAGGAGGTAAGGATTTGTATGCAAAATACATCAAACGCAAAAGAAGCCGTGTTGACGCTGAACAAGGTTTGTAAGAATTTTGGTGGTGTTGTTGCGGCAAAGGACATTTCATTTGATTTGTATTCCGGAGAAGTATTTGGACTGATAGGACCAAATGGTGCCGGAAAAACCACCTTGATCAATCTGATAACCGGTATTTATAAAGTGGATGGCGGGACAATCTTGTTGAATGGACACGATATCACAAAAACACCTGCTCATACTAGAGCCAGAAGAGGTATTACACGTACTTTTCAACATCCACATTTACTAAATCGTTGTGATATTGAAACAAATATTTATTTAGGCGTGGATTTGGCTAAAAAGAATAAATTATTAAAATCGCTTGATCACAAAAAGCTGTTGGATGAGCTTCTTGAGGTTGCCGGCTTAAAGCTTAATATGAGAGATGGTATTGATAAGCTTGCTTATGGACAGCAAAAACTGTTAGAGGTCGTAAGGGCGATTCTGACCCGTCCATCCGTACTACTTCTGGATGAACCGGCTGCAGGATTGAATCAAAAGGAAATGGAGCATATAGTAGCTCTTGTGGATATTGCTATTAAGATGAATTCGGCTGTATTGTTGATTGAACACAGAATGGACTTGGTAATGTCTATATGTGACAGGATTACAGTGCTTAATTTCGGAAATCAGATAGCTAATGGCAAACCTGCAGAGATTCAGGATAATCCGGTGGTTATAGAAGCTTATTTAGGGAGGAAACGCGGTGCTTAAAATACGTAATCTGGTAGCAAATTATGGGCATATCGAAGCTTTGCACGGCATCAGTCTTGATGTTGGAAACAAAGAGATGGTTGCACTTATAGGAAGCAACGGTGCAGGCAAGACAACCCTATTGAATTCAATTTCCGGTCATGTTACAAAAACAGGTGAGATTATTTACAATGATGTCGACATAAGTAAAATGAAGCCCGGTAAAATTGTTAAGAATGGAATAATACAGGTTCCTGAAGGCAGACATGTATTTCCCGGTCTTACCGTTATGCAGAATCTGGTTGTCGGGACTATTGCATGGCGCGGCTTAAGGAAAGCTGATATTGAGGAGGACTTGGAAAAGGTCACTACGCTGTTTCCAAGGCTAAAAGAGCGCTATAAGCAGCTGGCGTGGAGCCTTAGCGGTGGAGAACAGCAGATGTTAGCTATGGGAAGAGCCTTGATGAGTCGTCCTAAGCTTTTGATGCTCGATGAGCCTTCTATGGGTCTTGCTCCTAAGGTTGTTGATGAGATGTTTGATGCAATTGTTGCGATTAATAAAGGTGGTACACCTATTCTTTTAGTTGAACAAAATGCCCAGTTAGCATTGGAGGTTTCATCCAAGGCTTATATTATTGAAGGCGGAAGAATAAAGCTTGGCGGACCGTCAAAGGAATTGGCTTCTGATGATAGAGTAAGAGAAGCATATTTGGGAAAATCACATTAAATCAATTATGTATTCAATGAATAATAGAGAATAAATGTCATTTGAGACTGCATAAGCAGCCGATAATGATGTTTATTCTTATTAACTTTATAGAGAAAAGAGGGAATAAAATGCCACTTGTCACAACCGAGAGGATGCTTATGGATGCTAAAAAGGGAGGGTATGCGGTAGGAGCTTTTAATTCTGATAATATGGAGATTCTTCAGGCAGTGATAGAAGCTGCCGTAAAGCTTCGCTCTCCTGTAATATTACAGGCTAATCCGGTTATAATAGAATATGCCGGTCTGGATTATTTTTATGCAATGGCAAGAATAGCGGCTAAAGCAGCAGATGTTCCTGTAGCAATTCATCTGGATCATGGAGACAGCTTTGATTTGGCCATGAAAGCACTTCGTATGGGATATACCTCCGTAATGTTTGACGGATCTCATAGAGACCTTGATGAAAATATCCGAATTACAAAGAGTATAGTTGATGCCTGTAAACCATTGTCAATACCGGTTGAGGCTGAGATCGGAAAGGTTGGAGGAAAGGAAGATAAGATTGATGCCGGTATGGGCGAATACACTGATGTCGATGAGGCTGTAAAGTTCGTAAAAGAAACCGGAGTAAGCTCTCTTGCAGTTGCTATAGGAACAGCTCATGGCGTGTATAAAGGAGTACCCAAGCTTAATCTGGAGCTTCTAAGCAAACTGCAGCAGGCTATACAAGTTCCCCTGGTGCTTCACGGTGCATCCGGATTATCGGATGATGCACTTACCGAATGCATAAAAAGAGGTATATGTAAAGTGAATTTTGCTACAGAGCTTAGAATGGCTTACACTGAGGGAATAAAGGAGACTTTTAGTAAAAAACCGGACATTTTCGATACAAAAGAATATGGCAGATACGCAAGAGAAAAGGTTAAGCTTAAGGTTATGGAGCGGATTAGAATTTGCGGTAGTGAGGGTAAGGCGTAGGCGTACCTTGACGCTAATATATATGCATGTTAGAATTGGTAGTTGTAAAATGCAGCATATATATCATTGCATAAGGAGGAAAAGATGAATAATTTGTTAGTAGCACAATCCGGAGGCCCCACTACTGCAATTAATGCCACACTGGTAGGTGTATTGCAGGGTGTACGGGCAAGCACAAAAGTGGATAAAGTATATGGTGCCAAGAATGGAATTGAAGGTGCAATATACGGCAATCTTATTGACCTGAATGAATTAATCAAGGATTCACAGGGAATGGATACCCTGACATACACACCGTCATCGGCGTTAGGCTCCTGCAGATATAAGATGAAGGACTGGAAGGTTGATGAGGAACCTTACAAAAAGATTATTAATACGTTTATTAAGTATGATATTAAATATTTCATCTATATCGGCGGAAATGATTCCATGGATACGGTAGATAAGCTATCGGAGTATTGTAGAGTAAACAACCATGATATATATGTTATCGGTGGACCTAAGACGGTAGATAACGACCTGAATCTAACAGATCACTGTCCGGGCTTCGGCTCTGCGGCAAAATACATTGCAACTACTGTTTCAGAACTGGAAAGAGATATAAATGTATACGATATACCTGCAGTTACTATCGTTGAAATAATGGGCAGAAATGCCGGTTGGCTAACAGCTGCTTCAGCCTTGGCAAGGGTTAACGGAGGCTCCGGTCCTGACTTAATATATTTATGTGAAAAACCATTTGATTATGACAGATATATACAGGATGTTAAAGACAAGCTTGCGCAGAAGCCGGGTATATTAGTTGCTGTCAGTGAAGGAATCAAAGACAGTACGGGGGCATATGTATCAGATTCGATGTCCAGCGGTGAGGTTGACAGCTTTGGTCATAAATATATCGCCGGTTCTGCAAGAGCCTTAGAGCAGCTGACCAGAGATAAAATCGACTGTAAGGTAAGAGCGATTGAGCTTAGCCTTATGCAGAGGGCTGCTGCACATATTGCCAGCGAGACAGATATACAGGAATCTGTTATGCTTGGACTAAAAGCATTTAACTGTGCGGTAGAAGGTGAAACCGGTAAGATGGCTGCTATTAGGAGGTTAAGTGATGATCCTTATCGTGTGGAGTTTATATCGGTTCCGGTAAGCGAGGTTGCCAACCATGAGAAAACCGTACCGCTTGACTGGATAACTCCGTCAGGAAATGATGTGACTGAAGAGATGATGACATATCTGAGACCACTGATTATGGGTGAAGTCAATCTGAAATATGAAAACGGTATACCGAAACAGTATAAATTATACTAAGTATGAGTCAAAATTTTTTACCTGAGGTATTTTAAATTTTAAATATGACAAAAACTTAATCAATAATCTGTATGAAGCTGTTATACTAAATGATCTGTGTAGATGTATAAGAAGCCCTAATACATTGAAAACAAAGTTTTTTACAGCAGCTGCATGCAGATTTTATTATGCTTTGGGAAGCTGATTTCAAATCATAAAAAGTTCTACCAGAATAAATGGTCTTCGATTCTGACGCAGTTTTTCTTTTGGTCGTAGCCTTTACTTTTTGCTAATTTATATGTGTGAAAGTATAGGCGGTTTCCGATATTATTTGCACCTTCCAGGGCAGCCCTTGCAGCTTTTATGGACAACAGCTGTGACGTTGATGAATAGCTGTCGTATTTGTCCAATTGCTTGGATAATGAACCGTTTTTAGCCACAGTAAACTGACCGGGCTGATATATAACCTTATAAATCGTATTAGGGTATTTGCTGGATTTTACACGGTTTATAACTATATTAGCTACTGCAAGTTTTCCTTCGTAGCTTTGGTCGCCTGCTTCGGAATGAACCAAACAAGCCAAGAGCTTAAGCTCTTCTTGGGTATAATCCATCGCATCCCTGTATTTTATTTCTGTCTCCTTTTTAATTCTTTCTTCTTCCTGCAGCTTTCTTAGCTGTTCCTCCTCTTCTTTAGATACGGCCTTTTTAAAATCTACAAGTAGCTCAACATATTCCCGGTTCACATAACCTATTATCCTATCATCGGTAATATCTACCTTTACCCATTCATTAATAAGACCGATGACGGGATATATCTCATTGTTATATATGACGGTTAGTTTTTTTGAATTAATGGCAGGCATTTCTCTAACATTCAAACCATCCGTATTTACTTTGATACGAAGCGTTCCATATTTTTCAATTAATTCATTATCAGGTATGCCTGTTTTTAAATAATCTTTCTTTAGGTATCCTTTAACACTGCCTGATTCAACATAATACCAATCTCCGACACTATCCAGTATTCTGGCAGCAGAATCCTTATAAAGCTTTCCTTTGATTTCACCGTCTGTACTTGCTTTATCTCTGATATTTACATAGGTACTTGCTATTGAAATGCCAATATCCGAATAGAGCGAGGGTACAGCTGAAGATTCATTTTCAGAATTGTTATCATCAGAAATACCTTCCTCAGAAGTAATGTCATCAGAAATACCTTCTTCAGAAGTAACAACTTCAGAAATACTATCTTCAAAAAGATCGTCTTCAGAAATTTCGTCTTCAGAAATATTATCAGCAGAGATGCCGTTATTTATTATGTTATCGTATTGTTGTAATACAGTTGCCTTTGCCTGCTTGTCGGCATCAGATTCATCGGACTGATACAACCGGTCAACTGCAGATGCAACATCATGGTTATAATTATATAAAGTATTGATTTTAGTTTTATAAATCGTATGTGAATCAGGGTTTTCAACACTAATAGAAGGATTATCAGTCTCATCGGCTGTTTTTTGAGAAGAAGAATAAGAGCCTATGAGGATTGAAATCCAAAAGACACAGAAGAACACCATTATGGATAATAAGGTTCTATTTGTTTTCATAATTCGCCTTTCGATAATATAAATACAAAACAACCCTATATTGGTTATTATATCCCAATATGGATCTTTTATCAAATCAGGATAAATTATGGACTAAAATCATCAGAAACGGGTATCAATCCCTTGCTGATGATTTAGAATATCTTATATCCTTTCATGGTTCTATTCTATGACAGAAGTCTCAATATTGATTTTTGTACGAATTATTTCTGACACTTTTTCAGATATTTCAGTGGATTTTAGCCCTTTATAATCATCATAATATAAGGGCTTTAAATAATGTATCTGAACGGTAAGCTTTCGTATAGATCCTGTGTCGAAAGCCTTATAAGAATCTATTAATGCCACCGGAACAATAGGGCATTTGGCATTCATGGCACTCTTAAAGCTGCCGCCTTTAAATTCGAGTAATGAATTGCCTTGTCTGGACCTCGTTCCCTCTGCAAATATTATAAAGTTCTCACCTGCTTTTACACGACGGGTCATATTCATAATAACCTGCATGGATTGTCTGATATCTTCCCGGTCAATAATTTCAGCCTGCAGCATGGTGATTACCTGCTTTATCAGGAAGATGTTCTTAACCTCTTTTTTCATGACTGTTACCAGTGGCCTTTCATGAGTCTGAATAACAGCCAGAGCATCAAACAGCCCCTGATGATTCGGAAACATAATGTATCCGCTTTCTGAGGGAAGATTCTCAAGGCCGGTTACATGAATTTTTATTCTTCCGCGGCGTATAATAATGGGAACCACCTTATGCAAAAATGCATATCTGGTTCCGGCATCGTATTTTTGTATATTGCAAAGCTGAAATATTCTAATCAGCCAAAAGGGCAGATTAAACAGGCTTCTTAACACCATCAGTATGATTCTCTTCATATAAGCTTCCCTTCCATATATAATGCAATGTGTTTTAATAATCAGAGAACTTCAAAGCCTTTTAAGTGCTTTGAGCGGCTGGGATGTCTAAGCTTTCTAAGAGCTTTTGCTTCAATTTGGCGAATTCTTTCTCTTGTAACATTAAACTCCTTACCAACTTCTTCAAGGGTTCTTGTTCTTCCATCCGAAAGACCAAAGCGCAGTATCAATACCCTTTGCTCTCTTTCGGTTAAGGTGTCAAGAAGCGTTAGAAGCTGTTCGCGCAGCATAGTATAGGATGCGGAATCCTCCGGTCCTAATATATTATCATCTTGAATAAAATCTCCGAGATGGCTGTCCTCCTCTTCGCCGATAGGAATATCAAGGGAGATTGGATCCGAGGAAATCTTTAATACCTCACGAACCTTCTCAATTGACATATTCATGGCATCTGCCAATTCCTGTTCGGTAGGCTCTCTTCCCAACTCCTGAAGGAGATTTCTGGAGAGCCTGTAGGTTTTATTTATTATTTCTGACATATGAACAGGAATTCGTATGGTTCTGCTTTGATCAGCTATAGATCTTGTAATTGACTGTCTGATCCACCATGTTGCATATGTACTGAATTTAAAGCCTTTGGAATAATCAAACTTTTCAACAGCTTTAATCAGCCCCATATTTCCTTCTTGTATTAAATCCAAGAAGGATAGTCCTCTTCCGATATATCTCTTGGCGATGCTTACTACAAGACGCAGGTTTGATTCCGCCAGTAACTGCTTGGCTGTTTCATCTCCTTCCTGAATCCTTTTGGCCAGCTCAACCTCTTCTTCTATGGTGAGCAAGGGGTAATTACCGATCTCTTTTAGATATAAATGAACAGGGTCATCCGAAATGACGGCAGGGGATGGTGCATCAGTATTCTCTTGGGAGGTAATATCAACTTCATCCTCATCAATGACCGGTATCTTTTCTTTGAGGTCATTTTCATCCTCAGGAGAGTTAAGTACTACTATGTTATAGGCTTCCAGTCTTTCATATACTTTATCAATCTGCTTGTTATCAAGGTTCAGCTCATTGATAATGGTATTGATTGTTTCAGCCTCTACAATACCTTTTTGCCTTTTGGCATATCTGACTAATTCATTGAACTTTTCTTCAAACACATCATGGACAGCCCGTTCATTCATAGTAGTACCTCCATCTTTCGAACTATAAAAATTGCACTAACCAATATTATACCACATGCTTTTACATATTAGTATAACAAAATTAGTAAATGCATTATGATGAAATATTTTAGAGGTACTTAAGCCAAATGAACCAATTTCAGTTATGTTAATCTGTCTGTTATATTTCTACTTTGGGAAGCTGTTCAAAACCTCTTAATAAATCTTCATCAGTTGGAATGTAGTCCTTCATGGTATTTGACAGATAGGAATTATAAGCTGTCATATCAAAATAACCGGTCCCTGTCAGTCCGAATAAAATTGTCTTAGCCTCGCCTGTTTCACGACATTTGATGGCTTCGTCAATTGCAGCACGTATAGCATGGGCAGATTCGGGAGCGGGAAGAATAGTTTCCTGTTTGGCAAACATTACTGCAGCTTCAAACACCTTAGTCTGTTCCAATGCCACGGCTTCCATATATCCGTCATGGTATAATCTTGATAATATCGGTGACATACCATGATATCTTAGACCGCCTGCATGGTCAGGAGAAGGAATAAAGCCACTGCCAAGTGTATACATTCTTGCTAACGGTGTTACCTTTCCTGTATCGCAGAAGTCATACACATATCTTCCACGGGTTAAAGTAGGGCAGGATGCCGGTTCAACTGCTACAATTCTGGGAGAAGCCTTGCCGGTCAGTTTATCCTGCATAAATGGTGCGATAAGACCTCCCAGATTAGAACCTCCACCTGCACATCCTATAACGATGTCAGGATATTCATCCAGCATCTCCATAGCAATCTTGCTTTCAAGTCCAATTATGGATTGATGAAGCAGGACTTGATTAAGCACTGAACCAAGCACATAGCGTAAACCCGGTGTAGATACAGCCTTCTCTACAGCTTCTGATATGGCACATCCTAAGCTGCCGCCCGTATTGGGATCTTTTTTTAGAATCTCGCTGCCCACCTTTGTTGTATTACTTGGGCTTGGTATAACTTTTGCATCGAAGGTCTCCATAACAGTTTTTCTAAAAGGCTTTTGTTCATAGGATACCTTTACCATATAGACTATCAGATCAAGATTGTAAAATGCACAAGCCTCAGCAAGCGCTGTTCCCCACTGACCTGCTCCGGTCTCGGTTGTAAGGCCCTTAAGCCCTTGCTTTTTGGCATAATAAGCTTGTGCAATAGCACTGTTTAACTTGTGGCTTCCTGAGGTATTGTTGCCCTCGAATTTGTAATAAATTCTTGCAGGGGTTTTTAGAGCCTTCTCCAAATTATAAGCACGAATCAGGGGTGATGGCCGATACATCTTGTAAAACTCCTGAATTTCCTCAGGAATATCAAAATATCTGGTGGTATTGTCCATCTCCTGCTTTGACAGCTCCTCACAGAAGATCGGATAGAGATCTTCAGTCTTTAATGGCTCCAGAGTAGCCGGATTTATTAGAGGATCGGGCTTTATGGTCATATCTGCACGCAGATTATACCACTGCTTTGGCATCTGCTCCTCTGACAGATATAGCCTGTGCGGTATTTTTTTGCTCATGATTAATCTCCTTTCAATGATTTATAGTATTAAAAAAACCTTTGTCACAGTAATTTACTGGGACAAAGGCTATAACAGCTTCTGCGGTACCACCCGGTTTGGTGCAAATGCACCCACTCGCTCCATGTACTTACATACATGCTCCCTTTGTAACGGATGGAGATTCCGTCAGGCATTACTCATCAGAAATACTTCTGATTTTCTTCCTGCCCTCGCAAGTCCATTCAGTATTACATTTATTGCCGCACTTCCACCCTCGGCAGCTCTCTGTTAATAAATAATAATACCTACTATTCTTGTTCAACGGTTTATGGTAAAAATATTAATTTTTTATTAGTATATACACATCTTAATAAAATGTCAACAAAAATATCCGTATTTTTATGCTGATGTATGAAGCAGCTTGTTGACATCTTCAAGTGTCGGCGGATAAAGCGGAATAGGAAATCTGGTCACAGCCACTGCCGAGCAGGCACTTGCAAATGCAACAAGGTCATCATCCTTCATTCCTTTAAGTAACCCATAGGCACAACCGGCCTTGAATGTATCTCCCGCTCCAAGCGTACTTACCACCTTTACCTTGAACGGTTCAAAGCTTTTTACTTCCTGTCCTTTTCTTCCGTAATAAAAACGTTTGCCGCCATGTGTTATGATTGTGAGGCCGTTTCCGTTTTCAAGAAATAACGGCATAAGCTCCTCCCTTGTCATTCCCGGGTAATGGGTTTGAATGCCTTCACCCGATATTACCGATACGGCCGCATTTCGGTGGATATAGCTGTCGTACCTGCAGTCTATGGTAACATAGGGCTTGTTGTGCTTTACACAGTACCGGGCTGCGGTTTCGGAAGCCTCTTCAAAATAGGGATCGATCGCCGCTGCCTTGCAGCCTGCAATGTCCTCTTCCTTTGGCATGTTCCATTGTTTTCTCCCGCTTGAATAAAATTCCTGAAACGTACCAAAGGGTGAGCGGACATCATCTGCTACTATTATGTAATCCTCAAGGCCCTTATAGTTTTTGTCAAAATACATGGAATCCAACTGAACCGACTTATCCTTGTAAAACTCCCGAAGCAGCGGTTCAATTTCATATCCGATATGATTGCCGTCAACCCTTACATTTACCCCAAGAGATGCCAGAACCGTTGCACATGTTCCCGTCTCCCCGCCGGGAAGCCTGTATTTTTCCTTTATTTCCGAGTATTCGTCAGGTTTGAGGAAGCCTCCTTTTAATAAAAAGCTGGTGGAAGCCAGTACCATTCCAAACAAATATACATCTGATTGCATAATATTCCCCCTTATATTAATTAATCCGTTATTAATTAATCCGTGCCGTCGGCAGGATATATAACGACATTATATTACCAATAATAAAATCATGCAAGGCTTTAATGATATATATGTCTATATTCTGAGGGTGTGTATTTGAGCATTCTTTTAAAAACCTTGCTGAAATAACTTATATCGTTAAAACCTATACGTTCACAGATTTCTTTTAGTGTAAGCCCTGTGTCCCGAAGCAGCTTTGCAGCAATCTTTATTCGAAGCTGCAGTAAATACTGGTTAACAGACAGTCCCGTATGCTTTTTGAACTCAACATGCAGGGTAGTCCGGTTCGTATGGAACTCTTCTGCAAGACTCTTGATGGATATCTTCTCCCTAAAACGTTTTTGGAGGTAGTATATGACATCAACAGCTAATTTGGAGTGTTCGCTGTAATTTGCCATGCTTATATCATTATCATTAGTTTCTTCCATTCGTGCCAAAGAAAATAGTATTTCATATAGGTAAGATCTGCTGAGACATGGCCAGAACTTGGTATTTTGTTTGGTTAATAAGCTATTAAGGTTGTCTGTAATGTTATCCATTCCGGTTGAGTCAATCGTCGAAAGCGGTATAATTTTTTTATCCTCGGAAGCATTATGTTTATAGGAGTCCAAATAAAACATATCCTGTAATTCTGCACCGGTCAGCCTGATATCAGGATCGTTTAGCGTGCAGAAACTAAAGCCGGCATTTATGATTTCAGGACGAAAGAAGATAANTCTTGCGGGAATCATCTCATGNAAGCNGATTCTGTCCTGTTCGTTAAGATTCAGGATATGGGCTCCGATTATAACGTATTCTTTCCCGTTTAAGTTAAAGCTGCAGATGCCGGATTTTATATGGAGGATTTTATAGTACTCCTGTGCATCCTCAATCATCAATGCATTCAGGTCATCTGTAACTGAAACCGGAAATATATAGTCTTTGTAATAATTAAAACCAATGGTATTAAGAATCAAAAAAACACCCGCTCTTTGTATAAATATTTAAATAATTATACAATGAGGCAGGTGTATTGTAAACGATTATTAATTCAGCACATTTTTTGATGCGGTCGGCGGTATTCTACCGGAATTTGTATTCATTCTTTATTATATATACGTTCAGTGACCCTTCAGGGAGTTCTTCCTTAGTAATTTCAAGAGAATTAATTACTTCGGTTATGGCACCGTACTTTTCTTC
>JGI24710J26742_10004035_pt1 | contig 12241 bp, 9 predicted proteins | sample BioPla2DNA2_FD_26742 | JGI IMG/M metagenome (IMG submission 26742) | reverse complement strand
AACACCTTACAGGCCACGTTAATTCTTCCCGGAGGGACTTATAATTTATAGGAAATCCCACTTTATCACTTTCATAAGGAGTAACTCAAATCAAAGACTAAATTCTTGCCTAAAAAAATTGGATAATGAGACACATTTTTATCCTCTTTAAGCAACAAGGTTTTCCTATAGAATAAAAAGGAATGAGTAAAGTGCTCTATCTCCTGATCCCTCAGTCAATAACTCACCTTTCTCATTCCCCTAAGTTTTTTATTCTTCTACAAGTTCATTATTATTGTTCATTGGTTTTAACATCAGTTTCTCACGGAGCTTTTCTTCGATCTCTTCAAAAATATGTGGATTTTCCCCTAAGAACTGCTTTGCATTCTCTCTACCCTGACCGATCTTTGAATCACCATATGCATACCAAGCACCACTTTTATTGACGATGCCCATTTCCGCAGCCAGGTCAAGAATATCTCCTTCTTTGGATATCCCCTTACCAAACATGATATCAAATTCTGCTTCTTTAAAAGGTGGAGCAATCTTATTCTTAACAACCTTAATACGGGTTCTGTTTCCTACAATTTCTCCCCCTTGTTTTAGGGATTCAATTCTTCTAACATCCAAACGGATGGATGAATAGAATTTGAGGGCACGGCCACCTGTAGTTGTCTCAGGGTTACCAAACATTACCCCAACCTTTTCTCGTAACTGATTGATAAATATTACGATACAATTTGACTTACTAATTACGGCTGTTAATTTTCTTAAGGCCTGGGACATCAGTCTTGCATGAAGGCCTACATGGGAATCTCCCATCTCACCATCAATTTCGGCTTTAGGCACTAAGGCAGCAACGGAGTCAACGATGATGATATCTACAGCACCGGAACGTACCATAGTTTCCGTAATTTCTAGTGCCTGCTCTCCGTTATCAGGTTGTGAAATATATAAATTATCAATATCAACGCCTATATTTTTAGCATAAACGGGATCCAATGCATGCTCTGCATCAATAAATCCTGCTATGCCACCTCTTTTTTGCACCTCTGCAACCATATGTAAGGCTACCGTAGTCTTACCACTGGATTCTGGCCCATAAATCTCCATGATTCTTCCCCTGGGAACACCACCAAGTCCAAGGGCAAGATCAAGGCTAATCGATCCCGTAGGAATCGTCTCAATATTCATTTGGTTACTGGTTTCACCCAATTTCATAATGGAACCTTTGCCAAATTGCTTTTCAATCTGTGCTAAGGCAGATTCCAATGCTCTAACTCTATCATCCTTTGCCATAATAATCCTCCTTGAAGGACACACCTCCATAATAATCCGAACTTATGTTCTCTTTTATTTATCTTATCCCATTTCAGATTGAATGTCAACACTTTTTCATAATCTCACATAAAGAACCGGATGAAATACCCAAGCNAAAAAGATCATTTAAGGTAACAAATTCGTTTACAAACTTAATACAGAATATAAAGATAAGAATATTCTATCATGTTTGGGACTTATAGTAAACCATAGCCGCCCATGAAAAATACATGAAAATATTTCGCTTTTCTATGTAAAATCACAAACAAGTATTACAATATTTCGGATTATATCCCTTATCTACTAGGGCTTGGAAAATCTGTTTTTGATGCTCATGGCCAAAGGTTTCCATGGTAATCGTAAGTTCAACCGCAGCATTTCGATTAATGCTAACAAACTGGTTGTGATCTAGACGAATTACGTTTCCTTGTTCTTTGGCTATTATAGAAGCAACATTTACCAACTCACCAGGTTTATCCGGTAATAATACCGATATGGTAAATACTCTTCCTCTTTGAATCAGTCCATGCTGAACAATAGAGGAGACTGTGATGATATCCATATTACCGCCACTTAGAACGGATACTACTTTTTTATCTTTACAATTCAGATGTTTTAATGCCGCAACTGTAAGCAAACCTGAATTCTCAACCACCATTTTGTGATTTTCTATCATATCCAGAAAGTTTACGATTAATTCTTCATCTTCTACGGTTATAATATCATCTACATGTTTCTGAATATAAGGAAAGATCTTATCTCCTGGAGTCTTCACCGCTGTACCATCTGCTATGGTATCCACATCTGGCAGGGTAACCACATGCCCCTTCTTTAAGGAGGCTTTCATACAAGCTGCCCTGGCTGGCTCTACACCAATTACTTTAATATTGGGATTTAAATACTTGGCTAGAGTAGCGATNCCTGCTAGTAATCCTCCCCCTCCAACTGGAGCTAAAATGATATCCACGGTCGGTAACTCTTGAAAAATTTCCATGGCTATGGTACCTTGACCCGTAGCAATTAATTCATCATTAAAGGGATGGATAAATGTATAACCATTTTCCTCAGCTAATTTATAGGCATAATCACAAGCTTCGTCATATACATTNCCATAAAGAATCACCTCTGCTCCATAACTTTTGGTTCGATTGACCTTAATTAATGGAGTGGTTAAAGGCATTACGATAATTGCTTTGGCATTATAAAGCTTTGCAGCATAGGCAACTCCCTGGGCATGGTTGCCCGCGGAAGCAGTGATTAATCCCTTGCTTCTTTCTTCCTCTGTCAGAGTGCTGATTTTGTAGTAAGCACCTCTTACCTTATAAGCTCCAGTGAACTGCATGTTTTCCGGTTTTAAGTAAACCTTGTTCCCAGTAGTGTCAGAAAAATAATCACTATAGACCAATTTGGTACGAAGGATTACTTTTCTGACTTCTTCCGTTGCTTCTTCAAACTTATCCAAAGTCATCATATAATCGTCTCCTATTCATTTTTTTCAAATAATGCATTTACGAAATCTTCCGCATTAAACTTCTGTAAATCATCGATTTTTTCCCCGATTCCAATATATTTCACTGGAATTCCCAGTTCCGATTGAATTGCTATGGCAATACCACCTTTTGCCGTTCCATCTAGCTTTGTTAAAACAATTCCTGTAATCTCAGCTACTTCATTAAATTCTTTGGCCTGAGCCAAGGCATTTTGTCCTGTTGTACCATCAAGAACCACTAAGGTCTCACGATATGCATCCGGATATTCCTGATCAATGACCCGGTTAATCTTTCTCAATTCTTCCATTAGATTCTTCTTGTTGTGGAGTCTCCCTGCGGTGTCACAGATTAAAACATCTGCATTTCTAGCTTTTGCAGCTTTTACAGCATCGAATACCACCGCTGCCGGATCGGAGCCCTCTTTTTGCGCTATAATATCTACATTAGCCCTGTGTGCCCATTCTGTCAACTGTTCAATAGCTCCGGCACGAAAGGTATCGGCTGCAGCAACAATTACCTTTTTCCCCATATCCTTTAACTGACCTGCTAATTTCCCTACGGAAGTTGTCTTACCTACACCATTGACACCAATTAATAAAACCACTGACTTCCTATGCTCGAAATTATAGGCAGTATCCTCTAGTTTCATCTGATTGATCATACTTTCCATCAGTAATTGTCTGCATTGAGCTGGTTCTTTAATTTTATTTTCTTTTACCTTTTCACGAAGATCCTCAAGGATCGAGGTGGTTGTATTAATCCCAAGATCCGCCATAATAAGAATCTCTTCTAATTCTTCATAAAAATCATCATCTATACTGGAAAATCCGCTAAATATAGCATCGATTCCATTGGCGATACTGGTTCTGGTTTTTGATAAACCTTGCACTAATTTTTTAAAAAATCCTTTCTTTTCTCCCATTTTGACCTCCAAGCTATTTTTCCAATTCATTTTCTATTAGGCTAACGGATACCAAGGTNGATACTCCTTTTTCCTGCATGGTGATACCATATAGAATATCTGCCGCTGCCATGGTTCCCCTTCTATGGGTAATAATTATAAATTGTGTATCCTTGGTTAATTTATTCAAATATTTTGCAAATCTTTTGACATTGGAATCATCCAAGGCTGCTTCAATCTCATCCAACAAACAAAAAGGTGAGGGTTTTAGATTTTGTATCGCAAATAAAAGAGCTATGGCCGTCAAAGCCTTCTCTCCACCGGAGAGTAATACCATGTTCTGTAGCTTTTTACCAGGTGGCTGCGCATTGATACGAATACCAGCTTCCAGAATATCCTCCCCATCAGTCAGCTCCAAATCCGCCTTTCCACCACCGAACAATTCTTTAAATACCAGATCGAACTGTATCTTGATGGCAGCAAATTTTTCTTCAAACTGCTTTCGCATCTCGGCATCCAACTCTTCAATAATCTTTTGAAGGGCTTCCTCGGCTTTTAACAAATCATTTCTTTGGTTTTGAAGGAATTCATAACGCTCTGAAAGATTTTTAAAATCCTCAATGGCATTGACATTCACATCGCCCAGTTCCTTGATCTTGGTCTTTATCTCCGAAATCATCTTCTTTGCATGAGCCAGACTCACATTGGGATCATAGGATTGGCTTTGGGCTAAGCTATAAGTTAGCTCATATTCTTCCCACATATAACTCATCTGCTGATCCAACTGCTCTTGTAACTTTTCTAACTGAGCATTCAAACGATAACATTCCTTATCCAATTCATTCATCCGATTGGATAAATCCTCCCGTTTGGTAAAGAAGCTTTTGTGGCTTCCTGTGATTTTTTCCTTTTGATTTGTTTTTTCTTTAATTCTTTCTTCAAATTCTTGAATTGACTGCAAATAAGAAGCAATGGATGCTTCCTTTTCCAGGATACTCTTATTTTTCTCCTCAATCTGACCTTTCGATTTTTCCATATCGGATTTAAAGATAGACTCATCCTCATATAATTTTTCGATTTCTCTTTTTACTCGTTTTATATTTTCTAATAAAAATTGATTGCTTTGTTCCAAAGAACTTAATTTCATCTTTAATTCCGATGCTTTTTCATTGGCAAGCTGTTCTTTTTCCCTCTCAGCCTCCAATTGCTTGGTAAGTTCTTCGATGTGTTCTTCGGTTTCTTTATTTTTATGGAGATTCTCCTGAAGGGAAACATTCAACTTCTGAATCGTTTCTTTTAAGTCCTTGGCCTGANTATCGATTTCCCGTAATTCTTTTGANTATTCCATTAANATGGATTCTGCCTCTGACTTTTTGTTTAATTCCCTCTCCAAGTTCATCTTACAAGTATTTTGCTCTAAATATTTTTCTTGNAGAGATAGCTTGATATGNTCTAGTTTCTGACGTAAGCTGGCTTTATTATTCTTCTCATCTTCCTTCCCTTGATGAAGTTCTTTCGTCTTCTCTTGCAAGTTTGCAACTTGTTTTTCCATCTCCTCGATTTCTCGACGTCTTCCTAATAGATTACTGCTATTCTTATAAGCACCACCAGAAATCGAGCCCCCAGGAGTCAACAATTCTCCCTCTAAAGTAACTATTCTAAGAGAATAACGATATTTCCTAGCCAGTTTCGTGGCATGATCAATATGATCTACCACAATAATTTTACCAAGCAAATAATTGATTAATGCATTAAATTTTGAATCTGCCTCAACCAGACTAGAAGCAAGCCCAATTACCCCTTCCTCTTTCAATACCTGATCGTTCTTAAAAGCCGTGGCAGACATATTGGTAAGAGGCAAAAAGGTAGCCCGGCCGAATTTATTTTGTTTTAAATATGTAATGAGCTCCTTTGCCGTCGCTTCATTATCCGTAACAATATTTTGAATGGTACCACCCAAGGCTGTTTCAATAGCGGTTTCATAAGCTTTATCCACTTTAATAATATCTGCGACTACACCGATGATACCAGGGGTTACGTTCTTTCGTTCCATGACTTTTTTAATACTATTCCCATAACCCTCATATCGTTCGGTTAAGTTTACTAAGGAGTCCAATCTGGACTTTTCTCTTAAGTAGTAACCTTGTAGCTCATTCAATTTTGTAGTCAGTGAATCAATTCTTACCTGGGTTTCTTCTATTTCGTTCTCCAAATCCTTCTTCTGATTTTCTAAGTCAAGAATCGAATCAGTAACTGATTTTAATTCAGTTTCATATTCCTGTATGGTGGAATGAAATACTTCTGCTTCACTCTTATTCTTTAATATTTTTTGATTTAATTCTGTTTTTCGGATGGTATTTTGCTCCATCATGGTCTCATACCGTTGCAGATTACCNTTAATNCCAGAATTTATATTTAGATATTCAAAAATACCGTTATTACATTCCTCAATTTCTTTGGAATAACGGTTAATATTTTCCTTGATTTGATTCCATTCCTCTAAGGCTAAGGTAAGAAGATCGTCCATGGAAGAAATCTTTTCATCAATCTCCAATTTCTCCTTAAGATATTTTTCTTCCTCCTCTTTCCGAAGTAAAAGATTATCTGCATTGCTTTTCATTCGGTTTTGTATATATTCATCGTTTTGTTGAATGGAACTAATCTGCTCCCTTAAAACCTTAATCTCACCTTCTGATTTTTCCTTATTTAACTTCAAATCATTTAAGCCGTTCTTATCTTCCTCGATGGCCTGATCGATTTCCTCCATCTGCTTTTCAAGGCGAAGATATTCTTCCTTGGTATTTTCATAGTCGTTTTTTGATTGTTCTAAATCAGCGGTAGCAATGGACAACTTCTCTTCCAACTGCTCCTTGGAACTTCGAATTCGATCACATTCCTTTATAAAGAGATTAATCTCATGACTTTTTAATTCCTCTTTATATTTTAAGTAGACCTTTGCTATCTGCGATTGTTGTTCTAAAGGGGCAAGCTGCTTTTCAATTTCACCAATGATATCCGTAACACGGGATAAATTAAGTTTTTCTTCCTCAAGATTTTTTTCTGCCGCATATTTTCGTCTTTTAAACTTTACAATTCCAGCGGCCTCGTCAAATAATTCCCTACGATCCTCCGGTTTCCCACTTAAGATTTTATCAATTTGACCCTGACCAATAATGGAATAGCCTTCTTTACCAATTCCAGTGTCTAAAAACAATTCCTGAATATCTCTTAATCGACAGGTAGAACCATTGATTAAATATTCGCTTTCCCCAGAACGATATACCTTTCTGGTTACCGTAACTTCCTCAAAATCAATGGGTAGTTTATGATCCGAATTATCTAGGGTAATGGAAACATAAGCATATCCCAAGGGTTTTCTAGCCTGGGTACCGGAAAAAATAACATCCTCCATTTTAGAGCCTCTTAGCTGCTTTGCACTCTGTTCTCCCAATACCCATCTTACTGCATCTGCTACGTTACTCTTACCACTACCATTTGGTCCTACAATACCGGTGATACCATCATGAAATTCTAATACTATTTTATTTGCAAAGGATTTAAATCCATGAATTTCAATATTCTTTAAATACATTCAGTGTCTCCCATCTATTCACTTTTGTAATTTCCTTGGACATTCCCCTGAAGTTTAATAATTGCTTGATTTGCCGCTTCCTGTTCAGCCGCTTTCTTTGTTCTACCAGTACCAATACCGATTTCTTCATTACCGATATATACCGCTATGGTAAATATTTTGTTGTGATCTGGACCGTCTTCGGAAATCAAATGGTAGCGAATTTTTTGCTGTTTGCTATTGTTTTGAATTATCTCTTGTAAGATAGTCTTGCTATCGAAAAAGAGTTCCTTATCTTTAATGTCCTCTAAGATAAAATGGGTAATAAACTCTTTTGCATTAGTAAAACCACCATCTAAATAAATCGCCCCAATTAAAGCTTCCAAAGAATCGGATAAAATGGAGCTACGTTCCCTGCCGCCGGAAATATCCTCTCCCTTCCCAAGGAAGAGATACTTACCCAAGTCCAAATCCCTGGCACATGCTGATAAAGTGGGTTCACAGACAATACTTGCTCGAAGCTTAGTTAAATCACCTTCGGTTAAATCCTTATGCTTCGTATATACATATTCGCTTGTTACCAATTCCAAAACAGCATCTCCTAAAAATTCTAATCTCTCATTATTTTTTCCCTTGCTCATGCGCATTTCATTGGCATAGGAACTATGAGTTAGGGCATTGACCAGAATAGAAGAATCGGAAAATTGATACTTTATTTTTTTCTCTAGCTCAAGTAGCATGGTTTCAATTTTTCTTCGTTTGTTCATTAATTTAAAACAATCTCCTTTCTTGTAATTTTAAATTATCAAATTACGGATACCCATAAGAAGAATCCGATTCTCTATTGTAGAAAGTTTCCTTTTTGAAACAAAGTATATGAAAAGCCCAATAAAATAAGGCGAACCTTATTCACAGGGCTTTTTCATACCTCTGATTTTATACAATTTTATTTTGCTGTGAACTTAAAAACAGCATTCATTATGAATTAATTGCATTCTTAATTTGCTCTACCGCATCCCCTACGGAAACAATATTTTCAGCATCTTCGTTTGCGATTTCAATATCAAACTCTTCTTCGATTCCCATAATAATCTGGAATAAATCAAGGGAATCAGCACCAAGATCATCTACAAAGGTTGTATCCATAGTAATATCATCTTCATCTACATTTAAAACTTCACTAATTATTTTTTTTATTTTTTCAAACTCCATAATTCACCCTTCTTTTCTTATTTATTCATAATTTAAATTATTTAATATTTTTTCATTGATCTCTTGTTTTGTAAAGGTTTCGCACTGTAAAATGGAATTTCGCACTTCATTACTTTTGGAATTTCCATGGGTTTTTACTACTAATCCCTTCAGTCCTAACAAAGGTGCTCCGCCATACCTAGATGCATCAAAATCTTTCAGAGTTTCCTTTAAAGCCGGTTTACATAGTAGCGCTCCAATTTTGCTTCTAGTAGTACTCATAAGCCCGGTCTTGATTTTCTTAATTAATGCACCACCAACACCTTCATAAAGTTTCAAAATTACATTACCTACAAATGCTTCACAAACGATAACATCTGCGGCACCATTGGGTATTTCTCTGGCTTCGATACTACCAATAAAATTAATATCTTCACATTCCTTTAGAAGTGGAAATGTTTCTTTCACCAAGGCATTTCCCTTCTCTTCCTCAGCTCCAATATTAACGATAGCAACTCTAGGATTTTTAATTCCTAAGACATTCTCCATGTAGATGGAACCCATCTTTGCAAATTGAACCAAATGAGATGGTCTAGCATCAACATTAGCTCCGCAATCCACTAGTAAGGAAACACCTTTCATGGTTGGAATCAAAGGTGCTAAAGGTGGGCGCTCTACCCCTTTAATTCTTCCGACAATCAGCTGACCAGCGGCTAATACAGCCCCTGTGCTGCCTGCCGAAACGAAAGCATCTGCTTCACCGGACTTTACAAGATTGCATGCCTTTACAATAGAGGAATCTTTCTTTCTTCGGATAGCTAAAACCGGTGCTTCATTATTGGTAATCACATCCTGCGCATGAACTACACTAATACGCTCTTTATCATATTCATATGCACTTAGTTCTTTTTGGATAATCTCTTCCTTACCCACTAAAATTACTTTAATGTCGCTCTTTTCCTGAACAGCGAGAACAGCACCTTTAATAATTTCTCCGGGAGCATTATCACCACCCATTGCATCCAATGCTACTGTAATAAGCTTTTGCATATTCACTCCTATCTGCATAGTATTATGCACCGTTAGTATCATTAACTTACTATATGTTTAATTAAAAATTTTTATGTAAGCTAATCTACTAAACAATATACTCGATATTATATTAAAAATCAACCACATTTTATGAAAATATAAGACTAGAAAAGGGAGCATATCACATTTGATTGCGACAGCCCCCTTATTATATTTATTCATAGTACTTATCTATATCATGCCGATATAAATAATACGATTATGTTTTTTTATAAAAGAAAGATCTGAAATTCTGAAACCCAATTTGTTGTGCTTGAATAATTTGCTCTGTACTACCAACAAATAAGATGCCATCTTTTTTCAAAGAAGCATGAAACTTCCTATAGATTCGGTCTTTTGCATCATCGGTAAAATAAATCAAAACATTACGGCAAACAATCAAATCACAGTTACTGGGATATGGATCCTTTAATAAGTCATGTTGCTTAAAATTGACGCAGGATTTAATGCTATCGGAAATCTGATAAGTATAATCATTAATCTTAGTAAAATACTGTTTTATAAATTCCAAAGGTAAGGCCTTCAAGCTCTTTTCGTTGTATAAACCCAATTGGGCTTTTTGAAGAACTCCCTTATCAATATCCGTTGCGATTATTTTAATACGGCTTAAGGGCATATAACGGGAAAGTAGCATGGCAATGGAATATGGTTCATCCCCAGTAGAACATGCTGCACTCCAAACTTTGAGTTCTCTNCCAAAACGTTCCCACAAATAAGGNAAAACCTCATTTTCCAAATGTGACCACTGTTCGGGGTTCCTGTAAAATTCTGACACATTAATAGTAATGTAATTCAAAAATTCCTCATAGGCCACTGGATCCGTCTTGAGTCGATTTACATATTCCGGATAAGAATTCATCCCACGTTTTGTAATTAAAGCGTCAATCCGTCGTTTCATTTGACGTTCTTTATAAGAATTCAAATCGATCTTTGTCAGATGATATATGGATTGTTTAAAAGCTTCATAAGTACCTTGCATTACCTTATCCTCTTTCGTTATTGTACTTTACTCTGCATCCTCAACAAGATCTTCAGAAACTTCCTGTTCTTGTCTCTCTTGAGCTTCTAAAGCCTTGATGCTTAAACTGATTTTTTTATCCTCTTTGTTAAACTCAACCACTTTAGCTGTAATTTCTTGTCCAATGCTTAATGCATCAGCAGGTTTCTCCACACGTTCTCTGGAAATTTGGGAAACATGAAGAAGTGCATCGATACCAGGTTCTAATTCGATAAATGCACCAAAATCAGTCATTCGCGCAACTTTACCAGTTACCACATTACCTACTGCATATTTAACGTCAGCATCATTCCAAGGATTTTGATCCTCAAATTTTAAGCTAAGTGCAATCTTCTCACCATTGATATCTTTGATGAAAGCCTTCACAGTATCGCCAACTTTAAATATCTTCTTAGGATTCTCTACTCTACCCCAAGACATCTCAGAAATGTGTAAAAGACCATCTGCTCCACCCAAATCGATGAAAGCACCAAAGTCAGTAATATTTTTCACTGTACCTTCTACTGTCATGCCCACTTGAATTTTTTCAAATAATTCTTTCTTCAACTCTTCTTTTTTCGCAAGAATTAATTGTTTACGATCACCAATAATTCTTCTCTTTCTAGGATTGAATTCGGTGATAACAAATTCTATTTTCTGTCCAGCATATTTGGATAAATCTTTCTCGTAAGAATCAGAGATCAGACTTGCTGGGATAAATACCCTTGCCTCATCAATAATAACACTCAAACCACCATTTAGTACAGCAGACACATTTGCGGAAAGCACTTCATGGTTGTTGAAGGCTTCTTCCAATCTTTTATAACCTTTTTCTGTAGCAAGTTTTTTATAAGTCAAGGCTACCTGGCCTTCACCATCATTTACTTTAAGAACCTTCGCTTGCATTTTATCACCAACATTGACTACAGTAGTCAAATCTAGGTTTGGAAGATTGGTATATTCATTTCTTGTAATAATACCTTCTGACTTGTAACCTATATTTAATATAATTTCATCTTCCTTGACAGCCAAAACTGTTCCTTCTACAACATCACCGTTGTTTATCTCTACTACTTTTTCTTCCTCTAATAATTGCTCAAAACTCTTCTCTGACATAACAGTAAGAACCTCCTTGATAATATTGTTTGGGGTCAAAGCCCCCTGCTGTAATACCTACATTTCGATAAGATTTAAACAAATTTAAATCCAGGTCATCAAGTTTCTGTATATAGTAAGTATCTTCACATTTTTTTCAATTTTATTAATTTAACAAAAATTTGAGCCAAATTGATCGAAGTATCAAAATGGTTTTACAAATTTTATTAAAACAAGTATATCATAACGCTTTTTTGATATAATTTCAACTAAATCTTGAATTTTCTTGTAATTCTATGTCGTCTTCCTTATAATATAACGTTTTTTTAGCTTATAAAACAGTTAAATTCTTCCTAAAAGCTATCATAATAACGTATCATTATTGTGTCCCTTGGCTAGTATTTTAATTCTTACAAGCAGAAACTCTACTGTGATAGAGGCTAAGTATTTTATCCACCACCTCATCAATGGTTAGATTGGAGCTGTCGATATAAATCGCATCCTCTGCTTGTATCAGTGGTGCAAATTCCCTTGTCATATCGCGATGATCCCGTTCGATAATATCCTTTTCGATTTCATTAATATCAGATGAAATTCCTTTTTTC
>JGI24710J26742_10004031_pt1 | contig 12251 bp, 10 predicted proteins | sample BioPla2DNA2_FD_26742 | JGI IMG/M metagenome (IMG submission 26742) | reverse complement strand
CGGCCGCCTTGGAGGCGACGGAAGGCTGGGGTCCCATCCAAATGATGTCTTCGATCTCTACGTCATCGGCGAAGAGGGTTTCTTTCCCGTTGTCCAGATCGATGATCGCTGCGAGGCGCGGTTCGTCGAGTCCGAAATAATACAGCCAGGAGGAATCCTGACGGAACTTGTACGCGTTGTTCTTGTACTGGGCGGCCGCTTCCACGTTGCCCAAGAACAAGGCGATGCCGCGCTTGCCTTCCGGAGCCGTCTCCGCCATCTTTTTCAGCAGCGTCCGGCGTCTTCTGATGTAGATATTCTTGTCAAACATATTCAAAAATTTAACTCATCTTACAAATTTAAAAAAATCAGCGCACAATAGAAGTAAGATTATCCCGGAAAGAATGATTAAATTTGTATGATAACCGGAAACAATATTAATTCAAATGAATATGAAAAAGAAAATTTTTTGGTTCAGCGCGGCAGCATTGGCCGCTTTGTTATGTGTTTCATGCGGTCCGAAGCACAACGTCCTGACCGCCCGGGAAGAAGCGGACGGATGGCAGCTTCTGTTCGACGGCGAGACCCTCGACGGCTGGCGCGACTACAACGGAGATTCCTTGACCGGCCCCTGGAAGGTCGTTGAGGGAACCATCTTGGCGGAAGGTCACGGTGACGACGCCAGCGGCTACATCGTGACGGATCGGGAATATGCCAACTTTCATCTGAAATGGGATTGGAAGATCAGCAAGGGCGGCAACAGCGGCGTGCTCTACCATGTTGTCGAGCGTCCGGATTTTGCCGTTCCCTACGTCACGGGACCTGAATATCAACTGATCGACGACGAGAACTTCGCCGAGATGAACGACGGCTATGTCCTGGAAGACTGGCAGCGCTGCGGCGTCGACTACGCTATGTATGTACCCGATTTCGAAACTCGGGACCTCAAGCCCGCCGGCGAGTGGAACCAGTCTGAAATCGTGTTCGACAACGGCCACGTGATCTATTACCTGAACGGCAAGGTGACGGTTGAATTCGATGCCTGGACGCCCGACTGGTTCGCGCGCAAAAACAGCGGCAAATGGGAGAATGCCCCTGAATACGGTCTGTCCCGTCGCGGTGTGATTTGCCTTCAGGATCATGGCTATCCCGCCTGGTTCCGCAACATCAAGATCAAGGAACTGCCTGTCAAGAGCGTGGAAAAGGATCTTTTCAACGGAAAGGACCTGACGGGCTGGATCAACTACGGCACCGAACTTTGGTACGTGGACGAAGCGACCGGGGAGCTGGTTTGCGAAAGCGGTCCCGATAAGGGCTACGGCTATTTCGCCACGGAAGAATATTACGATGACTTTGACCTTACCCTGGAATTCAAGCAGGAAGCCAACGGCAATTCGGGGGTATTCATCCGCTCCACCGTTGAGGGGACCACGGTAAGCGGCTGGCAGGTCGAAGTGGCGCCCAAGGGGCAGGACACCGGCGGCATCTACGAATCCTACGGCCGCGGTTGGCTGGTTCAGATTCCCGAAGAAAAAGAGGACATCCTGAAGGAGGGAGAGTGGAACCAGATGCGGATCCTGGTCAAGGGCGACAACGCGCAGACCTGGCTCAACGGACAGCAGATGGTCGATCTGACCGACGCGAAGATCGGAGCCGGACACGGCCGCATCGCGCTCCAGATCCACGATGGCGGCGGCATCAAGGTTCGCTGGCGCAATCTTCGCATCAAGACCCTGTAATCCCCCGCGACCGGACTCTTTTCCCCAAGTCTATTTATAACAAAACGAACTTGACAAATGCTATACAGAAATTTGACGGAACTGATCGGCAAGACCCCCTTGCTGGAAATCGCGGGATGGGAAGGGCAATGCGCCCGGATCGCCGTAAAACTTGAATATTTCAACCCCGGCGGCAGCGTGAAAGACCGGATCGCCTTGGCCATGATCGAGGAGGCCGAGACGAACGGGAATCTCCGCCCGGGAGGGACGATCATCGAGCCGACCAGCGGGAACACCGGTGTCGGGCTCGCCTGGGTAGGCGTCTCCAAGGGCTACAAGACCATCCTGACCATGCCGGATACGATGAGCCAGGAGCGCAGAAATCTGCTGAAGGCCTTCGGCGCCCGCCTGGAACTCACCCCCGGTAAGGATGGAATGAAGGGAGCGATCGCGCGGGCGGAAGAATTGCGAAACCGGATCCCCGGTGCCGTGATTCTGGGCCAATTCGACAATCCGGCCAATCCCGCGATTCACGAACGTACGACAGCTGAGGAAATCTGGGCGGACACGGAAGGACAGGTGGACGTGTTCGTCGCCGGGGTCGGCACCGGCGGAACGGCATGCGGGACCGCCAAAGGACTCAAGCAGCACAAGGCTTCCATCCAAGCATTTGTCGTGGAACCTGCCGCTTCCCCGGTGCTCTCGCAGGGAGTTTCGGGAACGCATAAAATCCAAGGGATCGGGGCCGGATTCGTACCCGACACCTATGATCCGACCGTTGTGGACGGCGTCTTCACGGTCACCGACGAGGAAGCTGAAGCGGCGGCTCGGTTGCTTGCCCGGACGGAAGGACTCCTGGTCGGGATCTCTTCCGGGGCAGCTTTTCATGTCGCCTACGCCCTTTCCAGAAAGAAGGAGAATGCCGGCAAACTGATCGTTGCCCTGCTTCCGGACACCGGGGAGCGATATCTTTCCACAGGAATTTATGCTTGACGAGATGATGGTTTCAAACGATACCTTGCGGCGGTTCATGGACGAGGTCCGCGCCGAAGTTTTTCCCGAATATTATCCCGAGGCTGACGGAACCCAGCTTGCGGAATGCAGCGCGGCAGTCTGCGGAGATGGCCACGCTGAAGCGTTCCTGCAACAATTTCCCGAAATCAAACGCTTGCTGCTGACGGACGTGGAAGCGGTTTCACAGAACGATCCCGCCGCTGACAGCCGGGCGGAGGTGATCCTCTGCTATCCGTTGGTGGAGGTCATGCTGCATTACCGCGTGGCCCATGTCCTCTATCGGCTCGGGATTCCGGTGATTCCCCGCAGGCTGACCGAACGGGCGCATTCCCTCACGGGCATCGACATCCATCCAGCCGCCAAAATCGGGGAATATTTCGCCATCGACCACGGGACGGGCGTCGTGATCGGGGAGACCTGCGAAATCGGAAACCACGTTATGCTGTATCAGGGCGTGACGCTCGGCGCGAAGAATTTCCTCTATGACGAACACGGCAATCCGAAAGCCTATCCCCGTCACCCCATTTTGGAGGATCACGTGACAGTTTACTCCAACACTTCGATACTCGGGCGGGTCCGGATCGGGCACAATTCCGTGATCGGGGGTAACGTCTGGCTCACGCGGGACGTGCCTCCCTATTCCAGAATCTATCAAAGCAAGGCGATCTACGAGACGCGTTTCAAGGATGGCGAGGGGATCTAGGAAGCGATTCTTGTTCCGGCTTGCGTAGTTCGATTTCAAGTTCGTCGAGCTGGATCTGGTCGATCTTCGAAGGGGACTCGATCATCACGTCGCGACCCTGGTTGTTCTTCGGGAAGGCGATGTAGTCTCGGATTGAGTCACAACCGCCGAAGAGAGCGCACACACGGTCGAAACCAAAGGCCAGACCTCCGTGGGGCGGAGCGCCGTACTGGAAGGCGTGGATCAGGAAGCCGAACTTGTACTCCGCCTCTTCCTGGCTGAAGCCCAGAATCTCGAACATCCGCTGCTGGATCTTGGCGTCGTGAATACGGATGGAGCCTCCGCCGAGTTCGTTGCCGTTGAGCACGAAGTCGTAGGCATTGGCGCAGACCTTGGCGATGTCCTCCTGCTTGTCGCTGAGGTACCAGTCCAGGTGNTCCGGTTTCGGGGCCGTGAATGGATGGTGCATGGCATTCCAGCGGTTCTCCTCCTCGTCCCACTCAAAGAGCGGGAAGTCCACGATCCACAGCGGGGCGAAGACCTTGGGGTCGCGCAGGCCCAGGCGGCTCCCCATCTCAAGACGCAGAACGCCGAGCATGGTCTGTACCTTGCGGCTGCTGTCCCCGCTCAGGATCAGTGCCAGGTCGCCTTTCTTCGCTTCGAGGGCTTCGCCGATTTTCCACAGATCTTCCGGAGAGAAAAATTTGTCGACGGAAGACTTGACGGTCCCGTCCTCGTTGAATTTGATGTAGATCAGCCCCTTGGCACCGACCTGCGGGCGCTTAACCCATTCGGTCAGTTCGTCCAGTTGCTTGCGGGAATAATCAGCCGCGCCCGGCACACAGATGCCTCCGACATACTTCGCCGTGTCAAACACGCCAAAACCTTTTCCCTGCGCGAGCGGGGTGATCTCGTGAATGGTCATGCCGAAGCGGATGTCCGGTTTGTCGGAACCGTAGCGGTCCATCGCGTCGAACCAGTTCATACGCGGAAGGGGATTGGGAATATCCACGTCCAAGACATTCTTGAATAGGGTCCGCATCATGCCTTCGAACATATTCAAGACGTCCTCCTGCTCCACGAAGGACATTTCGCAGTCGATCTGGGTAAATTCCGGTTGACGGTCGGCTCGCAAATCTTCGTCGCGGAAACAGCGGACGATCTGCATATAGCGGTCGAAACCGGCGACCATCAGCAGCTGCTTGAAGGTCTGGGGCGACTGGGGCAGGGCGTAGAATTGGCCGGGGTTCATCCGGGAAGGTACGACGAAGTCGCGGGCGCCCTCCGGAGTGGACTTGATCAGATACGGGGTCTCGATCTCCATGAATCCCTGTCCGTCCAGGTAATTGCGCACCTCCTGCGCGATCCGGTGACGCAGGGCCAGGGCTCGCTGGAGCGGTCTGCGGCGCAGATCCAGGTACCGATACTTGGCGCGGAGGTCCTCGCCGCCGTCGCTTTCGTCTTCGATGGTGAACGGGGGCGTGACGGATTTATTGAGAATATGGATCCGCTGTAATTTGATCTCGATGTCACCGGTGGGCATCTTCGGATTCTTGCTCTGGCGTTCCACCACTTCTCCGACGGCCTGAATGACATATTCCCGGCCGAGTGAGGTGGCGACGTCCACCAGTTCAGCCGCGGCGTCCGCCTCGACCACAAGTTGCGTGATGCCGTAGCGGTCGCGCAAATCGATGAACGTCATGCCGCCGAGTTTCCGGGACCGCTGCACCCAACCGGCGAGGGTCACGATTTGCCCGACATTCCCGATGCGGAGTTCTCCGCAAGTGTGATCTCTGTACATATCTGATGGATTATTATTTCTTAAGTTTCTACAACTGACAAAGGTAGCAAATTCTCTCTGTATTCTTCTTCTTTGAAAACGTCTGACGAGAGCCTTTTTCCTTGTCAGATTTGTACTTTTGTTAAAAAAGTATAAGAATATCGGATGGAATTCACTAAATTTGCAATCTTTTTATAATAGTAATTGCCTGATGATCATATACTAAGGTCAAAATGGAACAGGAGTTATATCAACAGAGTATCGAGCAGGTGCTTGGACAATGCGGTACCGATCCGGAGAGTGGTTTGAGTAGCGATGAGGTAGCAGAACGACAACAACGCGACGGCTACAATGAGTTTGCGAAGAAAAAGCACACTACTCTGTGGCAGAAGTTCATTTCGCAGTTCAAGAGTTTTATGATTATTGTGCTGCTGATAGCAGCTGCGATATCGGGCGTGACGGGTTATATGAACGGTGAAGGGATAACCGACGCGCTCATCATCTTGGTTATTCTCATCGCCAACGCGATCATCGGAGTGTTTCAGGAGTCAAAAGCCGAGAAATCGCTTGATGCCCTTGAAAAATTATCCGCGCCCCATTGCAAGGTTGTTCGCGATGGCGAGCATGATATTATCGAGTCGCGCGAATTGGTTGTCGGCGATATCGTGGAAATAGATACGGGCGACAGCGTGCCGGCCGATCTTCGCCTGATCGAAGCGGTAAACCTTAAAATACAAGAAGCCGCGCTTACGGGAGAATCCGTACCCGTTGAGAAAATCACCGATGCCGTGTCGGGCGAGGTACCGATCGGCGACCGTGTGAACATGGCTTTCAGCTCGTGCAGCGTGACATATGGACGAGGACGGGGAGTGGTTGTTGCCACAGGTTCCAAAACCGAGGTGGGAAAAATCGCCTCGATGATTCAATCCGTACCCGAGATGCGTACACCCTTGCAGATCCGACTTGATAAATTAGGCAAGGTGCTCGCCATCATCAGTCTTATAGTCTGTGGTTGTATTTTTATGATCGGTTTATGCTATGGCCGAGGTCTGATGGACATGTTTATGACAGCCGTAAGCCTCGCTGTGGCTGCGATACCCGAAGGATTGCCTGCCGTCTCCACTGTCGTATTGGCATTGGGCGTTCAGCGTTTGGCCAAGCAAAATGCCATTGTGCGCAACCTGCCTTCGGTGGAAACCCTTGGCAGTACAACCATTATATGCTCGGACAAGACGGGTACGCTGACGCAGAACAAGATGACGGTCGTGGAGTCGTTCCCCGGCGTGTCCGAGAGGCTGCTTGTCGTGGGAGCCTTGTGCAACGATACCGATCATGGCGACAATGACGAGTTGTTCGGCGACCCGACCGAGACAGCGCTCGTTGAATTCGCAGACAAATATTCTTGCGCGCAAGAACAGTGTAACGAGAAGTTCCCCCGTATCGCGGAGATTCCGTTTGATTCGGAGCGTAAACTGATGACGACGATCCACCGCGCAGGCGACCGCTCGCTGATGATTGCCACAAAGGGAGGGTTCGACGAGCTGCTTGCTCAATGCAACCGCATAGCGGACGACGACAAAGAACGAAAGCTGACGGCCGCCGACAAGGAAGCCTTCTCTCAAGCGAATTTGACAATGGCGGAAAAGGCTCTGCGGGTGTTGTGTATGGCCTACAAGGAGGTGGAAATCAAAGGCGAACTCACAGAGAGAAAACTCAACAAGATTACGCGAAGTGCCGAACAAGACCTTGTGTTTGTCGGCATGGTCGGCATGATCGACCCTCCACGCGAGGAGGCAAAGGTTGCCGTCGAGCAGTGCAAAAAAGCAGGCATAAAACCTGTGATGATTACGGGCGACCACAAAATCACTGCTTCGGCAATCGCGAAAAGTCTTGGCATCATGTCCGAGGGGGACAAAGTGCTTACAGGCGCGGATGTGGAAACGATGTCCGATCGCGAACTCCTCGAGATTGTCGGCTCTGTTTCGGTCTTTGCCCGCGTGGCCCCCGAGCATAAAGTCCGTATTGTCAAAGCGTATCAGAAGTTAGGTAATATAGTGGCAATGACAGGCGATGGTGTAAATGATGCGCCGGCGTTGAAACTCGCCAACATCGGTGTCGCTATGGGGATAACAGGTACGGATGTGGCGAAGGAGGCTGCCGATATGGTGCTTGCCGACGATAATTTCGCGACCATTGTACAATCTGTGCGGGAGGGTCGCAGAATTTACGATAACCTCATCAAGTCCATCCAGTTCATGATTTCGACCAACCTCGGAGAAATTAATCTGTTGTTGGTTGCCGTATTGTGCAATTTTGACGTACCGCTCTTGCCCATACAGTTGCTGTTCATCAACCTTGTCGGCGATAGTTTGCCATCCTTGGCATTGAGCGTAGACCACGCGGCAAAAGGCATCATGAATCGCAAGCCGGTTGATCCGAATCAAGGTATCTTCACGAAATCATTTACATCAAAGATCACCATACAGTCACTCATTATCGGAGTAATCACTCTCTTGGCTTATCTGATAGGCTTGCAGCACTCTGTCGGAACAGCGCGCACGATGACCTTCGCTACGATGATATTTTCTCAATTTACAATGATTTTCAGCATTCGCAGCGGAGATAATTGGTTCACGGAGCGATTCTTCAGCAACCGTTGGTTGTGGGCAACCATCGGATTTGTGATAGCGCTCACCTTGTTGGTCATGCTTGTTCCCTCCATGCAATTGCTCTTTAAGTTAGCGCCCCTTACCGCTACGCAATGGTGGATCATCATCGGCTTGTCATTCGGCGTCTTGGCGCTGAGCGAGTTTTTCAAGCTCTTTACCCGGAAAAAGACCGGCTTCCGATAAAGCGCGCACATCGCTCTTTGCAGGTGGAAGAATACGTGTTCACCTGAGAACAGATCGGGCGGCAGGTCAGGAACATCCGTTTGCAGGTGGGGTGCGGAATCGTTCACCTGCAACACCTCGAACCCGCTGCAGAAAGCACCTGATCACCATCTGAGCCGAGCGCTGTTCGGCTGCTGACTTGGCTCATCCCTCACAAAGGTGGCACTTCGGTGCCACCTTTGTGAGGGATCCTCCGCCGAGAAACAGCAGCGTTTTACTCCTTGATTGTCAGCTCATCAGTGATTTCAAGGCGTCGTATTTTTGACCTATTGAAATCATCAACACACTCATTCATAGTAATTTATATGATACGCCGGAAACGCACTCGTTTCTCAGACAGGCATCCATGCCAGCGGTTCTGTGGACGGCGGGGTCTGGAAGAGAAGGCAGTTGTGTACCTGGACAGGCATCCACGGGGCCTTTTGCAAGCATCTCAGAGACAGATACTTGTGGCGATGCTCATGGACGCCTGGCCGTTTTTGTACGTAGGCTTCCATGGCTGCCCGTGCAAACATTTTATAGTCAGGAACTTGAAAAGAGGCACATGGATGCCTCGACAACAGTCAGGTGCAGAGCCGGGGCCGTGGGCTTGCCGGGATTGTCGGGCGCAGGGCAGGGCAACCGTAGCCGCTCAGTGATGGCGCTGTCCGGCCCCGGCACTCAGCCTGAGTTCAGGGCTTTGAGGGAGGGGAGAAGAGCGGCTGTGACGATGGCCGCGCAAAGGAGGAGTTTGACCGGTTCCGGAACGGATTGGAACCAAGCCAGGAGGCTGTTATGGGCTTCAGGGAGGTGGAGCGCTTGCATCGCTGCGAGCAGGAGCGTTCCGGCGAGGATGCCGCACAGGAAGACGATGCTCAACAATTTCCGGGTGTGCCGGATGTGGGCTGCCTTCATTCGGTTGATTTCTTCCACCGCAAGCAGTTTGGCCTTCAGAGAATCCATGAATAAGCGGCCGTCTCCGATGGCCGGTTTGCGGCTTTGAAAAAAGTCCTTCAGCTGGTTATCTGTCGGAATAGAAGGGTCTGTAAGCATATTCATGGTGCAAGTATATTCTTGAGTTTGGCGCGTGCCCGGGAAAGATGGGATTTAACGGTTCCTTCCGGACAGGACAGGATGTCGGAAATTTCTTTGATCGGCCGATCTTCCATGTAGAAGAGCAACACGGCGCTTTTTTCGGGCGGCTGGAGCAGGTCCAGGGCCGCATAGAGTTCCTGATGGCGGAAGCCGTCGTCGGAAGCGCCGCCGGCACGGACATTCCGCGCGTCCGGGGTTTCAAGCGATACCGTCTCGCGGCGCAGGATCTTTTTCATCCGGTCGCAGAAACAGTTGTAGGCGATCCGGAAGAGCCAAGTCGAGAACTTGGACTGGCCGCGGAAAGAAGTGCCGGCCAGATAGGCCTTGAGCATGGCTTCTTGGGCCAGGTCGTCCGCTTCCGCAGCGTTCCCGCGGCACAATCCGAGCAAGAACCGGCGAAGCGGTTCCTGCTCCTGTGTTACGGCCGCTATGAATCGCTCCCGGTCCAAGTTGAAAGTCTACAGATTATCTTGTTTGCGGATTTCTTCCGCAAACATTTTCTTGCCGACGAAGTAGCTGATGATGAGGGCGAGTCCGACGGCGATCAGAATGCCGCCACCCAAAAGAGATCCTCCTGCGAGCCAGTCTCCGACGCTCCTTCCTACTTGAAACAGTCTGGTAACCAAGATCGCGAGTCCGATGAAGAAGCAGACCAGACCGCCGTTGAGTTTCTGGTGCAGCATCTGCTTGGTGCTGCGCGCTTCCTTTACTTGTTTGAACATTTCAGGGTCAATCTGTTGCCCGTTTTCGATGGCCTTTATCATGACTTCGGTCTTGCGGTTCAGCTCATGTTTTTTGGTGGACGAGATGATCCATACGATCGCAATGGGAAGAACGACGCAGATAAAAATCGTGACTAAAGTTTCAATAAAACTCATAAATGTTGTTTTTAAAAGATCCTTTCCATTTCGGAATTCACAAGTTGGACTGCCAAAGACCCCGAAAGGTTGCAATATCCGCGAAATTTTTATCAAAATAGCAAAAAAGCGATGGTTTTTGTATCTTCGCATTTATGGATGTACGGGCAAAGAAGTCGCTGGGTCAGCATTTCCTGACAGATCAGAACATCGCGCGGGGGATTGTCGGGGCGTTCGCCGTTTCTGAAACTACCGGCGCCGATCCGGAAACCAAGATTCCCGTCCTGGAAGTCGGACCGGGGACGGGGGTGCTGACACAGTATCTCCTGCAGCGTCCGGAGCTGGATCTCACAGCCGTCGAACTCGACCGGGAATCCGTGGAGTACCTTCTGAGGCGCTTTTCCGCCTTGAAGGGAAAATTGCTGCAGGAAGATTTTCTAAAGATGAACCTCGACCGCATATTCCCCGAAGAAGTCCGCGTCATCGGCAACTTCCCCTACAATATTTCCTCGCAGATCTTTTTCAAAGTTCTGGAACACCGCGACCGGATTCCGGAAGTGGTGTGCATGATCCAGAAGGAAGTGGCGGACCGGATCGCCGAAAAGCCCGGCACGAAGACCTACGGCATCCTCTCTGTGCTGCTGCAGGCTTGGTACGACATTGAATACCTCTTTCGGGTGGGGCCCGGGGCCTTCGCCCCGCCGCCGAAGGTGCAGTCTGCCGTGATCCGGCTGCGCCGCAACGCGCGCCGGTCTCTCGGCTGCGACGAAAAGCTGTTCAAGACCCTTGTCAAGACGGCTTTCGGCCAGCGCCGCAAGACACTGCGCAACTCACTGAAGCCCTTGATTCTTCAGAAAGGGCTGACTACGGACGATCCGATCTGGGACCTGCGGCCGGAAAGGCTCTCGGTCGAAGATTTCGTCGCCCTCACGAAGCGGCTCACTATTTAAAAACCATGAATATGAAAACAATCGTAACGCGTATCGCGCTGATGGGGATGCTGCTGCTCTCCGTCGCCGCCTGCAAAAACTTTAAGAAGGCCGGCACCGCGGAAGGCCTGGCTGATGTTCCCTTCGTGGAAACCCAATTGCCGCGCAGGGTGCCCACCGGCACCTTGGACGCTGCGATTCCTGAATTCCTTCGCGCGTTCATGACCGACTCGACGATGATCATCCACAGCGTCATAATCGTCAAGGACGGACAAATTCAATGGGAATATTCCAGCATGGAACATCCCGCCGATTCCGCGCACGCGATGTGGTCGGTCAGCAAGACCTTCACTTCGATTGCCGTCGGTTTCGCGATTGAAGAAGGGAGACTCAAATTGGAAGACAGACTGGTGGACTTGTTCCCGGACAAACTTCCTGAGCAACCGAGCGACAATCTGAACAAGATCACGGTACGGGATCTGCTGACCATGAACTGCGGCCACGATACCGAGCCGAGATTCAACCGAGATTCCGTCGACTGGGTGGAGGCTTTCTTGGCCTGGCCGGTTGAGCATGTCCCCGGGACGTGGTACTGCTACAACAGTATGGGAACCTTCATGCTGTCCGCGATCGTACAGAAACTGACCGGCGAGAAAATTGTGGATTACCTTACCCCGAGACTCTTTACGCCGCTTGGAATTCCCGCGCCGCGCTGGGATGAAAATCCTCAGGGCATCAATTGCGGAGGCTGGGGTCTGTATCTCAGAACCGAAGACATGGCCAAGACAGGGCTTTGCATCCTTCAACGGGGAGAATACGACGGCAAGCAGGTAATTCCCGCGACTTGGGTGGATCAGATGACGGCCTATCAGGTTCCGTCCGTTCCGGCCGGAGTGCGTGCGGACAAGGCGGAGGAGCTCGGTCTCACGAAGGAGAACAGTGACTGGGTGCAGGGCTACGGCTATCAGATGTGGCGCTGTCGCCACAACGCTGTCCGCGCGGACGGTGCCCGCGGACAGTACATCATTGTCATTCCGGACAAGCAGGCAGTCGTGGCCATGACGGCCAACGTTTCGAACATGCAGGAGGAGATCAACCTGGTCTGGGACTATCTGCTGCCGGGTCTGTAGTCTAGAGATGCAAGGCGTCGCCTCGGTAGAAGTCGAGCAGGCGGGCGCTGAACAGGCACTCATACCGAGCTTGGGCGAGATTGGATTCTGATTCCAGGAAGGCGCTCCGGGACTCGTTGAATTCGGTGATGTTTGCCTTCCCGTTCTCGTATTTAGCTGTCACCAGATCGTAGGATTCTTTGGCGCTGGCGCTGGCG